>Ga0315273_10001766_pt1 | contig 24922 bp, 36 predicted proteins | sample YL17G02_0_MG_FD_205753 | JGI IMG/M metagenome (GOLD analysis project Ga0315273, IMG submission 205753) | Sediment microbial communities from Yellowstone Lake, YNP, Wyoming, USA - YL17G02_0 | ecosystem: Environmental > Aquatic > Freshwater > Lake > Sediment | place: USA: Wyoming | collected... | reverse complement strand
CTCATTTGTTAGTGCCTCCCATGATACAGGAAATAAAAGTTTAATTATATCTCCTATTTGTTTTGCTAATTCTTGTATTTCTAATTGTGCATCTTCTTTAGACCTTAAAGAATAGAACCTAGCATAAGCAGCTAGAGAACCTGTCCATACCCACTCAGTATAAACACCTTGAGGTAAAACAAACCTAGCTTGTTCCTCACATACTCCAAAACCAATTAAAAGAATATAAGCTTCTATAGCTTTCTCTACAGACTCATCATATATTTCTTGAACAAGTCTAGTACCTTCCATCTTACCTGAAGAACCTTGTTTCTTATTTCTACTACTATGTCTCCATACAGGGTTAAACACTTCTGGAGTATAAGACACATACCTTCTACTTACTTCATTCTCTACAAAACCTTGCTTGTGTTTAAAGCATTGAGTCCTTATAGGAATCGGGGCAGTGATTCTAAGTGTAATAGCTGTATGAGCAAAAGGAGTCCAGTGTTTATGTTTAGCTAAGTATTTAATTAGCTTCTCATCTTTCTCTTCTAATGTTTCTGATACTTTACTAAAGGAAACTCTAGCTGCATTAACTACAGATAAATCATTTCCTAAGTGGTCTACATATTCTACTTTCATAATTTCATTATCTCTATTTTAATTCCTTTATACTTACCGCTTACTCTAGGAGCAGGTAGGCTATCTATATATTTTCTATAAGTATCATAGTCCCTCCTTGTAAGAAACAAAACATCTACTTCTTCTTTTATACTTTTACCTAGAGCTATTTGCTCTTCTAGGTCTTCTATTATTCTGTCAATTTCCATAAATCTCCTCTAATCTTTCTATTGATATTGTTTCTAAATCATAACCATTAGTAGTTATATGTTTTACTATTAAGCCTCTCCACCACATTTGATTAGACTCTACGCCAGCATAACTTTCAAACTGGTCTTTCTCTAAGAAACTTCCACAAGATAACCCTTGTAACTTCTTACCTTCACCTGTAGTTAATGTACAATAGTCTAAGAGGTGTGAGTGTCCTTGGGTGCAGCTTTGGTGTTTCTTTTGAAGTAAGGTGTAAGCCGTGTGTACAGAAGAGATAGCTTTCCCCATAATACCAGAGGTGAAGTAATGACTGTATAAAATACCATCAATAGCCACAGGTGACTTAAATGGATGTAGTGTCCAACCAAATTCCTCATATCTTAAATCCTTTATACTTATTGTTTCTTCTAACTGTGGTTGTAATTCTACAACTCTATTAATTCTTTCTTCATGGTTACCTAAACAGAAATGTAATTCAGGTTTGTATTGTTTTTGTTTTAGTCTTCTTTGTTTATCATTATATTCATTTAAATAATAAAACATTTTCTCTTGAGCATCTATAACAGCTTCAATATCTTTCTTGTATCTTCTACCTTCAAATGATTTTTTACCTACATCGTACATACATAAAGATTCCATATCTGCCATGTCACCTATGTTTATAATAACATCTGGTTTTAAATCTACTATTAACCTCCCTAATAAATCAAACCTATTATTAGAAACATTAGGTTTAGCATGACTATCTGGAATTACTAAATGTATTTTATTCATTTACTTTTCTCATTAATTTAATTAAGTATTCCGCATCAACTATTGCTAATGGTTGTTTATGATTACCTTTTAGGAAAACAACTGGTTCATATTTTCCAGCGTTACTTTGTGCTTGTTCATAAATAGAATATACTGAAAAAGATTTTCTGTGTTTACATTCAATAGAAATAGGTAACAGCTTCCTAGCTCTAGGGGATAATAGTACATCTTCGCCTCCTGCTCCCATACTTGTACTTCTACAATCATCTGGTTCTAATTCCTTAAAGTATTTAAGAATTAAGTCCCTAATAAATTGCTGAAACTTTCTGCCCTTCTGTTTAGCTGAACTTGGTATCATATTATCTCTTCAACATTTACATCTTTACAATGATTAACTTTATATAGAATTTTTATACATTCTGGCATTATTTTATGAAGCACATTAATATCTCTATTACAGATAATTAATTCAGGCATCTGTGGACTTGTAGCCATAAACCACCCATCAGATTCACTGACTATTACACTTATGTCTTCATTAATATTTTTTTGTATCATATTATTTCCTCAACTTTAGGTTCTTTTTCTACATGAGTAAAGTATTCAATGCCTGTAGAATATTTAAACTTTCTTAAACCTTTACCATCATTACTATCTTTCCAACACTCTTCTTTAAAAGGGCAATAGAAGCACATCATAGATAACTTTCTGTTACCTGATGTACCTACAGCAACATCCTCATAACACTTAGGAGGAGGCTCATTAAGGTTATTAGTAGACTTTCTAATTTCTTTTATTCTTTCTTTAACATCGACTATATCTAAGAAATCAATCTTAGATAAACAAATCTTACCAGTAACTTTATCAATTACTAAGAAAGCAGCTTCATCTTGGTTAGTATTAGTATCTCCTTGAGTGTAATAACTTAATTGTGTAATGTAACCAAAGGCATCATTAGTCCTAATACTCCCATCTACAAACTTATTAAATGAATAAGAGGAAGCAGATTTAATGTCTATAGTTACACCATCAATAACACAATCTCTACTTCCTTCTACTCCATCAATACTTAGTTTATCTTGTTCACCTGTAACTGTATGTCCAGATAGTTTAACAAACATTAAAAGTAATTGCTCTAATATATCACCATATAAAAACTTGATTTTAGTAGAAGGTATCAGTTCTTCTTGTTTATAATTATTTAATTCATAGTAAAGTTGTCTATCTTTTTTACCTAAGTTACTAGGTCTAAGGTAAGACTCTTTCTTTGTTTTATAAGACAATAGTCTCTCTTTGATAGTCTTTGAAATATTGTTACCAAGTTCTTCAATTAGAACATCAGGGATTTCAATACCTGTATCAAAGATAGAATAAATATCTTCTACTAAAGTGTCAATGGTTTTCATTACTATTCCTTTACTAGGCAATCTTTTAATGTTAAATTATCTTTAAAACAACTATAGTATAGTTCTTTCTGTTTCTTTAAATAGGTGTTTTCACTAGCCGTTAATATCATCCAAATAGCAAAACAATATAGAAGACCTGCTAGAACACAAGTAGTAAATAAAAATATTGGAGTGTTAGACATAATTAAACCTATAAAATTAATCAATAGCTGCAAACTTATCATCTTCTAATCCATGAAAAGGATTACTATCATCTGCATCTACAACACCTTCTTCTTCAAACTCTTCCCAATTACTATCGTCTTGAAACTCTACAAGTTTCTCAACCATCATCTTAGTCCAGTTAATAAATGTACCCCATTCACTTGTGTAAGTACCTATTTGACAAATAACCTGACTACCATTACCTACTAATGTATCTTCTGGGTAAGGTACTTTCTTAGTATTAACCATCAAAGGTCTATTCTTATTTTTTAGTTTAACTTTAAAACCTTTAGCTGGGTTTTCAGGGGCAATAGGTTTAATATACTTACCCATACCTAACTCTTTAATAACTGCTATAGATTTAGGGTCTAGTTCTTGTATTACTATTTCATATTTATTTGAAGGGAATTTACCTTTATTGTTAGGTGCAGCTATGTGTGTCCAGTAAGCCTTTCCTCTAATTATTGCCATTGTGTAGTCTCCTTTAATTTAAATTTAGGTTTGTTTATTTTAGTATTATATAGTAAGTTTAGTCTAATGTCAACTTCTTTCTTAACTCCTCATTTTTTTTTTGGTGGGCAATATAGGTAACGCTCCTATCCAGTTTTCACAGCGGATTTACAGTCCGAACAGCGTCTTTAGCTGTATAATTGCCCATGTTAAAGGGTGGTGTTAAATCGTATAAGGGACTTAAACCCTTACCTCCGACTCTAACTTAATCGGGTTCTATTTTCGCTAGCATCATTTAAATTAATACGACACCACCCTAATCAACCCTCGAAAGGGATTCTTATTCTTCTTTTATTATTAAATCATTATTATCAAAATCCATTTCTTTTAAACAATCATACAGACTTTGGTTAGCTTTACTTTCGCATTCATGTTTAGCGACTTCATAGGCATAATCGTATGAAGCATAACTAACATCATCCCCTCTATTAGGAAAATCACAGGCAGTTAGTAATAATAATATGACTATTAATTTCATTTACTAATGTGTCCCTGCCCAAGTTAAACCTAATTTAGATTCACCATCCATAGGACAGTTTAGTTTAAATGTTTTAGTAGTATTTCTTATTGATTGTACAACTATCTTACTAACTTCTTCTGCATCTGACTTTAAACTATCTATCTGAAATTCATCATGTACGATAGCTACACCTTTAGCATCTAGTTTTTGTTTTAATATTTTATTGTACCATTCAATATAAGCAGCTTTCATTATCACAGCCTCACCTCCTTGCAAGTAAGAAGATAAAGCAAAGTGAGCCGATTTAATAGGAAGTTTCCTTCCATCTAAACCTTTAAAGTAACCTCTCTTAGCATCTCTTTCATTCTGTAGTTTAATCTCTCTTAACCCTGTTACACTGTCCATAAACTTAGCTCTAAGAGCAACTCCATCCTTTGTTGTACCTCCTACTATAGAACCTAGTTTAGGGTCTCCAGCACCTAAAAGGAACGCATAGATGAAGGTCTTAGCTATAGCTCTTCCATTAGTAACAGAACCTAAATCTAAAGCTTCTCTATTAAACTGATGTATATCCCCATTTATCATAGCATCTGTAAACTCTTTATTGTTTACATAATGTGCTAGGATTCTAAGTTGAATAGCTTTAGCATCTACACCAATTAAAGTTCTATTAGTAGGGTCTTTGACTGTAAAACAATCTCTACATTCAAAACCAAACCTACCTTCTAAACCTAGCTTAGGGTGACCATCATCATCTAAAGTTAATGAAGGTACATTACCCATGTTAGGTCTAATGTGAGCCATACGATGTGTGTTAGCTCCTAAACCTATAACATCACCATGTACTCTTCCATCTGAACCTAACGAACTAAACCATTGTTCTACTAAGTTTGCTCTATTAGAACACATTAGATAAGTCCCTATACGTTTAGCTGCTTTAGGGGCTGTATCAGGTAACGTATTAATGTTCTCTACACAAACTTTAGGAGAGCCTCTTTTAATTCCTTGCTTCTTCATAGTAGGAGAAGGGTTATTAAACACTACAGGTTTCCAACCATATCCATACATTCTTTCTACAACTTGCTTAGGAGAAGACATATTAAATGGAGTGTATTGAATAAGACTAAACTCTCCACCTACTGCTTCTAAAGGGTTCTCAAATCTATTTAGTCCTACAGTTGACATAGTACCATTAGCTTTATACTTAGGCTTAACAGTTCTAACTAATGAAATCTTAGGTTTAAAAGTTTGTTCTACTTCAAACTCTATTTCTTTCATTAGAGATAAACAATCTTCTCTAAGTTTTAAAGCTTTCTCTTGGTCTAAATAAAACCCATTCTCTTTTTGCTTCTGTAAAATGTGTTGTATAGAATGTTCAATCTGAATACAATCTGGACTAAACCCTTCTCCTTCAACTAACAGGAAGTCATATACTTTTTTAGTTAATAGAACATCCTGTCTACAATACTTTAGCATCTCTACACTAAACTTACTAAAGTCTTCAAACTCTTGCTTAGGAAATCTAAATAACTGACCAAAGTTTCGTAAACTATGACCTCCTGTTCTAGTGACATTAAACAACCTAGACAATATTAAAGTATCCACAACTTTACTTAGTTTAATGTCACAATCTAAAAGTCTATTTAACACTGGAATATCATAACAAATTCCATTATGTGCTATAAACTTCTCTACCTGTTTAGAAAAATCTTTAAAGTCTTTTAAAGTTTCTCCATAAAATTCATGTAAGTTATTTGTAGATATATCTAAACAAACAATACACCAGATTTTAGTAGGTGTTAAACTGTCTGCTTCTATATCTATAATAACTTTCATAAACCACCTTCTTCTAATCTTTTTCCAGTTTTTATTAAGTGTCCTAGAACTTCATGTAATTTATCTTCTAGTTCTGTCATAGAAGGAAACGCCTCTTCATACAGAAGAGCTTCATCAAACTTTATAGTAAGCCTCCAGTATCCTTTTTTTTTATCCTCCGGGAACGCTTGGACATCACAGTGGTAAGAATCTGGATTACTCATAGATTTTTTCTTTTTAGGTAGAGGGACAGCTTCAAAAGGCAAACCTATTACAAACCTTTCATAAGAACCCCAGTTACTAACAGCACTTTGATTTACAATAGTTTCATCAACTGACATTCCAACAGTTGATGAAGGTCTACTTGTGTTATAAGCCCCTACATAATTCAATGTAGCTGGTGTTGAGTAAAGAGTATGTGAAGAACTTGATGTAGTATCCCCCATGTAATCAGGTGGAGATTCCTGTATAGATAAATAGTCATATGGGTTAGTTGGCATTTGTTTCTCCTTCTAAAAGTTTATACTCTGAAAGGTCTTCAAAGTTATGTAGGTCTCCTATTTCTCTTCGGTAATCTAATCCACCAACAATAGATATAGAACCACATTTACAAGTAACAAAATCACGTCTATGTTTAGACTCAATTATATATTTACATCTTTTACATTGTGCTTTATTTTTAATTAACATAATACCCTGCTCCGTTATGTGAGTTTCTTTTTAGGTTCATCTTCTTTAATAGTCTTTAGTGTCATTTCTAAACCTGCTTCTAAAGTAATATCAGCTATATAAAATATGTCTATGTCTGTGTTAGGTCTTGCCACAGTAGCAAGGGCATTATCAATTATTTGTCCTACCCTTAGTTCAGGATGTAGTGTTTTTATTTCTCTAATTAATTCTAGTATTTTCATTTTAACCTCACTCTTTAAAAAATTCATCAGCATTATCAGGTGGAGGACATTCAATAATTCTGCCAGTCTTAGGCACATAAGCTAAGTAACCAGCTACCCCTGTTTTACCTGCAAATCTATTCTTCCATACAGTTACTTTAGTAATATTTCTAATAAGAGGGTCTTCATTTTCTACATCTCTTTCTAAATGTATAACTGTATTACTAAGCTGTTCTACTCCAGCACTTCCTCTTATTTGTCCTTGTCTATTTAAATGTACTACACCTATTATAGCAACATTTAACTCAACTGTCAAGGCTTTTAATTTAGTTGTTATTTCATCTAAAGCACTTCTATCATCACCATTAGTTTGTCCTGAAACAATAATAGATAGATGGTCTAAGATAATATACTCACAATCTAAACCTTTAACATAATACCTTATTCTATTAATAAGTCTAGTTATATCTGCTTCACCAAAGTTTTCATAGAAGTAAAAGTTTCCTTTACCTAACACTTCATTAAAAGCTTTAGTGTGTTCTTCTGTAGTAAACTCTGTATCAGGTAAATGAAAAGGTTTATTAGCATGAATACTCATTAAACCTTCTGCAGATTCTTCTGGTTGTTCTTCTAAGAATAATGTACCTATCTTACTATCTGGTTTTTGTTTATGTATATGGTACTCTATCTCTCTAAGAAACTGTGTCTTACCTCTACCTGTTTTAGCTGTGAACATAACTAATTCACCTTTACGAATACCATAAGTCATTTCATTTAAACCTAACCAAGGATACTCAATTGACTCTACTTTCTTTTTACTCTGTATCCTTTCTAACATTTGGTTAGAGCAAACTATATCTTCTGGCATCCATTGTTCAGCTTTAAACCAAGCTTTCTTAAACTCTGCATGTTTGTTTAGTATTAAGTATTCACAAGCATCTTTATGGTCTAAGTGCATTATCTTACACTTACCTACACTAAACAACCCCACTACTTTTTCTACTGCTTTCCTACCTGGTTCATCATTATCAAAACAAAGAACTACTTTATCGAAAGACTCTAAGTATTCTAGGTTAGCTTTAATTGCTGCTTCTGCACTTGAAGAGCCATTAGGAAGCGATACAGAAGGGAATAAACTACCTGTTAGCTCATACCCTGCCATAGCATCTAATTCCCCTTCATAGATAGTTATAGACCGTCCAGTCCCTTTAGGAAATATGTTTTGTCCAAACAAAGCTACATTACTTCCCATCTTACCTTCTGCTGTAAAAGTCTTAGGGAGTATTCTAACTTTATTAGCTATATGCTCGCCTTTCAAGTTAGTATAAGGGTAGTAGTGTTTAGTTATTTCGTTAGAAGTTCCTTCTGCTGTTACACCAAACTTAACTATTGTAGAAGTGCTTATGTTTCTGTCTCTAAAACCAATAGACTTACCCTTACTTAATGTAGACATACTTCTTTTACCTTTCTTAGTTTCACAAACAAAACAGTAAGACCCATCTTCGTATATAGTTAAACCATCACTAGAGTTACAATCAGGGCAGGGTTGGTGTGCTTCCATCTTTTAATCCCTTTAAAATTAATCGTTAAACACATCTCCCCAATTACCTGTAGTAGATGCTTTGCTATACTCTGTAGCTCTAACTTCAAAGAAGTTAGCATGTTCAGGTAAAGCGAGTAAGTTATTCATCCAGTCTAAAGGATTAACAGTAGGTAAATCATGCTGGTATCCTAGTTGATTAAGTCTAGCCCCTGCTATATACCTAATATATTGTTTCATATCAAGAGAGGTTAAACCTTTTACTCCTCCTAACATAAAAGCTAAATCAATAAACTTATCTTCATGACTAATTACATCATTACAAATATTTCTAATATCTTTTTCTAGTAATTCAGGGTTAATTATATTCTCATGTTCTTTTAAGTAAACTTTGAATAACCTAATCATGCTTTCTACATGTAAGGATTCATCTCTTAAAGACCATGTAACTATCTGCCCCATTCCTTTCATCTTATTAAACCTTTGGAAGTTCATAAGCATAGCAAAAGAAGCAAACAATTGTAAACCTTCACCAAAAGCTGATATAGCTGCTAAAGACTGTGCCACTAACCAAGGCTTATCCATTCTAAATTGTTTTAAGTAATCATGTTTATCTTTCATTTCTTTATATTCCATGAAAGCACTAAAGGTTTTATCTCCCATTCCTAGTGTTTCAACTAAAGTAGAATAAGCATCTATATGGATAGCTTCCATGTTAGCAAAAGAACCTAACATCATTCTTACTTCTGTGTTTTTAAAATGAGGTATAAATAAATCATAATAAGAACCAGCTACATCTATATCAGCTTGAGTAAAGAAACATAAAATATTATCTAATAAAGCTTTTTCTTCATTTGTTAGTTTATTATAATCCTTTACATCATCTGCCATAGGTACCTCTTCTGGCAACCAATGAACCTTTTGTTGTTCTTGGTAAGCTTGAAAGCACCATGGATAGGTGAAAGGTTTGAAACTAAGTTGTTGTTCTGTTAGACTCATCTTTTATCTCTAATAGGTTATGGTTTTCATCTCTTGTTAAAAAAGGTCTCATAGGTAAATAGTGCCATTTAACAGGAGGTTCAACAGGTTGGCTACTATAGTTAGTAGAATAAAACCATTCACCCCTAATATACACATAAATTTTTCTATTTCTGTATTTATCTAGCCCTATAACTTCGTGAGATTTTCCAAAAGCCATTAAAGGGGGTTTCTCTTCTTCTGTATCTCTCCATCTAAATATATTTTCTGTCATATCTTTTCCTTTAAAGAAAACAAAAGGGCAGTTACCCACCCTTTTAGATTTATTATATTGATTTTTTAGTCGTATTTATTTCCTTAATTACATGAAAGACACTCGTCTATATTACTAATAGTTAAGCTTACTTTCTCTGCTCTTCTAATAGATTTACTACGCAAGTAATACATAGTCTTTAAACCTAACTTCCAAGCATCCATATGAATATTATGTAAAGACTTTTTATCAATAGTAGAAGGTAAGAATATGTTTAAACTTTGTGCTTGGTCTATGAAAGGCTGTCTATCAGCAGTATGAGTAATAAGGTATCTTTGGTCTATTTCAAAGGCAGTCTTAAATACTTCTTTTATTTCTTTACTAAACACTTCTATTGTTTGAATACTTCCTTCATTATTAATAATTTCTTTCCATATTTCATCGTACTTATCATTATACAGTTCTTTTATATGGTTGTCAAGGAATTTATTTTTAATCATAAATGTACCTGACAAAGACTTATGGTTAAAAATATTAGCAGGGTAAGGTTCAATACCTGGTGAAACACTACCAGCAATAACGCTTATACTTGCATTAGGTGCAATAGCCATTGTATAACTAAATCTTTTCTCCTCATTGTTTTTCTGGGCATCAGGGCAAGCTCCTTTTTCACGAGCTAATTTACCATTAATCTGCTCTACTTTTGTTTTAATGTTTTTAAAAATATTAATGTTTAATGACTTAGCTACAGCACTATCAAAAGGGATTAACTTAGATTGCAATAAACTATGAAAACCCATAGCACCCAAGCCAACACTCCTTTCATTAACTGCACTTGTAATTGCCTTACCAAAAGACAGTGGGGCATTTTTAATAAATGAAGTTAAAACATTGTCTAAAAACCTCATTATATCTTCTATAAACAAAGTATTGTCTTTCCAAGAATCCCAATATTCTAAATTAACACTAGATAAACAGCAAACAGCAGTCCTTTCTTTAGTAGTTGGTAAAGTTATTTCGGAGCATAAATTTGATTGTACAGGATACAAACCTAACTTCTTATGGTGTTTAGGTGTAGCTTCCCTTAATCTATCAATCCAAACAATATAAGGCTCTCCTGTTTCTAACCTTAAAGTAAGTAATTTAATCCATAAATCCCTAGCTTTTACAGTCTTAATAACTGCCCCTGTACTAGGACTTATTAAATCATAATTTAAACCTTGTTCTACTGCTTCCATAAACTTGTCATCTATACAAACACCTTGATGTAAGTTTAATGCTTTCCTGTTAGGGTCTCCTCCTGAAGCTTTTCTAATTTCTAAAAACTCTTCTATGTCACCATGCCATATTGGCAAATAACAGGCTGCACTACCACGCCTCAAGTTGCCTTGTGAAATTGCTAAAGCTAAAGAATCGTTTACTTTCATGAAAGGAATCACACCGCAAGTGTTACCAACTATCCCTACTCTTTCCCCTACACTCCTTACATCACCGTAGTAAATACCTAATCCGCCTCCCCTGCAACTAAGTAAACTAGACTCTTTCCAGTTGTCTATAATATCAGTAATAGAATCTTCTACATATTGTAGATAACAGCTAATAGGTAAACCTCTATTAGTACCTCCATTAGATAATATTGGTGTAGCAGGCATAAACCAATGATTTGACATATAGTCATAAAGTCTTTGTGCATGTTCTTCATCATCTGCAAAGGCTTCTGATACTCTTTTAAACATGTCTTGAAAATCTTCATTAGGCAGTAAATACCTATCCTTTAAAGTTTCTTTTCCTATTTTAGTGAATAATCTATTAGCTTCTTTGTTTATTTGTATTGACATAATTACCTTTAATGAATTGAGTATTCGTTTTCTAAAGCAAAATAAAGAGTGAGAAAGGCATTAGATATTAAGAATAAAGTAAAAGTATCTACTTCAAGAGTTGCATATTTAGTGTCTGTTTTAACATCATATAAATCTAAAACAGCTTGATTAGTATCTGAATCAATAACAACATTAACCTTATCTTCATTATAGATAAAGTCACCTTCATATAGTATTGTTTTTGTTTCTTCTTGTTGCTTGATTTTTATTTGCTTATTTCTTTTTTTAAGCTCTTTTTCAAAGTTTATAACTTTCATAGTGTCTTAATAGTTTGATTAACATGTACACATTATAACATAGTGTTGCATAAATGTCAACAACAATGTATTAATATTGTTAATAAATAGTTAAATCAATTTAAAGGCACTTTTTAAGCCCGTACAGAAGAAAATGATATTTTAGCTAGTGTGATGTATGGGAAGGGGAAGAAATGATTATAAGATAGGTTAGAATTAAATTAAATTGTATAAAACAAAAAAGGTTACTCACTAATGTAAGTAACCTCTAAAATTGTTAAATTAACTTCTAAATTATTCAGCGTTAAGAATGTTTAGTGTGTCTTTGTTAAATTTTACTTGTTCAATGTTTAGCCCTTCTCTAACTAAATCAGTGTTAGCTAGTGCATCAAAAGGATTTTCATCAAAAGCTACTATAAATGAATCTCTTTTAGTTGCTGCTGCACTTCTTAAAGTTTCAAGATTAACGATTTTAGCATTAAGTACATCAATATCAACTTTAAATTTAGCAATATCAGCTTTAAGAATTGCAATTGTTCTTGCAATACCTGCTTGATTAGATACTTTTTCTGCTTTTTCAAGTTTACTTTCTTCTTTTTTAATTTCATCTTCAAAAGTTAGAATAGTTTTTTCTACTTCTTTAATGTCATTTTTCAATTTTGCAATAGCTATTTGTCTTTCAGTGTCTTTACGAACAAAGTCACCTAATACAACACTTGCTTTGTTTTGTAAGCCACTTGTCACCATATCATCAAACACTACTTTAATTGAAACGGCATCTTGAACATTTACAGCTTCTTGTTTTACTTTTTTAAACATATTATATTACCTTTATTTAATTTAAATTAAATGTTAGTTACCTAACAAGTTTATTATACTACAAATTAATTAGAATGTCAACTATGTTTTAATCATTTTTATAACCTCCATTAATTAAACTTATAAATAATAATATTAAGTCATAAATTCTTAATATGTCAATATGTTTACACTACTTTACTATTCTTGATAAGTTTCGTTTAATTTAGAGTAAGTGTAATAAATACTTTCCTCTTCCTCTTGCTCCAACTCTATGAAAGTGGGGCATAACAATTTAAAGTCCTCCTCTTCTGATAAAGGCATAATACTCTCTCCAATTCAGACTTTAAAAGTTATTTCTCTGTTAGAAATTAAATGGCTTAAACATTCAGCAGCTAATATTGGATTTTCTAAAGTAAACTTATGTATGTCTTTATCATCCATTAAAGATAATGCGGTACAAACTAAAGGGATACTATTAGCTATGGTAATTGCTTCAATTTCTACTTCTTCTCCCATTTCTTCATCAAACCAATTTGTGTTCGGTTCTTTATGTGAAGTAACACATTGGGCGGATACTTCTGCATCAGGGTCTTTTTTTTCTTCAAAGACATTTAAATCCCTTTTAATAGGTGTAACATCTTTAGTAGAACTCATAGAAATAATACTCACTGAACTCTTCGTAGTCTCCTCTTTTTTTATATTATTAAAGTAACTGTAATTATTATAACTATTAGTTTGTCTACTATCATCTGCTGTACTTATACCGCTGTTAGTGTTACTTATCCAACAACCTTTGTAAATAGTACCTTGTTCTTTATGAATAAAAGTAGTTAAACCTGTGGAATCAAGAAAAACAAGTTTACTTACAATACCGATATATTTACTAAGCATTTGTTGAAAGTGTGAATTTTGTAATAAATTAATTCTTCCTTCTAACAAAGGTTTAACATAATACTTTAAAAAATTAAATGTATCAGACTTATCTTTTTCTACTAAATCAACAGTGCCAATTATTCCATTGTGCATACAATAAAGTTCGGGTTGTTTAGTATTACCTGCTAAAACTTCATAAGGATGACAATTTAATAAATCTTTTTTGCCATGCGTGGCAAACCGTGAATGTATAAAAACTTCATTCAAAGACTTTGTTTCAGTTACAGCTTTAACATATTTAGTAAACAAACTTACTTGCTTATCTTTAGAATCTATTTCACGTTTAACAATAATTTTATTGTTATTAGCAAACATTATTCCAGTGCCATCAGAATTTTTTTCTAAATTCTTTTTAAATTGTTCTTCTGTTATTTGACTTTCTTTATTTAGTTGGAGAATTAAACACATAATTTTTTATCCTTTATGCTACTGATTGTATATAATCTTTTAATAAGCTTTGTTTACCATTAGTTTTTCTATTAATTTTATTAGTTAAATTAATATGTTTAACCTCTATTTCTTCCCTTGCTACTAACCATTTAAGTAAGTTAGGATAAGTGCCTTTTTGCGAAGGCTCTTTTAACCATTTTAAATAAGTTTCATAGTTTAAAGATTTTTCTGAAACACCACTTTGTAAAGTAAAATAGAAAGTTGAATGTACAAACTCTATATTTTTAAAGAATCCTTCTTTTTTACAATTACCTTTAAAAATTCTAACCTCTAAAGTAGTAGTATTTAACAAATTAACAGCAACATTTCTTTCTTCCCCTTGTCCTAAAAGTAGAAGCTCTTTTTTATTATTAGTTTTTTGTACTTTTACTACTTTAGTGATTTTTTTAGAGTCTTGAGTAATACAGTAATTATTTTGTACTCTTCCAGCAATCATTTCTAAAAATTTCTTATTAGAAGCCATATTATAAAACCTTACAAATTTCCCTTGATGTAATTTAGAGCTACATTTATCCGCACCAAAAGCATCTCTTGACAAATGAATGTGCATCCCGCATTTCTCTATTGTATAGCTTCTTAAATAGTTTGCACTATTTTCAAAAAATCTATTCCAAGCAGTAGAATGATAAGCTAGTGTAGCTGGTGCTGATACAATCTCAAAACCAAAAACTTCAATTGGGATAGAAGAATCACTTTTTATAAAAGCAAATTCATAAGTACCTTTTTCTATTCTGTTAGGGTTTAAATCCTTTATCACATTAGAAACTAAATCATGAGGTGAATTATATCTCCTACCTACTTCTAATTCTATACCTAAATATAAAGTTTTATCTATTTTAGGTATTTTTAACATCTGTAAATCAAAATCTAATGGACTACTTATTAAACCTTTTTCATCTTCTGTTTTATATTTTAAATCCTGTATAAATTCTTGTATTCTTGTACTATAACTATGTAATACATTCTTTCTTATTTCTAGCCCTAAATCATCATACAATTTATAATGTATGTTGCCTGTTGGGACTATATGCTCTCTTATACTAAATTTAAGCCCATCAAAGAGTAATGTATTATCTTTTGAAAGTTTTGTTAAAGTAGTAAAATAGTTTGCAGGGTGTAAAGCAGTTAAGTAAATAGGGTAATATTTCTTATATGTACTTAACATATCTTTTCTAAACACACAAGGGGTTAGTTTACGTTTAACAAGTGCAGAGGTAATAAGTTTTTTTTCTCCTAACAAAACCCCTAACATTCTTTTTGTTTGTGTATTAGAATACCCTTGTTTTCTAAAATGTATCTTTAATTCATTAAAATAATCTATACCTTTTTGAGTATCCCCTACTTTTGAAACGAGTTGACTAATTGCCCTACGTTTTAAGGTGTTTAAAAAGTCTATCCTTTCTCTTATATAAATTTTATCAAGTTTTTTAACCATAATTAAACCTTTAAGTTATTGTATTTTAAAGCAAATAAATTTCTATTGACTTTTACCTAAAAATATGTTATAATATATACATATTATTTAGATTAGTTAATAGTTTATTATTAAATAGTTATTATTTTACAATTAATTAATCTTTTATCATATTTAATAACCATATCAAATTTCTTTATATCATCTTTAATAGATGTTATTAGTTGTTTATTATTTATAAAATCATTTAATAAAGTTTGATAGTATCTTTTTAAAAGGGTTACCATTACATCACTTAATATTAAACTCTCTTTAATTTCTAATACAATTGAATCTTTTGTTAAATTTTGTAATTCACGCAAAAATATGTTTGTGTTATTAATTTCTTTTTTCCAATGGATAAGAGCATTGTACTCGTCATCAAGGGGGCTTATTCCTTGTCGTAAGAGGTATTCAAAAAGAGTTTTTTTATCGGTTGTATTTTTTTTTAGATAGTTGTAATGAGATAAATAATCTATTTCTACAGTAGAACGTTTTATGTCATTTATATAAGATTCTGAATCCTTTTTTCGTAGTAAAAGTGCAGTTAAGAAAAATTCTTTAAACCCTTTAGAACTTACTCTAAAGCTACTATTTCTTAAAACTCTTTGTTTATTTTCTTTTTCTTCTATCTGGTTTATATCGTATTTTTTTAATAAATACTCTTCAAAAGTAACATCAGTCATTTAATAATTCTCCTTCTTTTTCTTCTACTAAGTATTGGATAGTATTATCTAAACTCTTTTCAAATTTAGATATATTAGCATCTTGCACTACTTGAACTTCATAAGCAGCTACTACAACTTCTTTTCCATATTCTAAAGAATCTAAAAAATCTTCTTCATAAGGCTCATAAGAACTCTTTATTTTTGTTAGTTTATCTTGTTGAAAAGCAATTAAATCTAAAGCATACCTCCCAACTTCTTTTTTATCTGAAACAGCAGATAATAACTTTTTTAAATCCCAGTAAGACTTGTTTAGTCCTATTATACTACTTAATGTCATATGGAAACCTCTTTTTTCTTTTGTTTACTACTCTAATATTTTTAGTTAATGAAAAACCACTATAATTTCCCTCTTAAAAATAAATATTGTAAGTGTAACTATAATTATTTAAACTATTATACACTAAGTAAGGTTAGCCTTAGAGTATCACTAATAACCAGCTTTTCACATCCTAAGAGGTTACCCAAGAGGGTTAACAGTCCGAGTCATCCGCTACATAATACTTATGTAAGCACGCTACTATTAATTATAATTACACTAATAATAGTTATTTTGTACATACATAACAGCCAGTGGTTATAAGTTGCCTAAGGTGACTTAACCATTAATCTGGATTTTCTTTAAACTTATATCTTAAACCTTAAAACTTAAATAAATAATACTTAAATCTTAAAACTTAAAACTTAAAACTAACCACTAAGGTTACGTTATGAGAGTTCAAAACTCATTACTGTTTTAATATAAGTTTAACGTTACTTATAACGCCTTAATTTTCTAATTTACGTTATATATGTACTTTATTAATTTTAAAGCCTTCTAAGCTACTTTAAGTAAGTTTTGATATGAAACTACCTAAACCTTAAACTTATTGCTGTATGGGCTTAAAAAGTGCCTTTAAATTGATTTTAACAAACTATCTTTAGTCAGTCAACAGTTATTTTAGCTTTTATTTGATTAATTAGTTTATTAATATCTTTAATATGTCTTGTTTTCCTTTTGGCTTCTTCTACCATTAGCTAACCATGAGAAATAATACGACATATCAGTTCTTACTTGCTCAAGAAAAGGTAAAACTCTCTCTAAAAGTTCTTTAGTTGTTGAATTTTCCATTTATATAACCTTTATTTAAAATTTAAGGGGCTTTCACTTATTAACTTAATACCATGCCAAAACATAATACTACTAAAGTTGTGGTATAAGTGATTAGTTTTCCACGTTAGCCCCTTTTTAACGTATGTGACTAGTAGCATTATGTATTCTTATATATCCTCTATTAAATCAGTAGTAGCATTAACTATTTCTAGTGTAGCATCTATTTTATCCATAGTATCTTGTATCTTTTCTTTAGCTGATAACCTATCTTTTTCTACATAACACCTAACTACGCCTAAATTGTCACCTTCTTTAATGTTAGGTTTATTTTTCATTAGTTGTGATTCAGCATTTCCAATATTTAAATTATTAAAAGTATCTATTAGAAGTTTATAACAAGTATTTTTATACGTTAACCATTCTATTAAAGTCAATTTAATATTATTAATCTCAACTTCAATAGTTGCATTAGTTAAACTTAAAATACGTTTAAGTTGTAAATATCTATTGACTAAATCCTCATTTGACTGTATAATAGAATTTACCTTTGCTGTTTGTTCTTTTTCTGTTTTAAATTCACTTCCCATATGGGAAGCATAAGAGCTATATTTTTGTAGTAGCTCATTATTTTTTATTATTTTCTTTTCAATTAATGGTAGTTCTTTTAATGCTTCAATTATTTTCATTTTATAAACCTTTATTAAGTTAAATCAAACAGTTAGTTAATTTTATGTATTTATCTTGTTATTACAATTTACCTTATATTTTATCTATTGTCAATAGGTTTAATTGTTATTTTAGTTTAATTATAGTAAAATCTTTAGATGTAATTATTTTTCTTAAGTGTTTTAGTTAAGTTTTTGTAATTTATTAACTAATTATTGTAGTATTTTGTAAATTGTAAAGTGAAGAAAAACTATCACTTAAGTAATTCTCATTAGTGCTTCTAGTTTCTAAATAAACAGACATTAGTAAAAATCCGATTATAAACCAAAAAATTGCAATTTTAAACATGGGTAATTTTCTCTTTTTCTTGTGAGTAAACTTTACTCTCCAATTGTAACAGCCTTGGCAACTACAATTCTTATAATAAACGTTACCCATTTTTAACACCTTGGTATATCTAATTTATCTTGTATTACATTTAACCTTGTAGTTTTTATTTCTTTGATATTTTTATATAATTCAGCTAGTTCTTGTTCTATTGCATCTTTTTCTTCAATCCATTTTAATACTATTTCTTTTGTTACATACTCCATAGGCTTAAAGTCCTTATTATCTAAATACCAGCCTTCCATAGGTATTGCAGCATGATAATAATATCCAGAATTGTTATCGGATGTTTTTATATGTACTCTTCTACGTTTAAAATTATCCTCCCTCCCCCTAAGAGTAATTATTATACTTTCATTAAGGTATGGTTTTATAATAGCGTTTATAGCATCTAAATCTTTCTTAAATAAATTTCCATTAACTTTGCTTTTTACTACATTATTATTAAAGTAATTTATTAATTCTGGTACTAAACTATTATAAACTGTAATAACAGTATTTTTAGCTTTTACATAATTTTCTATAGTCATTTTTTAACCTCTAATTAACATTAAACAAATAAAACCAGCATATAAGGTTACAAAAACAAACAATACACAAGTGTTTATTCTACTATTAACTTTTTGTATGTATATTTGCTTTCTTAACTTTATACAAGCAAAACAATAACATTTTGTATATTTAAGTTGCCTTACTTGATGTATTAACATTTATAAACCTTCTTTTCTTAATTGTAAAGATATTATTTTTACTATTTAATCTTTCTTTTTCTAAGTCAATAATAGATTGTAGTTTAATATCATCTGCTGTTTCTTCATAGTCAACATTTAACATTCCTTTTTCTTCATTGTCAATGTTTAATATTTCTTTTTCTTTACTCATTTTCTTTTATTCCTCGTTTGTTATTCTTGGGTACTTTTTTAGTTCGTTCATATAATGAGAAATAGCGTCGTTAATCCAATACCGCTTTAATTTAGAATGTTCTTCCCATAAACTGTATTTCTTTATTAGTTCCACGTCTGTATGGGGACTTTGTCCTAGTTCTATAAAAATATAATCCTTTCTAGGATTCTTACAAGAATCTTCTATTTCTTTTATTTTCTTATTGTGTTCTACATCAGAGATATTTTTATCTTCTAATACTATTTTATCTGTTTTTTTATCTATTACATAAATTTTTGTGTAAGGGTTAGCAATTCCTTTAGCTTTTTGCTCTTGAAGCCATATTTTTCCACTCATTTTTTTTATTCCTCGTTTGTTATAATTTCTTTATCTTGTTTAAAACAAGGTAATACTGTTTCTTTTGGTGTTTTATAGTATTCTAATTGAGTGCAAACACTTTCAACACCTAGTTTATGCCCTATAACCATACCAGCAATTATTGATATTGTACAGATAATAATTAAACATTTTACCCAATTTAGTAATTTATTTATTTTAGTCATTTTCTTTAATCTTCCTTTAAATTATATATGTAATAGTAGTGAAAATGGCACTTTACCCTAAATATTTCTTTATCAATGCTTTTTGCTTTTCTCTTTCAACAGCAGCAGCAGAAGTAGCAGATAAAGCATAAGCATCAGCAGAAGCAGAAGCATAAACAGCAGCAAAAGCAGAAGCAGAAGCAGAAGCATAAACAGCAGCAAAAGCAGAAGCAGAAGCAGAAGAAGCATCAACAGCTTTAGTAGAAGCATCAACAGCAGTATAAGTATAAACATCAACAACAGCATCAACAGCAGCATAAGCAGAAGCATAAACAGCAGAAGCATCAGCAGAAGCATAAACAGCAGAAGCATCAGGATAAACAGTACTCCTTTTTTTATTTAATTCTTCTATAGTGATTAAACCTGCACCATATTCTTTAATTACTTTTATACATTCTTCCACTTTAGTGTCTTTAGTATACAAATAAGCTACACTTTCAACTATATCGGCCATTAAGTAACACCTTTCTTTTAAGTATTTCTCATCTAAAACACGTAAACACCATAAAGAATCTGAAACACCATTACTTTCAGCAATGTAAGAAAATGTTACAGGTGTATCATCTGATTTTGTTTTATTCAATGAAGCTAAAAGTTTTATCCAACCACTTTTACAAGGATTAAAAGCTTTAATTTCATTTAATGTAATTGTTATAGTCATTTTATTTAATCCTTTAAATTATATATAGTAGTGAAAACGATACTTTACCCTAAATATTTCTTTATCAATGCTTTTTGCTTTTCTCTTTCAACTTCAACATCAGCAGAAGTAGCAGATAAAGCATAAACAGCAGCAGTAGAAGGATAGGATTCAACAAAAGCATCAGCATCAACAACAGAAGCATAAGAAGCAGAAGCATAAGAAGCATAAACAGCATAAACAACAGAAGCAGAAGCAGTAGAAGGATAAGCTTTAACAGCAACATAAGAAGCATAAACAGCATCCTTTTTTTTATTTAATTCTTCTATAGTAATTACTCCAGCCCCATATTCTTTAATTGCTTTTATACATTCGTCCACTTTAGCGTCTTTAGTATACAAATAAGCTACACTTTCAGCCATTTCAGCCATTAAGTAACACCTTTCTTTTAAGTATTTCTTACTTAAAACACGTAAACACCATAAAGAATCTGAAACACTATTACTTTCAGCAATGTAAGAAAATGTTACAGGTGTATCATCTGATTTTGTTTTATTCAATGAAGTTAAAAGTTCTTCCCAACCCCTTCTACAAGGGTTAAAAGATTTAATTTCATTTAATGTAATTGTTATAGTCATTTTCTTTTATCCTTTAAATTATATGTAATACTTTACCCTAAATATTTCTTTATCAATGCTTTTTGCTTTTCTCTTTCAACAGAAGCATCAAAAGCATCACCAGAAGCATAAACAGCAGCATAAGCAGCAGAAGCAGTAGAAGCAGAAGCATCAGCATCGGCACCAGCAGATAAGACAGCACCGTAAGCAGATAAAGCAGCAAAAGCAGAAGCATCAGCATAAGCAGAAGCAGAAGCATCATAAACAGCACTCTTTTTTTTATTTAATTCTTCTCTAGTGATTAAACCTTCACCATATTCTTTAATTGCTTTTATACATTCGTCCACTCTATCATCTTTATTATACAAATAAGCTACACTTTCAGCCATTTCAGCCATTAAGTAACACCTTTCTTTTAAGTATTTCTTACTTAAAACCCTTAAGCACCATAAAGAATCTGCTACACTATTACTTTCAACAATATAAGAAAACGTTACAGGTGTATCATCTGATTTTGTTTTATTCAATGAAGTTAAAAGTTTTATCCAACCGTTTTTACAAGGATTAAAAGCTTTAATTTCATTTAACGTAATTGTTATAGTCATTTTCTTTTATCCTTATTTTAGTCTGTTAAGTTATACTATCAGTTTATTTTATTGAGTCAACTACTATTTTAAATTATTTTTATTTGAGTTGTTATACCACTATTCAGTTTTATATTATATTAGTTTCTATTTGTCTATACTTATTTTAAATTATTTTGTAGTTAGTTTATAAAGGGCAAGCGTAGTTATTAACCGTTTAAACAGTTTTAAATACATTATATAAACCTTTCGATTATTATTAAACGTGAGATAGTTATATCAGCATAAATTTACTTATGCAACCATTAATTACATATAATTAGAAATTATTTTTGATAGTAGTTTATTAATTATTAGTTGAAATATTAAGGAAATAAAAAGGCTGTTTACATTTTTACATATAAACAGCCTCTACGCTTAACAATACCAAAAGGAAGGCTAGAAAAGCCTTAAAAGATATGTTAATATTATTATATCATATTATTTGTTGATAGTCAATTACTAATTTCTTTTAATTCTTTTAATAACTGAAACTTTTGAGTTAATAAGAAATTTTCAGTTTCCCCGTCAATTGAGCTTAGTTTTAAAGTTCTATTGATAGTATTTATTATCGATTGTAATTGAGCCTTATAATCTATTATATTCATTTTGTTTATACTCCTTAAAAAAAAAATAACCTCTATAAACAAATATAAAGGTTATTAGTTAATTAATAGTTAATTATAGATTAATTACTATTTATTTGAATTATTTAATCCTTTTTTTTTGTGTTATAATAGTTCCATTTTTAACAATTTCAGTACTAAAACGTTGCCAGCCTTTGTTGGCGTAAATTTCAGCATGACTGACATTTATAGTTTTTTGTACTGCCTGCCCTTTAAGAGCAGTTGCAATCGCTCTTTCGGGGCTGACTTCAGCTTGTATAATTTTACATTTAAAAGTTTTATCATGAAAATTACAATAATTTGTATAGTCATTTAAAATGTTGTAAGGGTTATTTTTGGTTGAATAACTTATTATTGTTTGCATTTTTATTAATCCTTTTATTAAATGTTGTTAAGCAAGTTTAGTATAACTATTTAAAAATAGACTGTCAACTATTAATTGTTAGTTATTATCAATTATTTTATTATTCATTGTAACATAATTGTATGAATCAATTTAAAGGCACTTTTTAAGCTCATACAAGCAAAAGTGAATGTTCATGTATGTTTTATCATTTATTGTATTGTGTATAACTCCTTGAGCTTTTAAATGATACTACAAAGGTTAATTAATAGTTATTTAATTAATAAACAGATAATATTGGTTAATAGTGTTACAGAATGTAAACAATCTATAAGGTTGCGAACAATCTTAATATTGTAGGTATGCCAACAATATTAAGCAGTTTATAAAGAGATGAGACTATAAGTATTACATATATGAAAATAGTTGAGCGTGTACTTATTACATGTCAAGAAAAATATTTTAAACGGACAAACAAATATTAATATCCTTATATTATATTATAACCTATAAGGTTATTAATATCCTCCCCTAGTATTTCATAAATGATAATGAGAATTATTATCAGGAACTTTTTAAATTTTTAGTGTGTGGGGTTGTCTTTTCTATTGAATATTCTGTTAGAAGCTAAAAATTTCTCATAAAAATTCCTAACATCAGCCTTTAAAAACTAAAAATTTCTCATAAAAATTCCTAACATCAGTAGTCAATAGTAAAATTTTATATAAAATATACCAATATTAAGACTGTTACCAAAAGAATAAGTTCTTGTTTTATAATAATAAAAAATTTATTATAAAAATAATTTAAAATATTTCTAAAAAAATAATTATTATATTTCAATAAGTTAATAATTAAGTTATTGATAAACAAAGATAATATTTTACTTGACAAATACGATTTTATCTGTTATACTATGTATATAATCAGTAATAATATTTTATACTAATAATTATACTATTAACTACTAATTACTAATATTAACATTATTAACTATCTATTAACTATTATTTAAGATATTAATTAAATTACTATTAACTATCTATTAATGTTTATTAAAGATAATAGATAGATTAACTATTTTGTTTTAATTAATTAACTATTTATGTTTATTAATTATTACTTAAGGATTATTTTATGTTTTATTAAAATAACACTTGACAAATACAAAATACTATGATATAATAAACTTATAACATATCTATTACCTTTATGGCTAAACGACCTACTATTACAACTATTACTTCTGGCTATCTTTCTAATAGTCAGTTAAATAGTAATTTCACTAATATTCTAACTGCTTTTGATAATACCGTTAGTTTAGATGGTAGTACACCTAACACTATGTCTAATGACTTAGACATGGATGGTAATCAACTACTAAACTTAGCTACTCCTACTACAGACTATAATGCTGCTACTAAAAAATATGTAGATGATAATTCAAGTGCAGCAGGTACAACAGCCGCAGCAGCCGCTTCAGCAGCCGCAGCCTTAGCATCTCAAACAGCCTCTGAGAGTGCTGCCTTATCTGCTGTAGCCCCTTCACATAAATACTTGTTTGATACCTCTACTACAATGGCTAACCCAGGTACAGGGGATATTAGATACAACAATGCTACAGTTGCCTCTGTAACCAATCTAGCCATTAGTAGTTTAACTAATTCTACTGGTAATCCTGATATAACTTCTTTTATTACTACATGGGATGATAGTAGCTCTACAATTAAAGGAATACTTGTTTTAAGAAAGAGTGGCTCAGAATCCACCTTTGCTATTTTTAATATTACTGGTGCTATAACTAACAATACCACTTGGTTACAGATTCCTGTTTCCCATGTAGTTTCTAATGGTACATTCAGTAATACAGATGTGGTTTATATTCACTTTACTCCTAAGGGAGATGCTGGTACTTTAGGTGCTATAGGCTCTGATGTAAACATGAATGGTAATCAATTACAATGGTCTAAAGGAGCTGATGTAGCTTCTGCAACTGCTTTACCTGTACTTACTGATGGTAACTATTTCGATGTTACTGGTACAACTACAGTTACTTCGTTTAACACCACAGGTGTAGTAGGTACTGTAATTAAATTACACTTTGATGCTGTTTTAACTTTAACTCACCATGCTACTGATTTAATCCTTCCAGGTGGAGCTAACATCACTACTGCTGCTGGAGATGAAGCTGAGTTTGTAGAATATGCCTCTGGTGATTATAGATGTACTAACTACATGAAAGCTAGTGGTTTACCTGTAGTAGCTTCTAGCACTACTGCTGTTCCTGTAGGAGCAATAATTGATTTTGCTACAGCTACTTTACAAACTGATTATTTAGCTTGT
>Ga0315273_10001765_pt1 | contig 24936 bp, 24 predicted proteins | sample YL17G02_0_MG_FD_205753 | JGI IMG/M metagenome (GOLD analysis project Ga0315273, IMG submission 205753) | Sediment microbial communities from Yellowstone Lake, YNP, Wyoming, USA - YL17G02_0 | ecosystem: Environmental > Aquatic > Freshwater > Lake > Sediment | place: USA: Wyoming | collected... | reverse complement strand
AAGCGACGGCTGGACTCGGCGCTGCGGGCCCGTAACTACGCCGCCCAGAAACGCGAGTGCCTGCTGCGAGTCCTGACACATGACCTGATGATCCTTAAACGTGCCGCCTAAGGTTTTCAACGGAGCATTAGGGACTCTTAAACGATCGCCCGCAGAATGCGGCGCGGGCCAAAGCGCGAGGGCGACGACGGCCCAGAAGGCGGGCCGTCGAACCCGAGCAATGCCGGCATGCGACGCAAGATGCGGCGTCCCCGTGGGTTGCGACCACAATGGGCGTCTGCTGCGTCATGGCTCCTCGCCGCACCTCCGTTTCGGTGCGGTTTCGACCGTGAGCCGTTCGGCTGAGCTCACGGTCGAAGCCTCAGCCGAACGGTTTCGTCGCCCTTCCTTGCATTCAACCCATTCTGGTCGCAACGCGGCTCACGCGGCATCCTGATAGGGACTCTTAGACATGCCGGCGGGGCGGGAAGGCTCAGGCGTACGCCAGACCCGTCAGCCGGGCGGCGCCACCGTCCAACACCACGTAGAGAAAACCGTCGGCAGGTAAGATCGCGGCCGCCGGCAAGGCCGCCTTGGCCTCCGGGCTGTCCCCCAGGATGCCCAGGACCGCCCTGGCCTTGTCGTCGCCGGTGACCAGCAGCAGGATGTTCCGCGCTGCGTTGATCAGTGGGTAGGTGAAGGTCATCCTCTGCCTTCCCAACACGGGAACGAAGTGGGAGGTGACCAGCTTGTGGTTTTCATGGAGCGCGTCGCTGCCGAGAAAGAGGCTGGCGGTGTGTCCGTCGCCGCCCATGCCCAGTAGGATCAGGTCGAAACGGGGAAGCCCATCCGCTCCGGCCGGGACGAGCCTGCGGATGGTCTGCTCATACTCGGCGGCTGCGGCCTGGAGATCGTCGGAATCGCCCCGCATGGGATGGATCATGGTCGGTTCGACGGGCACGTGGTCCAGCAGCGTCCGCTGCACCATGCAGTAATTGCTCTCCACATTGTCCTGGGGCACGTCCCGCTCATCTCCGAAGAACACCTCGACGTTCTTCCAAGGGATCTCGCCGCTGATACCCCCGGCAGCCAGTGTCTGGTACAGCGCGTGCGGCGTGGTCCCACCGGCCAGTGCCAGGCGGCAAGTGCCCCGCTGGCCGACCGTCTCGCAGACGATGGTCTTGAACAGCGTCGCAGCCGTGGCGGTGGCTTCCTCGGCCGTGCGATCGACAAGGACTTTCCGATACGGGGGATTCGATACGCTCATGGCGATTGCTCCCCAGTGGTCATGGCGAGTGCCAGTGCTTGTACGGATCGCCCAGCAGCCGGTCAGCTTCCTGCGGCCCGGGCGACCCGGCAGGGTATAGTATCAATTTCGGCAAACCGGTGGCATTCCATGAAGCCCGAATACTGTCCACCACCTTCCAGCAGGCTTCCACCTCGTCACCTTGCAGGAACAGCGTGGGGTCCCCCGCCATCGCGTCCAGCAACAGGTGTTCGTAGGCCTCGGGCGAGGCGGCCTCGAACGAGGAGCCATAGCGGAAGTCCAACTTCATCGGCCGCAGGATGCCTGCCATGCCGGGAACCTTTCCGTCGATGACCAGGCTGAGACCTTCCTCCGGATAGACGCGGATGACCAGGCGGTTGGGTTCTCGGACGTCGCAGGAATCTCGAAAAACCTTCGCCGCCTCGGGCCGGAACACCACGACGATGTAACTGGACTTGGCGGAAAGCGCCTTGCCCGTCCGTAGGTAGAAGGGCACGCCCCCCCATCGCCGGTTGTCCACAAGTAACGATAGGGCCACGAAGGTCTCTACCTGCGAGTCGGCCTTGACGCCAGGCTCCTGCCTATAGCCTATACGTTGGCCGGCGGGGGCATATTGCCCACGGACGGTCCGTCGGGAGACCTCCTGCCCAGCCGGGGGCACAATGGCCCTGAGCACCTTGGCCTTCTGCCGGCGTATGGCCGTGGCGTCCATGCGCGAAGGGGCCTCCATCGCCACCAGGGCCAGAAGCTGAAGCAAATGGCTTTGGACCATGTCTCGCAAGGCCCCGGCCTGCTCGTAGTAGGCCCCGCGCCTGCCTTCCATCCCGCCCGTCTCCGCGGCAGTGATTTCCACGTGATCCACGTAGCGCCTGTGGAAAAGGGGTTCAAAGACCGCGTTGGCGAAACGGAGAACCAGTAGGTTCTGGACGCTTTCCTTGCCCAGGTAGTGGTCGATACGGTAGATTTGTCGCTCACGGAACGCCCCCAGCAGGCACTGATTCAGGGCGGCGGCGGAGTTCAGGTCTTCTCCGAAGGGCTTTTCCACCACGACTCGGACACAGCCACCCCGCTGCGCCGGTGCGTTCAGGCCCGCCTTGCCCAGGTTGCAGACGACCTGTTGGACCACATTGGGGGCCATGGCGAGATATAGCAACCGCCTACCGCCCGTGCGGTGTTGGGCCTCCAGTTCCTTCAACCGGCCGGCCAGGGCGAGGAAATCGCCCTCCGCGTCGGCCTGAAGGGATTGGTAGTGCCAACATCGGGAGAATTCCCGCCAAAGCTCGTGGTCGATAGGCTGTGTCCGGGAATAGGTCCCAATGGCCCGCAGCATCTCGTCGCGGAACTGCTCGTCGGTAAGCGGTCGGCGGGCCACGCCGACCACGGCCGTCGGCTCGCCCAGCAATTCCCGGCGGGCAAGGTTGTAGATCGCCGGGGCGATCTTCCGGGCGGTCAGGTCACCCGTAGCGCCGAAGATCACCAACAGGCATGGCGGTCCGGGCTGATTAAGCAAGGTGACCCGATCGAGCTGACTCTTGTTGTGCTGAGACATACAAGTTCCGGAACACCGCTTGGCGGCCGAATCAACGAGTGAGCCGATTAGCAAGCCTACGCCGTGTGCGATGAATTCTAGTTGCCCAGCGACTGAATTGGCGCTGGAATGCGCCCGCCGAAGTGGACAAAGGTGTCGCTGGCGCCCTTGCCGCGGACCTCGATGACGTTGGTCCAGCCAAACAAGCCGCCGAACTCCACCCTGGCCCCCGCCTGGGCGCCTGGAACCGGGATCAGGCGACAACCCGTGGTTTTGTCATTGATTACGCCGATGGCCATCTCGTCGGCGATGATGGCGGCGATGGTTTCGGCGGGTGTGTCGCCGGGGATGGCGATCATGTCCAGCCCCACCGAGCAGACTGACGTCATGGCCTCCAACTTCTCCAGGACCAATTCGCGACGGGCGACGGCCTCCGCCAGGGCCGAATCCTCGCTGACGGGGATGAACGCCCCGCTAAGCCCGCCGACGGAACTGGAGGCGAAGGCTCCGCCTTTCTTGACCGCGTCGGTGAGCATGGCGATGGCGGCGGTAGAGCCTGGCGCCCCGATCCGCTCGATACCGAGGGTTCTGATTATCTCTCCCACGCTGTCGCCGACGGCGGGGCTGGGGGCCAGGGAAAGGTCCACGATGCCGAAGGCCACGCCCAATTCCGCCGCCACCTCCCGGCCGATCAGCTCGCCGACGCGCGTGACACGGAAGCTGGTGATCTTGATCTCCTCGGCCAACTCACCCAGAGTAAGCGCGCCGCCCATTTGAATCCGTCGCTTCAGGGCGCTTCCCACCACGCCGGGGCCTGAAACGCCGATGTTGACGGCGGCCTCCGGTTCGCCGGCACCCACGTACGCCCCAGCCATGAAGGGGTTGTCCTCGGGCATGTTGGCGAAGACCACCAACTTGGCGCATCCGAAACCGTTGCGGTCGGCGGTGGCGTCGGCGATGCGGAGGATGATTCGCCCCATCCGCCCCACGGCGTCCATGTTGATGCCCGCCTTGCGCGAGGCGACGTTGACCGAGGCGCAAACCCTGCTCGTGGAGGACAGCACCTCCGGCAGCGTCTCCATCACGATCTCGCTGGCGGGGGTGATTCCCTTATGCACCAGGGCGGTGAAACCACCGATGAGGTCCACGTTGCATTCCCCCGCCGCCGCGTCGAGGGTCTTGGCGACCTCGATCGCCGCGGCGCGCCCGTGGCCGGCCAGCAGGTGTACCACCGGCGAGATCGCCAGGCGCTTGTTGGTCACCGGGATACCGTATTTCCGCCCGATGCGCCCACAGACCTCCGCCAACCGCCCCGCCCGGCGGAGGAGCTTCTCGCGGAGCTTGCGGCAGAGGCCCTCCGTGCTGGAGGCGGCACAATCATCCACGTTGATCCCCAGCGTCACCGTTCGCACGTCGAGGTGCTCCGCGTGGAGCATCTGTATGGTCGAGAGGATTTCACTGGATGCGAGCATCTCGCAAACGTCGTCCCGTTATTTCCTGAACTCATTAACTGGCAGCAGTTGTTTTACCATCTGAGATATTCAGAGCTTCCGAAAACTGGATCATGCGTTTCGTTGCAGGGTCCTGGCTAAGCGCGTCCAAAGCCTGGGGGACAGTATTTTGCACTTCCCTCTTGGCGAGCGACAAGGATCCTCTCAGTTCTGGGAGGCGTTCGTAAGCGAGGTTGTGCCAGACAATATCAGCATATGCTCTTCCCACGGCCTGGAGGGTCATCAACGAGACTCCTAAGCGGGGAAGAGCCCAAAGGCAAGATGTATACGCGGAATTCAGCAATAAACCCTCCGCCCGTCCGAGCAATGACTTGTTCAAAACAAGTTCTACGGCCAAAGCCTGCACCGCACGCTCCATCTCCCCCTTTTCCCGTTCGGCCGAACTATTCCTGTCCGTAACCCAATGCTGTTGCTCCTGTTCTACCTGTTGCCTTATCTGTTTGACATACGCGCGTGTAACTATGACCAAGACAATTGTGGCAATTGCCTGTATGGCCGCTGCGATGCCCGTGACCCATTCAGGCTGCATGTTCATGCCCCATAACCCACAAAGGAAACTGTGCGACATTTTCTTCCACCTATGCCTTGCCTACTTCAACCTGAGTTGGTTGGTGGCAACGAAGATGTTCTCGTGCTGGAGGCGGACGGTAAAGCCCTCGGCCTGGCCGATCTCCTCCAGGTCCGCCTGAAGCATGGCGATGTCCCAGCGGGCGGGTATCTCCACCTGGCTGATCAAAACGAACTCCTGGCCCCTCCGCTCGCCGAACAGGTCCACGATGTTGATGTCCTTGCCGGCCAGGTACCCTGTGAATCCAAGCAGGATGCCGGGCTTGTCCTTCCCGAAGGCGGTGATGACGAACCGCTCGGTCTTGGCCCCCTTGCCGGAGGAGGGAACCACAAACGGTCGGGCCATCACCTGGTAGGTCTCGCCCTTGGCGCCACCGACCTTGGCCGCCAGCGTCTCCGACTGGATCGGTTGCGGAAGGCTGACCAGCATGATCAAAGTGAAGAACCCCTCCAGGACCGTCTCGCTGCATGCGTCGATGTTGCCTCCCAGTTGCTCGACGGCGCGTCCCACCGAGGCGACGATACCAGGGTGGTCGTCACTAAGAACGTTGAGTACGTAGGCGTGTGGGAATAGCGTCTTCATTGCCGCATGAACTTGGCTGCCACCGCCGGTGATATTACTTGGCTCGCCCGGCGCTGGCCAGCAAAACTTGGGGCCACGGACTTATGACAGCCTCTCGTTGAAGCCGATGAATTCCCATGAGGCACATTGTCGCTTGTCGGGCCGGACGGGAATTGCGTTATCAGGTTCTCCTCGCCGGTGGTATAGAATAGCACCACATGAAGATTCGTCCGGCACAGGTGCAGGATGCAGCCGCCATCTGCGAGTTGATCAATTACCACGCTCAGCGAGGCAGGATGCTTCATCGCAGCCTGGAGAGCGTGTACGGTGCCGTGCGCGATTTCCTTGTCGCCGAGGATTCCGACGGAAGCATTGTCGGCTGCGTGGCTGTGACGGTCTATTGGTCCGACTTAGCGGAGGTGAAGTCCTTGGCAGTCGCTCCGGGCCGGCAGGGAGAGGGCATCGGCTCCAAGCTGGTGTCAGCCGCGGTGGCCGACGCTCGCGGTCTCGGTGTGCGGCGTCTTTTTGCGCTGACGTACGAAAAAGAGTTCTTCCAACGCAATGGCTTTGAGGTCATCGACCGCCAGACGCTTCCGGAGAAGGTCTGGCTGGAATGCATCTCCTGCCCCAAGGCCGAGGCCTGCGATGAGATAGCGATGATGTATCGCATCGGCAATGGTCTGGAGGCGGAGAAGGTCGGTGGGCGGGAATATTGTCAGCCCGACGAATGTCCATGAACGCGTCAAACGAGAATGATCAGCCTATCATTCGCCTGGAGAAGGTGTACAAATCCTTCGGCCGCCAGGTCGTGTTACGAGGGATCGACCTTGCCATCCAACCGGGAAAGACCACGGTGATCATCGGGCCTTCCGGTTGCGGCAAGAGCGTGCTGCTGAAGCACATTGTGGGCCTCATCAAACCCGACCGCGGCGAGGTATTCTTCGGCAACTGGAGGATCTCGGCCATGAGTGAACGGCAGCTTGTGCCCATTCGCCGCCAGATGGGGTTCCTCTTCCAGGGAGGCGCCCTGTTTGACTCCATGACGGTGGAGGAGAACATTCGTTTTCCGTTGATAGAGAGTGGTCTGGGAACCGAGCAGGACCAGCACGATCGCTGCCGGACGGTCCTGCGGCTGGTGGGGCTGGACGGGACCCAGGAGAAGTATCCTGAGGAGCTTTCCGGCGGGCAGAAGAAGCGGGTGGCCCTGGCGAGGGCGATCGCCCTGGACCCCAAGGTGATCCTCTATGACGAGCCTACCACCGGGCTGGACCCTATCCGAGCCGATCTGATCAACGAGTTGATTCTCAAGCTTCAATCGGCCCTGAGCACCACGGCCGTCGTGGTGACCCACGATATGTCCTCGGCACGGAAGATCGCCGACCGTATCCTCATGCTGGACGCAGGCCGATTCCTCGTGGACACGACTCCCCAGGGCCTGGAAGGGGTTGACGACAAGATCGTGGCCAGGTTTGTGCAGGGCCGGGCCAGTGACGAGGAACTGGCGCAGCTTCGAACCGGCAGGCTGGAAGGCTCCATCTGGCAGGCTGACAACGAACAGGCGGAGGAACCCCGATGAAGGATCGGACACGGAACATTGCCGTGGGCGTGACGGTGCTGGTGGCTCTGATGTTGCTGGGCGGGATGATCCTGATCTTTACCGGTCTGCCCAGCACCCTCAGGCGCGGTTACGTGATACGAATGCGGTTTGACGTTACGTACGATATCTCCTCCGGCGATACGGTGTACCTGGCCGGCATACGAGCGGGGACGATCACGGACGTGGATTTCACCGATCCGGCCGATCCGTCCAAGGGCGTGACCATGACCGCCCTGATCGACCGCCGCATCCGCCTTCCGGGCAACATCAAGCCGGTGGTCTTCACCAAAGGGCTGGTCGGCAAGGGGTATCTGGAACCGGTGGCCGAGGGACCGAAGCCCCTCGATCCTCGCAGTGGCGCGGTCATCGAATATCTCCCGGCAGACGGCAGCGTCGTGCTGGTGGGGGAGCATCGGGGCAACGGGCTGTTTCCGCCCGAACTGAACACAGCCCTGAAGGGCCTTTCCAAGCTGGCTGACAACCTCAATGAGATGCTTGCCCCGACGACTCCCATGGGGCCCTCCGGTCCGACGTCCACCCAGCCGGCTGCCAGCCAGGCCGCGCAGTTGCCCGGGCTGAAGGGGACTATCGAGAAGTTCAACCGTACGCTGGATGCCCTCTACGCCGTCCTGGGAGACGCCGAAAACCAGGCCAACATCAAGGCGTCATTGGCCGGGCTGGCCAATGCTGCCGCCAAGACCACCGAGGCGATGGAGGCATTTAAGGGCTTTGCCGAGCAGGCCCGCGGCAGCGTGGCGGAGATCGGTGGCGCCGCCGCGTCCACCAAGGCGCAGATCAACGCCCTGTCCGCCAAGCTCATCGAGGACGCCGAGTCCGTCTCGCGCCTGATGGAGACCATGCAGGCGACGGTTGCCAAGATCGACTCCGGTCAGGGCACTGCCGGACGCCTCGTTAACGATCCGGCACTGTACAACAACCTCGTTGACGCCACGCGACAAATGACGGACCTCCTGCGGGAATTCCGCCAGCTCGTTCAGACCTGGCAGAAAAGCGGCGTACAAGTGAAGGTCAAGTAGGGTTTGTCCTTGCGTGTCCTCCCGCGATTCATTCTGCGCCTTCCTCCTGGTGGCCGCTACGGAGGCAAGGTGGCTGCTCGTGGGGAACCGCGGCGCGGCCCGCATTGAGGTTCAACCATCGCTCCATCGGCAACCATGAGCGTCGGTGCTGTCGTCCATCGAGGCCGCTGGTGGATCCTGATTGGCTGGGTGGCGGCGACGGCGGCGCTGGCCCTGCTGGTGTCTCCTGCCAACCCGCGCGGTGTCCGCGAAGAAGCCCTGCTTCCGGTAGAGGCCCCCTCGCGACGCGCCGCCGAACTGCTGATGAAGTATTTTCCTTCCAACAGCGGCTTGAGCGAGGCGGTGGTGGTCTTCGAGCGGCGCGACGGCGCCTTGAGCTTGGCGGACATGGAGGCCATCAACCGGCTGGCGGACCGCATTGCCACGCCCGGCCAAGAGGCGACGGCGGAGGATTTGGCCGGGGTCACCGTTGGCGATCCGGCCTCGATTGCCTTGCCGATCAGCCCCCTGACAGGCCGGCTACCGGCGAGCAATCCGCTGATCAGCCCCGTCGGCCCGGCGGGCCAAGCCGCACTCGTCATCGTCAACATTCCCGCCAACTTCATCACGTTGCGGTCGGACCGGATTGTTCGACACATTCGCGGCGTTGTCGCCGGGCAACCCCCGCCGGCAGGCCTGACCGCCTCCGTCACCGGGTCAAGCGGCTTCGGGCACGACTATGCCGATGCAGCCAAGACCAGCCACCGCCGCACGCTCCGCGTGACACTGGCGGCCGTGATCGTCATCTTGCTGGTCGTCTACCGTTCGCCGACGGCGGCGATGATTCCGCTGGGGGCCATCAGCCTGGCAGCGGTGGCGGCGACCAAGCTGCTGATACTGGCCGGACGGCTGGGCCTGCACGTCGGCACGGCCGAGAGCATCTTCGCCTTCGTGCTTCTTTCTGGGGCGGGGGTGGACTACTCGATGCTGTTGATCAGCCGGTTCCGCGAGAGACTGTCCGCGGGCCTGCCTCCCTCGCAGGCCGGCAGGGAAGCCCTCAACCGCAGCTTGCGGGCGATTGTCGTCTCGGCCGTCACCAACGTCGCCGGGCTGATGATGCTGTCGCTGGCAAGCTACGGCGTGTTTCGCACGACCGGACCGGCGGTGGCGATAGCGATCGCGACGGCCACGTTGGCCTCGGTGACATTGACCCCGGCACTGGTTGGCATCGCCGGCAGGAGGCTCTTTTGGCCCAGGAGGGCTGCGCCTGCCCAGGGGGGTGATGACACCTCGGCGGTTCTTCCGCAGAGGCTAAGGGGGCTGTGGCCGACGATTGCCTGGGTCGTCACTCGCCACGGAAGGCCGGTGCTATTGGCTACGGTTGTGTTGCTGGCAGTCCCCGCCATCGAGGGTCTGCGGATCAACTGGGTCTACGACACCCTGGCAGCTGTCAGGCCCGTAAGCCCCGGCGGGGTGGGCAACGCCTCCGCCGGTATTGTGGCGGCCAAGCGTCATTGGCCGGTGGGCGAGGTGGCCCCTCTGACGGTGCTGGCGACGTGCGACGAACCGTTGCGGTCCGACCGATGGACGGAGATTCAACACGGGTTGGCTTCCTCTCTTGCTGCGGTTCCATCCGTGCGAAATGTCCGCAGCCTGGTCACTCCTCTAGGCACGGCTGTCCCGGTGGGGACCAACGTCGCTATCGCCGCCGCGCTAGGCGAGAGGGTCGCGCGGGAATATGTCAGTCCCGACGGCAAGGCGAGCCGGCTGACGGTGGTGCTGGACATGGCGCCGCTGACGCTGGAGGCGATGAGCGCCATGCAAGACGTTCGCAGCGCCTTGGTCGGCCAGGTGAAATCGGCCTATCCGGGACTGGAGATACATCTTGCCGGCGCGACGGCGGAGATGGCCGATATCCGCACCATCACGCGGCGGGATTTCCACCTCATCGCCCCCTTGGCTGCGGGGGTGGTGTTCGTGATCGTCCTGCTGTTGTTGCGCGATGCGATCCTAGCGGGCTTCATGGTGGCCGGGACGCTGCTGGGATACCTGGCCACCCTGGGAATCTCGCAGTGGGTCTTTACGGGCCTGCTGGGCGCCGTGGGGCTGGATTGGAAGGTGCAGGTGTTCGTCTTTGTGGTCCTGATGGCGGTGGGCCAGGACTACAACATCTTCCTGGCCGCCCGGCTGGCCGAGGAGGCCACGGCACTGGCGCCGGTGCTGGCAACGCGACGGGCGCTGATCCACACCGGACCGGTGATTTCCTCTTGCGGGGTCATCATGGCCGCCACGCTGGGCAGCCTCGTTTCCGGCGATTTGGCACTGTTGCGGCAGTTGGGTTTCGCCTTGGCGCTGGGCGTGCTCATCGACACCTTTCTGGTCCGCCCGCTGCTCCTGCCAGCCTTTGTCGCCCTTACGGGCCGGACGGGCCGCCTGGGCAGGGTGATTCACTGACCGCGCAACCCGAGCGGAAAGTGTTCCATGCTCCGTTCCAGGCATCTACCGCCGAACCTGTCACGACGACGTTGCCCATTGTCCAAGCAAGGGTTGCGCGCTTCAATGTGCACGGGTCGGAGGTCGCAGAGTAAGGAGCCATGCTATGGACGACGTCTGTGGGTGGCACGGGAATGTGGGTTTGCAAGATGGAGCCGTAGTGCTTCGGGGGGAGGCTGCCGGGCAGTTCCGCTCGGCCCTGGAGCAGATGGACCTGCTGTTGCAGACGCAGCAGGTCGACGTCGCCTTGAGGCACCTGGTGGCGATGATGATGCACCTGCGCGTGGTCGCCTCCAGCGTGCGCTAGGCTCGGCGCTCTCGCCGCACCGTCCGTGGCCAACGCTACGGCCGGTGCTTTTGGCCGGGGGCCGAAACATCGCAGTTGCGGGGACAAGAAGAGGGGTGGGCCATTCCGTTTATCCAGGCCGACATGAGGCACATGGATTTCGATGCGGTGGTCAATTGGTTCACCGGCATCGGATACTCCAGCGATGGGGACGACCCTGCATTCTGTCGCCGTGCCTTCCGGGCGCTGAAACCCGGCGGCAAGTTCCCCGTCGAGACCATGAACAAGTCCTGGATGCTTTCACATTTCCGGCCGCGGCACGACCCTGTCGGTTGTGCCCGACCGTCTATGGGTCGGCCTTGCCGCGGCGGTGTCCGCCCGAATCGCTTCGTTGCCTCTTGCAAGGCTGGGTGGAGGGGCGTATAAACGCCCCCGTTAAAGGTTAGACATTTCACAACGAACAATAGGAAGGTGCGCCATGAAGGTCATAGCGCAAACGGCGGCTCTTGGGGAGGCATTGGGGTTGGTCGGCAGCATCGTTGCCACACGCACGCCCAAACCCGTGCTCCAGTGCGTTAAGCTGGTGGCGGCCAACAAGACCCTCACGCTGCTGGCCACCGATCTGGAGGCCGGTTGCCGTTACCAGATCACCGCCGTGGAGGTGCAGAAGGACGGCGAGGCCCTCGTCCCGGCAGAGCGGCTGGGCGGTATCGTCCGGGAGTCTTCCGACGAGGCCAGCCTGACCATCGAAACGGAAAAAGAGGCCTGCGTCATCCGCGGCGCCCACAGCCGGTTCAAAGTCTTCGGTTACGATCCCGGTGAGTTCCCTGCCGTGGCGGAGTTCGGCGACTCGGCCGACTTCCAGGTCTCGGCCGCCATACTGTCGAAGATGATCGGCAAGACCCTCTTCGCCACCGCCAAGGCGCACAGCCACTATGCAATTTCCGGCGTGCTGTGGGAGGCAAGCGGAAAGAAACTCCAACTGGTGGCCACCGACGGGCATCGCTTGGCGCAGGCCCGAGGCGGGCTGGCGAAGTCCGCCGCACGCGAAGTGACCGCCATCGTTCCGGCCAAGCTGATGAACCTCCTCCAACGGGTAGCCGGCGACGGCGAAGAAACGCTGGATGTCAAGGTCGAGGAAAACCAGATCCTCATCCGCACCGCCAGGGCGGTTCTGGTCAGCCAGCTCGTCCAGGGCAACTTTCCCAAGTACGCCGACGTGATTCCCAAGGAATGCACCCGCAAGGCCAAGATCAAGGCCGCGGAGTTCGAGCATCGTATCCGCCAGGCGGCGCTGCTGACCGACGAAGAATCCCGGGGCGTACGCCTCAGTTTCGGCTCCAGCCAGGTCACGCTGTCCAGCCGGGCGCCCGAGGCCGGCGAGGCGGAGGTGTCCTGCGCTGCGGCGCTGGAGGGCGAGGCGGTCGACATTGCCTTCAATCCGGCGTTCTTGACCGATTGCCTCCGCGTCGTGGACAGCGAGGAAATCTCCTTTGAGATGAGCGCCGCCAACAAACCGGCGGTAATAAAGGCGGGTAGTGACTTCACTTACGTACTGATGCCCGTCGATCTGGGTTGAGTCGCCTCTTGTCGCGCCGTACGAAGGCCCAGGGGGCGGGGGTATTTTCCCTGAACCTTGGGGCTTGAGTTTGGCGATTGGATCAGTAGGTTGTCGTTTTCGGCGGCAGGCGCGCATTCGGACGGAATCGGTTTGGGAGCAGGGTCATGGACGACGCCCAACTGCGAACGGTCTGGCGGCAGCGACAGTTTAACGACCGCATCGCCCACATCAGCCTGCCGATGGGGATTCTCACCCGGCACGTCTTGGCCAAGCGCGTCCGCCAACTGAGTAGTCTGGCGGCCGCCTGGGACGAGGTCATCCCGTCGTCCATACGCGAGCACACCGCCCTGGAGGGTTTCAACCGCGGCACGCTGACCGTGTTGGTTGATTCGGCCCCCCACCGCTTCCAGCTTCAGATGCTCCTGGATGGTGGCCTGCTGGGCGAGCTTCGGCGGCGGTTCACCGGGGCTATGGATAAGATCCGTCTGGTGGCCGGACAGTTCCACTCCGTCGACCTCGCCGGCGAGACACGCTATCACTTCGACCCGCCCCGCCAATGGCAGGAGCCAGACGGGTTCGACGGGTAGGCACGAGCCACGCCTGGGGAACGACGCGGTGCTGCCTCCAAACACCGCCCGGCAAGGCCAGGCGCTGGATCCCCTGGCCATAATCGCATTGGTCCGGCCTGAATTGATGCCGCCATAATGCTCTTTCCGAGGCGGCGTTCCCGCGGTTAACATTCCGGTATCTTTCACCCCTTGGGTGATTTTTAGAATCGTTGCCAAGAGTCTTTTCGCTTTCATGGCGACGCTCGCCCATACAGGGCGAGCGAAAAACGCCTGGAATACGGAAACCATTATTGGCAACTGCTATAGGTGAGTGAACATGAGATCGCACGGTTGTTTTCAAAGATGCATAAGCCCCGGCTGTGGGGCGACCTTTGACATCGGGGAGGTTTATTTCGCCTGTCCCCGCTGCGGGGACCTGCTGGACGTCGCCTACGACTGGAGCGTCATCTCGCCGCCCAGGAGTCTATCTGACTTCCAGGTCCGCTGGGCCAATCGCCGCAGCGCCCTGGACTTTTCCGGCGTATGGCGGTTTCGGGAACTGCTGAACTTCTGCCCCGACGAGTTCAAGGTCACTCTCGGCGAGGGCCAGACCCTGCTGTTGCCCAGCCCCGGCGTGGCGGACTACGTCGGCACCAAGAGAGCTTCCGTGTTCCTCCAGTACGAGGGGCTGAATCCCTCTGGTTCCTTCAAGGACAACGGGATGGCGGCGGGGTTCAGCCATGCGCGCCTGGTGGGCGCCAGTCGGGTGGCCTGCGCCTCCACCGGCAACACCTCAGCCTCGCTGGCGATGTATGCAGCCCATTGCGGCCTGGGGGCGGTTGTGTTCGTGGGATCGGGGCGCATTGCCTTCGGCAAGCTCGCCCAGGCGCTGGACTACGGCGCGTTGACCCTTCAGATCGCCGGCGACTTCGACGCCTGCATGAGCCGTGTCAAGGAGGCCTCCGCACGGCTGGGGCTGTACCTGATGAACTCGCTGAATCCCTTCCGCCTGGAAGGCCAGAAAACCATCATGTACCGGGTGTTGGAGGGCCTGGGCTGGGAACCGCCCGACTGGGTGGTGGTTCCCGGAGGCAACCTGGGCAATAGTTCAGCCTTCGGCAAGGCGTTCATGGAGCTCAAGGAGCTGGGGCTGTTGAAGCGACTGCCGCGCCTGGCGGTGATCAACTCCACCGGTGCCGACACACTGGACCGCCTGGTCAACGAAAAGAAGCTGGCCTGGAACGGCGGCAAATACGACCGCCGAGCAATCGCCGACGATTGGAAGTGGCAGGACCGCACCGGCCGACTGCCCCACACCATCGCCTCGGCCATCGAGATCGCCAGGCCGGTCAATGCGGCCAAGTGCCTGCGGGCGCTGGAGGTCTGCGACGGCGTGGTCCGTTCCGTTCCCGACAGCCAGATCATGGACGCCAAGGCGCAGATAGGCCGTTGCGGACTGGGATGCGAGCCTGCCTCGGCGGCGGCGGTGGCCGGGGCGAAATTGCTGGTGGAGCAGGGCGTCATCGACCGCGATGCGAGGATCGTCTGCATACTGACCGGTCATGCGATGAAGGACCCGGACGCCACCGTCGGCTACCACACCGGCAATTACCCGCCCGGAAAAACCGTCGCCGGCGCGCGGGCGTTCGCCAACGTGCCTATTCCCGTCGCTGACGATATCGAGGCGATCTGCGAGGCCATCGACGCCAAGCGGTAACCGAAAGGCAGGGAACGGAACCATGACCAAGATAGCGATCAGCGGAACCGCAGGGCGCATGGGCGTCCGAATCGCCGCCCTGGCCATTGAGTCCGAGCGGTTCGACATCGTCTCGGCCATCGAGGCGCCCAATCACCCGGCCATCGGCAAGGACATTGGCGAACTGGCCGGCGTGGGGACCTTCGGCGTCCAAGTAACCGGCAAACTGGAGGGGAAACCGGACGTGCTGATCGATTTCTCCAGCCCCGATGGGACTCTTCTGGCCCTGGAGACCTGCCGGAAGGTCGGCGCCGCCATGGTCATCGGCACGACGGGGCTGACGGAATCCCACCGGGCCGCCATCGCCGATGCCGCCGGGGGACTGGCCATCGTGCAGGCAGCCAACATGTCCGTGGGCATCAACGTGCTGCTGGAGGTAGTCGCCCAGGTGGCCAAGGCGCTGGGGGCTGACTACGATGTCGAGATTGCCGAGGTCCATCACCGCTTCAAAAAGGATGCCCCCTCCGGCACGGCGATTGCCCTTGCCAAGGCCGTCTGCGCGGCAACGGGGAGGGATTTCGGGGAGGTCGTCTCCTATGGCCGAGGTGGGATGTGCCCGCGAAAAAGCGGCGAGATCGGCATGCATGCCCTGCGCGTGGGCGACACGGTCGGGGAACATGCCGTCCATTTCGGCAACCTGGGCGAGACGGTCACCATCTCCCACTCGGCCCATACACGCGACACGTTCGCCCGGGGCGCGCTCCGCGCCGCCCAGTGGGTCGCCGGCAGGAAGCCCGGCCTGTATTCGATGGCCGACGTCCTGGGACTCCGCGCTGATAGCTGACCGCCGACGGATAACTGGAGTCCTTGCAGGCTCGTTTGACAAGAAGTTATAGACCGGTCGCGGATGGCTGAGAGCTTTCGTGATCCGTCACTCCTGGAAAATCACGCCGCAAGAAGCCGTCGCCCTTCAGCGGAAGCTAAGGGGCTTGGTCCGCACACGGCCCCTGGCTGAAGTGGTGACCACCATCGCCGGGGCAGACTGCACGGTGATCGAGGGCGGGCGGACCATCCTTGCCGCGGCCGTGCTGTGCAAAGCCGCGACGATGGAGATCATTGCCACGGCCAGCGACCGCCGGCCTTGCGAGTTCCCCTACGTGCCGGGTCTCCTGAGCTTCCGGGAAGCCCCCGCCGTCATCGAGGCTGTCAAGCGGCTGCCCTGCCGGCCCGACCTTCTGATGTGCGACGGTCAAGGCCAGGCACATCCGCGCGGGTTGGGGTTGGCCTGCCACGTGGGCTTGTGGCTGGATATCCCCACCATCGGCGTGGCCAAGAGTCGCCTGTGCGGCAGCCACGGGGCCTTGGGCCTGCGCCGTGGTTGCCGGCGTCCGCTGCGCCATTGTGGGGCGGTCGTAGGGGCGGTGGTAAGGACCCGCGGCAACGTCAAACCCCTTTACGTCTCCGTGGGACACCGGGTGAGCCTGGCCGACGCCGTCGCCTGGACGTTGCGGTGCGCCCAGGCCGTGCGGCTGCCGGAACCCATCCGGCTGGCGCATCAGACAGTCACCCGACTGGCCCGTTGCGGCGGAGAATGAATTGCAGGCGGCTTCGGCAAGCCTATAATCCGGACCAGGCGACCATGTCTCCGCGACAGGCACTTGCAACCGCTGCTCGAGCAACGGCCACGGGTTTGGCTGTGTTTGTGGTCTGGGCTTCGACCGGGTGTTCCGCACCCACACCGAATCTATGCCAGCGCCTCCAGGACGAGGACCCTTCCGTCCGTGTCGCGGCGGTCATCGAGGCCGGCAAGACCAAAGACCCCAATGCCATCCCCTTTCTGGTGGACCGGTTAGGCGACACGGAGACGGAGGTGCGGTTCTTTGCCGCCCTGGCGCTGGAGAAGATCACCGGCCAGACAAGGGGCTATCGCTACTATGAGTCGAGCGATAGGCGCGAAGAGGCCATCGCTTGCTGGCGGCAGTGGCTTGAGACCCAGGCAGCCAGCCGGCCGGCCTCTCAACCGACCAGCCAAGGGAGGCAGGAAAGCGCACCGTGAACAACCTGGCCGTCAGACCGATCCGACTGGCAGTGTTCTCCACACCGGCGCACCTGGCGGTGGTGCGGGCCGCCGTCGGCAGGTTCTGTGAGAGCCTGGGCCTCGATCCCGAGACGGTCGGGGACGTGATCCTCAGCGTCGATGAGGCGATGACCAACATCATCCGCCACGCCTATCGGAGCGACGAGAGCCAGATTATCGAGATTGAGTTGTCGGCCTTGGAGGACTGTGATGTCCTGCGGGTCCGCCTCCGCGACTACGCGCGGGACCAGTTGACCGGCCAGGTGAAGGCTCACCAGGCGGAGGACCTGACCCCCGGGGGGCTGGGGCTGCTTATCATCCGACACTGCATGGACCGCGCGGAATACCGCCCCACCGAGGGGGGTGGAACCACGCTGGTCATGGAAAAGAACCTCAGACCTTCTACAGAGCGGACAGAGACTATGAACCGCCACCCCCAACCATCCCCCATACGATCGGTGCGGACCGTCGGCCAGAACGTCGTCGTGGAGGCTGCCGGCGACATCGACCTCAAGGCCAGCCACGAGTTTCAACAGGCGCTGTTGGCCGTCGCCGATGGGAACCCCAAGCGGATCGTCGTGGACCTTTCGCAAGTCCCCTACATGGACTCTTCCGGCGTGGCCTCACTGGTGAAGCTGCTGTCGCGGGCTCGGAAGATAGGAGCCTCGCTGCACCTAGTCGCCATGAACGACCGCGTGAGAAGCATCTTCGAGATCACCCGGCTGGACAAGGTCTTCGACATACGCAAGACCCAGCAGGAGGCCCTGGAGACCGAATGACGGACGGTTCACGGCAACCCCGCATTATCCTGGCCCTCGGCGCCGAGACGCTGGCGGTGCTCCGGTACGCCGGCGGCTTGGTGCTGCTGCTAGGCGCAACGGTGCGGTGGACCTTGCGGGGCGCATTTCACCCCAAGGTCCAGTTCGGCGGGCGGGCGCTCGCCGAGCAGATGGTCCGCGTGGGGGTCCGCAGCGTGGGCATTGTCTCTCTCGTTCAGATCTTCATCGGCGTGATCCTGGCACTCCAACTGGCCCCGACGTTGGAGGATTACGGCCAGGTGGACAAGGTGGCCAACATCATCGGCACCGGCGGGTTCCGGATGCTGGGACCGATCATTACGGCGGTGGTGCTCAGCGGTTTCGCCGGGGCCTCCATCGCCGCGGAGTTGGGAACGATGGTCGTCGCGGAGGAAGTCGAGGCCCTGGAGGCCATCGCGCTGAACCCCGTCCAATACCTCGTCGTGCCGCGCGTGCTGGCGACGTTGGTGATGACGGTGCTGCTGTCGGTGGTTGCTGATCTGATGATCGCCGCCGGCGGGTATCTCGCCAGCCGAGTCGCCCTGGGTCCGCAGGCGTACGTGGGCTACTTTCAGCACATGCGGGAGCAGTTGCGATACCGTGACTTTTTCACCGGGCTTACCCAGGCGGCCGTGTTCGGCCTGCTAATCAGCGCCATAGCCTGTTACGAAGGGCTACGCGTCAAGGGCGGCGCCGAAGGAGTCGGAAAGGCCACGACCATGACGGTAGTCTACTCCATCGTCGCCATCGTGGTCGCCGCCTGCGTGTTTACGATCACCTTCTACGTATTTGATATATGACCCGATGTTTCATCTCGGGCGGAGCGAAGCGTTGAACGCCACGGCGGAAACCAACCAGGCAACGGGTCGCCAACCGGTGATACGGGTGGTGGACCTGGTCAAGCGATACCAGGACCGTAACGTCCTGGACCACGTCAACCTGGAGGTATACCCCGGCGAGACGATGGTGGTCATGGGTGCTTCCGGCTGCGGGAAGAGCACGCTGCTGCGAAACCTCATAGGCACGATCCCCCCCGACGGCGGGCGGGCGGAGCTGTTCGGAATGAACATCGCTAACCTGGAGGAGAGCCAACTGAACGCCGTCCGCAAGCGGTTCGGCATCCTGTTCCAGTCAGGGGCCTTGTTCAACTCGATGACCGTGGGAGACAATGTGGCCCTGCCTCTTCGGGAGCACACCGATCTGGATGAAGACACCATCCAGATCATGGTCCGCATCAAGCTGGAGCTGGTGGGCCTGCGCCAGGCCGTGGACCTGATGCCCGCGGAGATATCCGGCGGGATGAAGAAGCGAGCCGGTTTGGCGCGTGCGATTTCGCTGGACCCCGAAATACTGTTTTATGACGAGCCTTCGGCGGGGCTGGACCCGGTGACCTCCGCGGAGATCGATCACTTGATCCTGGACCTGTCCCGCAAGTTGGGGGTGACCAGCGTGGTGGTCACGCACGAGATGGACTCCGCCTTTCGCATCGCCGACCGCATGGCCATGCTGGACAAGGGAGTGATGCTGAAGGTCGGGACGCTCCAGGAGTTCAAGGATATTCGCGACGGCCCGTCGACAGGTGACGGCGCCCACGACCTCATCCGCCAATTCCTCCGCGGCGACGATGAGGGACCGATCACCCGGCGGAGGCAGAGCACCGATTACGAAGAAGACATCCTGGAGGCCGCCGAGGATTACTAGGCAAGCTGCCCTGACCGGCGCCCTTGCAGTGGGAGAGACTTGACATGCCACGAAAGCAACATAGCGAACTGGTGGCCGGGCTGTTCGTCACGATCACGCTGGCGGCGTTGGTGGGCGTGGTGATCTGGCTGGGCGCGGCGGAGGTGTTCCGTCCCAAGGCCGGCGAGGCGGTCTTCTGCGTCAAGGAGTCCGGCGGGAGCATGGGGCTGAAGGTCGGGAATCCCGTGCAGATCGCCGATGAGCCTGTCGGAAAGATTTCCAGCATCCGCCTGGCGCCCCAACGGCAGATAGCGCTCTACATCGTCCGGCTGAGTAGGCCCGACCTGAAGATCTACTCCAACGGCAAGGCCACCGTCGCCGCGGGGCTGGTGGGAGACAAGCAACTGGTCGTCACCAGCCGCGGCACGGCCGATCAACCCCCCGCCGACGCGGAACACCCGGTGGAAATATCCGGGGGACTGGACCAGGCGATGGCCAACATCACCAGTGCGGCTGAAAACGTAAAGAGCATCTCGGAGGTGATCCGCAAAGAGCTTGCCGCAGACGTGGCCGACAGCGTGCTGGCCAAGATTCACACCGTCGGAAACAACCTGAAGTCCGCGGCGTCTGACGTGGCCAGGATGACCGGCAACCTGCGCCCCGAGCTGGACCCCGCCAACAGCGACTCGATGCTGAGCAAGCTCAAGCAGACAGCCACCTCCGTCGCCCGCACCGTCGAGCGGATCGATGGCTACAGCAAGACCGAGGTGGCCGATATCCTCGCCAAACTGCGGGATGTCAACACCGAGATTCTCAAGGCCGCCACGAACTTTTCGGAGGCCAGCTGCACGGCCAGGGAACTACTGACGCTCAACCGCGACAATATCGACGAGATCATCGACAACATGACGCAGGTTTCCGCCAGCCTCAAGGCCGCCGGCAAGGAGATCCGCCGCAACCCCTGGCGATTGCTCTACAAGCCCAAGCCCGGTGAGCTTCATTCACAGAACATCTACGACGCGGCGCGGGCGTTTTCCGATGGGGCCGAGCAGCTCGACGCAGCCGTCGCCAGGCTGCGGGCCTTGCCGCCGGAAGCGGCCGCCGCCGACCCACAGGTCCAACGCATCCGCAAACAACTTGAGCAAACCTTCTCCGACTTCTCCTCGGCCGAACAGGCATTGTGGAAAGAACTGGCCAAGTGATCGCCTGGTGAGTCACAAGTCGCCAGTCCGCCTCGCTGTGGCACCAACGCAGCAGTGGAATCGCCATCGTGAAGGCACTATCCTATTCCGTCGTGGTCACTGAGCGCGATCCAGCCATTTCGACGCATTCCCCCAGCAGCAAGCAGCGGGCCGCGTTTTATTGCGCAGCCGCCCTAATTGCCCTCTGCGGCCTGCTGTACCTGCCCCGTGCCGCGTCGCTGCCGCTGGCCGACCCGGAGGAATCGCGGTGCGCCCTGATCGTGCGGGGGATGCTTGGGACAGGCAATTGGCTGATGCCTCACCTGCAAGGCCGGCCTTACTACGACAAACCGGCGCCATTCTTCTGGTTGGCGGCGGCGGGACAATGGCTTACGGGCAGCGCGGAGCTTGGCGGGCGGATCGTCGCAAGCATCGCCGCAACTGCGGCCGTGCTGGTGACCTTCGCCTTCGCCCGTCGCCTCGGCGGAAACGCCGCAGGCCTAATCGCCGCAGCGATCCTGGCAACAGCGCCGGAATTCTTCTTCCTGGCCCGATGGTACCGGATGGACATGCCCTTTACCGCCCTCATGTGGGCGGCTTTGTGGTGGTTCTGGCGCGAAGAGTCAGCCGGGGAAGGAAAGCCCGTCAGGCGCGTCAGACAGTGGGTGGGGTTCTATACCTTTGCCGCCCTTGCCACTTTGATGAAGGGGCCGGCGGGCGTCCTGCTGCCGGCTGGCGTTGTTACCGCCTACTTCCTTTCGACCGCGCAATGGCGGCGCCTGATGGGGCTTTTCCATCCGGCGGGGTTGGCGGTCTATCTGCTCCTGGCCGTTCCCTGGTACGCCTTGGTAATGCTTCGGTATCCCCAGTACGGTTATCAGTTCTTCGTCGTGCAGAACCTCTCGCGCTACGCCGGCCAGGGTTTGGGACACAGGGATTTCCTGGCCGTTTACTACCTGCCGATCCTGCTGGGCGGTTTCCTGCCCTGGACCGTCTACCTTTTCGGCGCCGCGGCCCGGAGCTTCCCGAAGACTTGGTTCCGCCAAACCACCGATGGCGGCCCAAGGTTGCTCTGGCTGGCGGCGGTTCTTTTCTTTGTCTTCTTCAGCCTCAGCCGAACGAGACTGGTCAGCTACATCCTGCCCGTCTTCCCTCCCCTTGCCGTCTTGACGGGTTTGACGCTATCCCAATGGGCCTGCTCGACACACCATGACCGGCTGTATCGTATGGGGGCAAGGGCCTTCATTACGGCCGTGGCGGCTTTTCCGCCGGCAGTCATCGGACTGGAGATTTACCTGAAAACTTTCGGCCCCTGGAGCGGGACAGTGGTGGTTGCCGGGGGATTGTTCGTGGTCTTGCAGATTCGCGCCTTGTGGCGGGACCAGCGACGCATGGTCCTGGGCTGGGGAATGGCCGGAATAGCCGCCGTGCTGCTGTATGCTGTGCTGCGTGACGCCCCCAAGAGCTATGAGATGATGAGCAATCGCCCGCTTGGAGAGGCCGTGGGCCGTGTCATTACCCCGTCGGACGAACTGGTCGCCTGGGGAGATGCCCCCTTTTCGCTGGCGCTCTATGCCGGCAGGTCCGCAACAGGACGGTTCCAGCCTCACACGCCTGGAGACCTGGATAGGCTGGGCGAACTGCTACGGTCCTCGCGGACCGTCTATTGCCTCGTCAACCGTCCCCAGGACATGGATGCCGTCAAGTCGGCTGCCGGCACGGAACTCTTTGTCCTGGCCAAGCAGGGCGACGCCGCCGTGGTCGTAAACCGAAAACCACGGGATTAGCTGCCGGTTTTCCCCTCCCCCCCGAGTTCAGCCGCGCACGGTCATGGAACCGTTGACACTGACGGGACGGAAAGTCAAATACCCGCGAGTTTATCGCGGAAACGAGCATGTACGTGCGGCCAGCGAGGTGCTGTTCCTGGGCGCATCTGCCGATGAGAGTACGGCCAGCGACTTCGTGGACATCACATACCGCTTCGCCGCCAGCCCGAACCGCACCGGCATCACCGTCGGCGAGATCACGGGCATCGCCAAGAAGGGCTGGGAATACCTTTGGGTCCGCTACACTGACACCGAGGACGCCACGGCCAAGGCCATCGTCAAGAAGCCCGTAGGTGTGAACGTCAAGAGAATCCAGAAAGAAGGCGGCTTTGTGGGATTAGGCATCGGAGTGTAAACTGTCCTTGCCCAATAGGAATGAGGACCGCATGGCAGAGCTTCCTCGAGAGATCGCCATTGGATTCGACACGCACGGGTGCCCTAACCGTTGCCGCCATTGTTGGCTGGCTTCATTACCAAACGCCAGTCTGTCCGAGAGGACCGTACGACAAATTACACAATGGTTCCGATCCTTCGTGCGCCCAGGCGAAGCATCGCCGTTCTTTCGAAAAGTCTGGGTATCAACCAACATCCGCGAACCGGACTTCTCGGACGATTACCGGCGTCTTTATGATCTGGAATCGGAACTCAGTGACGGTAAGCCCTGGCGATACGAGTTGCTGAGCATCTGGCGTTTAGCCCGGGATACGAAGTACGCCTTGTGGGCTAAATCTATCGGACCCGACACCTGCCAGGTCACCTTCTTCGGCGGGGAAAACACAACGGACTGGTTCTGCCGGCGGAAGGGAGCCTATCAGGACTGCCTGACGGCCACCGAGAGGCTACTGGAAATCGGTATGAAGCCACGATGGCAGCTTTTCGCCAACACCAAGGGCATCAACGAGCTTGATGAACTGCTGTGTCTGGCCGATCAAATGCGCATTCCGCAACGTGTTGAAGCCATCGGAGCCCGCTTCGATATCTTCGTTCACGTCTGGGGAGCATGTGGCGCGGCGCTCGGGATCGAGCATCTCCGCCCGACGGCCGCGGACATGACGAAGATACCAAGGCATCTCCTGGAGCTTTCCGTCAAGCACTTTGGCCAAGACATTCTTTGGCGCACCGAAGCTGATTTGTGCAGCGAAATACTCAGCCGTGATGAATGGTACGGTTACGGGATGGAACCGGGCCACATGGGATGGTTCTTAATCGCAGGGAATATGGATGTGACCTTCAACGCATACGGGGTCGAATCCTGCTGGTGCCTTGGAAACCTCGCAAGAGAGTCGTTGAGCACAATCCTGGGGCGATTTGAGGAGGACGATATACCGGGCCGGCGACTGATCGCAAGCGTTCCTGCCCAGCGTCTCGTCAAAGACTTCGGAAACTTGCAAGGCCGGATGGTCCATTCCTCGGCGGACGATCTCCTGCGACTATATCTGCTCCGGCACCTGGCCCAAGGCAGGAGATGACCTGACTCATGAGCGATCCGCTGGTCATCCGGGCCGGGACGAACTGCCGGTGGGCCTTGGGATTCGCTGTCAGAGAAGGCGTTTATTCTTCCGGCGTTTCCTTGGCTTCCATCCAGGAGAACATCTTGCGGAGTTGTTTGCCGACGACCTCGACGGGGTGGTTCTTGTCGGCCTCGTAGAGTCGGTTGAAGTTGGGTTTGCCCTTGCGGCACTCCTCCATCCATTCCTTGGCGAAGCTGCCGTCCTGGATTTCCTTGAGGATCTTCTTCATCTCCGCGCGGGTCTGGTCGTTGATGATCCGCGGGCCGCGGGTGAGGTCGCCGTATTCGGCGGTGTTGGAGATGCTGTATCGCATGTAGCTGATGCCGCCCTCGGCCATCAGCTTGATAATCAGCAGCAGCTCGTGCAGCACCTCGAAGTAGGCGATATGCGGCTGATAACCGGCCTCGACGAGGGTTTCGAAACCCGCCTTGACCATCGCCGTCAGCCCGCCGCAAAGCACCACCTGCTCGCCGAAGAGGTCCGTCTCGGTTTCTTCCTTGAAGGTGGTTTCGATGATGCCGGCCCTTCCGCCACCCACGCCGATACCCCAGGCCAGCGCAACGTCGCGCGCCTTGCCGGTCTCGTTGGCCTCCACCGCCAATAGGCAGGGCACGCCGCTGCCCTCGACAAAACAGCTCCGGACCGTGTGGCCGGGGCCTTTGGGAGCGATCATGACCACGTCCACGCCCTTGGGCGGAACGATCTGCTTGAAGTGGATGTTGAAACCGTGGCAGAAGCCCAGGGCCTTGCCCGGCGAGAGGTTCGGCTCGATTTCCTTCTTGTAGACGACGGCCTGGACCTCATCGGGCAGCGTGATGATGATGAGGTCGCCCTTCTTGGTGGCCTCGGCCGCCGTGACTGGCTGAAATCCGGCCTCCCTGGCCAACTTGTGGTTGTGGGTTCCCTCCAGTTCGGCCACTACGACGTTGATTCCACTGTCGCGGAGATTCTGCGAGTGGGCGTGCCCTTGGGAACCGAAACCCACCACCGCGACGGTCTTGCCCTTCAGCGGCTGCAAGGACCCGTCCTTGTCGTACAGTATTTTCACTGTTGCCATGAGAGACTCCTACATTGTCCGGTTCTTCGTTCCGGAAGGAAGCACACTCTAGCTTCGTGCACCCGCCAGCGTCAAGGCCGGAATGCACCTGCGGCGGCGCGGTGTTGCATTGCGCGGCGCCGGACGCTAGACTGCGACATTCCGGCCCATGCCAGGGGTTCGGGGGCGGATGGACGAAGATGGTTTAGATGTCCGA
>Ga0315273_10001764_pt1 | contig 24941 bp, 15 predicted proteins | sample YL17G02_0_MG_FD_205753 | JGI IMG/M metagenome (GOLD analysis project Ga0315273, IMG submission 205753) | Sediment microbial communities from Yellowstone Lake, YNP, Wyoming, USA - YL17G02_0 | ecosystem: Environmental > Aquatic > Freshwater > Lake > Sediment | place: USA: Wyoming | collected... | reverse complement strand
TGCCGATTGCGGATTGCGGATTGCGGAATGAAATTTTCCGCTGGCTTTGAGTGCTTTTCCCATCGGGATTCCTGGTCAGGCACCGATCCATACCATTTCCTCATTCCGATTCCGCAATCCGAATTCCGCAATCCTCAATCCCCGGCAGTGAAGCGGACTTCGGAACAGGTTGTCGCCCTGTCGGGAAACTCCTAATAGGCCTTGCCGAAAATGACTCTCTCCGGAGCGGGTTTCCCGCAATAGATGCAGGCGCCTTGATCCTGCTCCCGGCCCAGCGGGATGCAGCGCATGGTGGCTTTGGTTTCTTCCTTGATCTTCTGTTCGCATTCGCTGCTCCCACACCAGTGGGAATCGGCAAAGCCCTTTTCGACGGCCTCCCGAAATTCGGCGTAATCCCTGGGATTCCGAGTATTCGACTCGCGGAAGGAAAGAGCCTTACGGTAGAGCGAGTCATGGATATCGGCGAGCGCCTTTTCTGCCGCTCCCGCCAAGTTTTCCAGCGGGACGGAGTACTTGCCTTCTTTTCCCCGCTGGTCCCGGCGCGCAAAGACAAAACTGCCCTTGGCTACATCCTTGGGCCCGACTTCGATTCGCAGGGGCACGCCGCGCATCTCCCAATCGTTGAACTTGAATCCGGGGCTGACGCCGTCTCTGTCGTCAACCTTGACGCGGAAACCTCCGCTGAGAAGAATCGCCCGGATCTTTCCCGCCGCTTCCAGCACCTGTCCTTTTTCCTCGTCCGTCTTGAAGATTGGCACGAGCACAACCTGGATCGGGGCCAGGCGGGGCGGTAGAACCAGCCCCTGGTCGTCGCCGTGCACCATGATGATCGCGCCGATAAACCGGGTGGAGAGCCCCCATGATGTGGTCCAGCAGAATTGCAGGGCGCCTTCCTTGTCCAGGTAGCGAATGCCGAATGCCTTGGCGAAATTTTGTCCCAGATTATGGGATGTCCCGGCCTGCAGCGCTTTCCCATCTCCCATCATCGCCTCGATCGAATAGGTCTGATCGGCCCCTGCGAAACGCTCCGACGCCGATTTGCGGCCCGGAATGACGGGCACGGCCGCCTCCTTTCCCGCAAAATCGACATAAATATCGAGCATCTGGCGCGTTTCAGCCTCGGCTTCCTTGAAGGTCGCGTGGGCCGTGTGCCCCTCCTGCCAGTAGAACTCCAGAGTCCGCAGGAAAAGCTTGGTCCGAAGCTCCCACCGGACGACGCTGTTCCACTGGTTGATCAAAATGGGAAGATCCCGGTAGGACTGGATCCACTTTGCATAAGCGTGACCGATGATGGTCTCGGAGGTTGGACGGATGACCAGGGGCTCCTCGAGTTCCTCCCCACCGCCGTGAGTCACGACCGCAAGCTCGGGCGAGAATCCCGCCACATGCGACTGCTCCTTTTCAATGAAGCTGCGCGGAATGAGAAGCGGAAAGGCCGCGTTGACGTGGCCGGTGGCCTTGAATCGCTTGTCCAGAGCCTGCTGGATGTTCTCCCAAAGAGCCCAGCCATAGGGGCGCACAATCATGCAGCCGCGCACCGGAGCGTAATCGGCCAGCTCTGCGCGCAGAACCAACTGGTTGTACCACTCTGAAAAATCTTCGGAACGTGTTGGAAGTTTGAGATTAGACATGTCTCCTCTGCTCTTGGTTATTTTTCTGAGTTTAACCGCATATTCTTGCATATTCCGGCGCCAAGTTTCGAGGGACTGTCATCGGGCGGCTCATTTTGTTGCGGTCAAAAGCGAAAAGGGCCGCCCCTGGGACGGCCCTTTTCCTGGAGGGCAGCGAACGGCTCCGGCGGAGTGCTGAAGCGCAGCGCTTCCTGAGAAAGAACGGCACCAGCTCAATTGCGACTGAAACCTACCCTCCCGATATCCTGATGAATAGGAGGCTTAGTTTCCGCCTACCAGCGTCGTCTCATGCCGAGGTCCGGCCTGAGCCCTGAGCTCGCGCTCCATCCGGGTTGGCTTCACGTCGGCTATGTACCCCAGACCCTCGACGCGTGCAAGGAAGTATTTGTTGCCATACTTGTTGAAGCGCAGGCAATCCTCTGCAATTTTGCCCAGCCCCGATGCGTTCATGGTGAAAATCACCGAGGCTGAAGTGTTATCCAGGTTGCGGATAACAACCGAGGTCCCGGTTGCGGAGGCGGGATTGGCAGATCCGATCTCAAAGATGTAGGAACCGGCCGGCAACATTTCCCTTTCGGCATAAAACGCGAACGGAACATCAACGCGCATTCGGGCGGCAGGGCTGGCCGAGACGGCAAAACTCAATCCAAGAATCAAAACTCCCAAAAGTGAAAATGCAGCTATCTTTTTCATGATCCCCTCCAGTTTTTGGTTTTCAGCTCTGTTGCGCGTCAGCAACTTACTGACTTGTTACACATGCTTAGACGCGCAGGCGAGGATAGGGGTTCTTTAGGATTGGACGAGGATTTCCTGAGGACCGGGAAAATGCTGGAAGCTATTGCAGCGGATCAAGATGCGTTTTGGGAATGCGGCGGCATGACCTGAACCTTATACGCATCTCGTTGGATTAGACACTGCTGACAATTCTGTTTCGCCCCTACAGGGCTCTCCGGGTATCGGCACCGTTTCCCAGGGCTTACGCCCTGGGCTTTCCTGTGTCGCCGCTTCGCGGCTCGGAATCCCAAGCCCGAAGGGGCGAAGCAGAACAGCCCAGGGCGCGAGCCCTGGGTCCATGTCAAGCGCCAAGGCGAGCCCTGTAAGGGCGACACAGTGCTGCGGTTCGTGTCTAATGCAGCAACATCCGTTTTAGGTTCGGGGCATGACGCCGCTTTCGATTGCGGATTTTCGATTGCGGATTGCGGAATGAAAACTTGCGCTGTATTATCCCGCCCTGATCGGCGCACTTCCCGGCCGTTGTCGACCCGCACCTTCAGCCAATTCCAGCCTCCTGCGCTGCGTCCCGCACTCCTGGCTTTTCATTCCGAAATCCGCAATCCGCAATTAAGGGCCTTGTTATGCCCGAAGGGCCAGTTCCACCTCAACGGCCTGGATCTCGGCGCTGCGCTCGAATATCGAGCGGCTTTCCGTCTCGCCAATCTGAAGCCCATCTATCATCTGGCGCTTCCCTGCGATCAAAAGACTGATGGCGTTCCTGTCGCCTTTCTTCAGGACCACCGGCACCTGGCAGAAGGTGTAGGCCAACGTCCCGGTCTCGAGCGCCAGCTTCCTTTCCATTCCATTCACATCCCAATACTTGAGTGCGGCCGGCTCGCTCAGAAATTCGGCGGTGTTGAGCAGCGCTGGCTCAAACTTGATCCGGCCCTCCGAAACGAGAAGAGCGAGTTCGCGGAAACGGGCAAGGATATCCTCCTTAACCTGGCCTGTCATCCCGGGCTGCTGCGCCCCGGCGTGCGCCGGAGTATGGGAATAAGGATCGGTCGGGAATGCGCCATATTCGGCCGGCGTCTTATCCGTTCCCAACCCTTTGCGCACATCGTAGTAAATTTTCCGCAGTCTGCCAGTAAGTTCGGGTTCCTCGCCCTTTTCGACTGCCAGGGAAAACACTTCTTCCACAGCCAGCAGCAATTTCGAAACCATATGCCAGTAAATGCTTCCCAGCCCTTCATAGCTGTAGAACGTGCCGGAACGGCCGGTAAAAGACTTGTGGTTGAACATGCTTTCATAAATGTCGAGGAGCGGCGGCCCTTCCCGCTCGACCAGCGCTGCATATCCGCTCCCGGCAAGCTCGGCCAGGGCGCGCGAGAGCGCCTGTCTGTTGGCGAAGGCGCCGTTGAAGTGGAAAACTCCGTTCACATCTTTCTCGGCCAGCAGTTTCTTTCCGCCGGCCGCGAGCTTCTGGAGAAGCTCCGATCGCTCGACGAACGCTGCGGGGATGTTGTTCCTCTCGACGAAGCGGGGCAGAATCCGCGCGGGGTAAAGGATGTAGCTGTACTGATCCTCGCGGAACATGGCGCTTTTCCGGAGCGCCTCCAGCACCGTCACCGACTCCTCCGCCGACAGGTAACCCGAGCTCAGGACCGCCACCTGTCCTTCGAGCATCTCGTCCAGGTGCAACACTTCGAGGGCATCATCACCTCTCACGCTCAGCAGGTTGTAGGAGTGGTAGAGGTGATCCGGCCGCCGGTTGGCCCGGATGGACTGGTCGATGTACTCCAGGGAGGTGGAAAAGAAATCCAGCAGGCGCTGAACCTTGACGCTGCTCTTCTTCCCGGAAAATCCCTTTGCATAGATCTTGTTGCGATAAGCGGTTCCCGCCTCTCCCAGGGCATCGAGCAGCACTCTTCGAGTCTTGTCGTCGAATCCGCGGCTGAGAACCGGCTTGTAACCGGCAAAAATCGACTGAATGGAATTCAGGAGTTCTGCCACTTCCTGCGCTATGGAAATCTGCGCAAGCGGAGATTTTCCGAAGAGCCCCCGGCAGAATTCGATGTAGCGCCTCAGGTAATACAGAGTAACCATGGAGATGCCGTAACCGGTCAACGCGTTGTTGGCATCGTTCCACTCGGGGCGCTGGGTGTTCATCCAGATGCCGCCTTCGGGCACGAAATTCGAGAGCTTGGAGAGCATCGAAACGAGCAGCTTCTCGGAGAGGTTCACCAGGACCACATCGCCCGCCCGGTTCCAGATTACCTTTCCGTCTGCGCCGCGCGACGTGACTCGCGCGGCAATCATTTTCTCCAGCTCCTCGTCGTAATCGATGGAATGGTAAGGGTCGAGCAGGACGGACCGGTATTCCTTTATCCGATAAGGCACGTTGGCATAGGAGAAGAGTTCCCGCTCGAGCAGTTGCTGCAGCCGGCCCGGGTGAAAGGCTTCAGAAATCTCCAGCAGTTTCAGCAGGTAGATGGTCTGATGATCTCCCCAGTACCCGATGAACGACCATGGGTCGTCCGGATTCTGAATCTCCCATTCGAATCCCTCCCGCGTCACCCGATAAGGGTTGTAGCCGTCGGCGGTGGAGGCATTGACGAACTTGCTGATCATGCTCTCGATGTAGCCCGGGAAGGACATGGCGAGAGCTTCCCAGTTCTGAAAAATATCGCGCCAATTCCCCTGGTAGTTCAGGATCTTCGAACCCTCTTCATCACGGGTTTCGATGGCGAAGAGGTTCCAGGGGCGGCTCGGGTCGCCGTGCCTGCGTCCGAACGTGAGCGGCATGTACTCCAGGCACATCCGCAGGAGGCCGGGGTTGTCCGTCGCCCAGGCTCTCCGCAGCAGGTCGCTGTAGTGAATGGGATCGGGGAGGCTTTGAAACCAGGATTCGTTCTCGGCCTGCACAGCGGAATTTGCCTGTGTCGCAAACCTGATCAGGTCGTTCTTCGACACCGTGTAGCCGTCGTCGAAAATCCCACCGCGCATCACGTTGAAGAGAACGTTGGCGAAGTGGCGGGCCACCGACAGTTTGTCACCGGTGAGTTGCAGACCGTCCGCGCTCGCCACGATCCTGGCAAGCGCCAGAGTGCCGGCCGCGACATCGGCATCGATTTTTGCAGCGAGGCCCGCCTTGGATGAGATCAGCGCATTCAACTCCGCCACCTTCGAAGCATTCTGATTCACCTCGGCGATGAGATACCAGAGGCGGCATTGCCCCTGCGCCAGCGTCGCCTCGATATTGACGAAGTAGGCGCCGCGTTTCCCGTTCGAATTCTGTTCCTCGGAAATCGGCTGCCCTTTCCGGAAGCGGCCGAGCTGCCGGGAAGAAAGAAGCCGCGTCCGGATGCCGTTCCCCAGCGACCAGACCGTGTTTGCCTTCAAGGATTCGCTGGGCTCGGCCCGGTCCACCGGAATCGAGCTGAGCGCATAGATGCCGAGCCCCGTCTCCTTCACGAGTTCGGACTTTTTGTAGGCATCGACCAGGCAGCTTTTATCCGTCTGCATGGGCCGGTCGACACCATAGGGCAGGATGTTCTGGATCCCGTCGAGCAGTTTCACTCCGGTGGGGATTTTGGAAAAATTGGTCAGGGTGGATTTCCTGACGAATCCGAATTTCTCGCTGTTGCTCCATTGGTAGGTGAAGGTCAGCTCCAGGTCGCGGTTGATCTCTTCAAATAAGATCCGGTTCCCGACCATGTTTTTGTAAAGGTTGCGCGTGACGTCGTAGATGCCGGAATACCGGTCGGAGAAAGGCTCCCAGAGGTAGGATTTGGCTTCGCGTCCCACCCAGATAACGGTTTTGGCGCCGGTGATCTCCGCCGAATCGTGAATCTTGTCTACCGTGTAATAAGGAAACAGGGCGATCTCGGGCTTTTTGCGGCCCGCAGTCAGGGCGCCGTTGCTGGAAATAAACATCCAATGATCGGAGTTGCTGACGATGCTCATGAAGAAGGGATCCATATTCTGGACTCCCTCGATAACGTAGAACTCCTCCCCGTCACGCCGGACGAAACGCCCGTTAATATCGGCCTGGGAGGATTGAAGCACGCTGTTTCCTATATGGCAAACTTGCCTTTGCATGATCGGTTATTTCTCGACGTAGAAGGGGGTGTTGCCGGTGCCGCAATGGCTTTTCCCATCGCGAACATAGAAAAACAGACGATAGGCCCCTTCCTTTGCGGGAGCTTTCAGCGCGATCTCGCCCTTCAGGCTTTCGACGCTGGCCAGTATCGGGGGTGTCGTTTCGAAATCGCCGCCGGTTTTAAGATCGGTGCTTTCCTGCATGATTTCAAATGTGTATTTGAGCCGGTCGCCATCCGGGTCACTCGCGGCGACCGCACCCGATAGCGGCGCCCCCGCCCTGACACGGATGTTCTGGGCAGCCGTCTGCCCGTTCAGACTGATGCTCTCGATTTGCGGAGAACGGTTTGAGGGGAAGCTTCCGGTCCAGATCCGGTGCATGACGTCCACCGTCTCGGTGTCTTCGTCCTTCTGTGTGAACATTCCGTACCATGTCGGGGTCCGCTCCTGCTTCTGGCCCCAGAGGAATACATAGGAACCCAGGCAGCGTAAAGCATCGGCAGCGATCGCCTTTTCGTAGCGTTCGGCGAACTTCTTCGCCTTCTGGGAACTGGTTTCCTCGATCGGGGCTTTCCACTGAGTGGAGGCCACCTCCCAGTGCCCGGTGGCTCCCCACTCGGTCACCATATAGGGGCCTTCCCACTGGGCGTCTTTCAGCCGTTTTTGAAGGTTGACGATGTCCCCGTAGAATTGGACGGACAGGAAATCGATTGCCGGTGTGCGCTTCTTGATTTCATCTACCACGCCTTTGCTGATCCCGGCTGTGGCCGTGGAAGCGGGATGGTTGGGATCAGCCTGGTGGATGAATTTGGCTACATCATTGACCGCGTCCCAGACCTTTGGGTTCTTGGCCTGATGGTTCAATTCATTGCCGATGAGCCAGCCGAGCAGGGCGGGATGGTCTTTGAACTTGAGAACCTGCTCTCTGATGGAGGTGAACTGGCGGCCCACTGCCACAGGATCGTCGTAATCGAATCCCTGGCGCTCGGGGATCAATTCCAGTCCCATGAGCACTTTCAGCCCGGCCTTTTGAGCCCGATCCAAAACCTGCTGCCCGCTTTGCTGGCCGTTCTCGGTTCGCCAGGTTCTGAAGGAATTCGCGCCATGCTTGCCGAGTTTCTCAATGCTGCCGAACTCGCACCCGGCGCCTCTGACGAAAAACTCTCTTCCATCGACGTAGAGCCGGTATTTTCCGTTGCTCTCCTTCAACTCAACCTTTGCCGGTCCGGCATGGAGCACTACGGGAAGCATCCATACTGCCACGGCAAAACATAAGAACTGTCTTTTCATGATTAACCTCATCACTTTCTGGGTGTTGGGTCCTGGGTGTTGGGTCCTGGGTGTTGGGTCCTGGGTGTTGGGTCCTGGGTGGTGGGTCCTGGGTGGTGACACGCTCTCAACTGCAAATTGCGAATTAAACAGACTCAACACCGTTGCGTAAGTTAAAAGGATCGATTTGCCTCTTGCTCAACTCGCCCCGGCACCCAGCACCCAAGACCCAATACCCAGAAAGCGGCGTCATGCCGCCGCACTTCAAAAAAAGCCGCCAGAACGGCAGAGGCGGTAGTCAACCTTGATGGAAATCAGGCTACCGGGCCGATGCGCCACGGGCTGAATTCTTTATGCCCCAGGATCTCACTTCGGGTTCTCTCTCCCGATGCTGCCCGAACGATGTACCGATAAATCTCGCTTCCTTTTACGCTCACGGTGCAGGCACCGTCGACCATATCGCCTGCGTTCACATCCATATTGTCGTTCATGACCCGGAAAATGCGGCTGTTGCTGGCGATCTTCACCACAGGCACCGTCGGGAAACCGATGGCGGAACCGCGCCCGGTTGTGAATGCGATGATGTTGCAGCCGCCCGCGGCGATTCCGGTAATGGAGACCGGATCGTACCCGGGAGTGTCCATCATGATCAGGCCTTTGCGGGAAACCTGCTCGGCGTAATCCACTACCCCCATGAGCATCGTCGTACCGCCCTTGGTTATGGCGCCGAGCGATTTTTCCACGATATTGGTGATGCCGCCGCTCCGGTTCCCCGGCGCGGGGTTGCTGTCCATGGTCGCGCCGAAGCGCGCAAAGTAATCCTGGTACCTCTTGATGATGAAGATCAACCGCTTCGCTGTCTCCACATCCACGGCACGCCGCGTCAGCACCTGTTCGGCGCCATAGACTTCGGGAGTTTCGGCCAGCACTGCGGTCCCGCCGGCTGCCACCAGGAGATCGCTCGCATAGCCGAGGGCCGGATTGGCCGAAATCCCGGAAAAAGCATCTGATCCGCCGCAGTTCAACCCAAGAATCAGATGCGCGACCGATTCTTCGGTGCGCTTCGTGTCCGAAAAAGCTGCGACCAGCTCTCGTATCTTCCGGCTGCCTTCTGCTATGGCTTTGAGCGTCCCGCCTGCCGCCTGAATCCCCACCATAGGAATGGGCTTTGCACCCGGTGTCGAGGTTTTTGCGTCGAGGTAGCGTGAAAGGCTGTTCACTTCGCAACCCAATCCGACGAGGATGACCGCTGCGATATTGGGGTTGAGGATCATCCCTTTGATTGTCCGCTCGAGCTGTTCGGTATCCGGTCCTTCGTGATGGGCGCACCCTTCCTGGTGGGGCAGCGCCACGACGCCGTCGATCCCGCCGGCGTGGATATCGCGGCACTCGTCTGCAATCCCGGAAGCGACATGGCTGGCGCAGTTGCTGGCCGCCACAACCGCGACGTAATTGCGCGTGCCGACGCGGCCGTCCGGGCGGCGAAATCCCAGAAAGGTGCGCGGCAAGTCCTCCGGCAACTGCGGCGGCTGGGGGCGATCCACGGCGAATTCGGCCTGGCTGAGATCGTGGGTAGGTTCGAGATTGTGGGTGTGAACCCACTCGCCGGCCCCGATCGGGTAGACGGCAGTGCCGATAATCTGGCCGTACTTGAGGATGAGGGCGCCTTCCGGGATGGCGCAGCGGGCAATCTTATGCCCCATGCCGACCCCGTCGCGCAGAACGAGCGAACCATCCGACCCTACCAGTTCGAGCCCGCGAGGGAGATCGGCGCGCGCCACGACCACATTGTCGGCGGGGGAAAGCAGAATGGTCTTCTCCGACAATGGACTCCTCCCGGGAATGCCGGCAATCCCGGAATCACTCAATATCGGAAACGAACCGTCTTCGCCCATGGTTGGACTGACTCTTCCTTAAATGCGAAACCGCAAAGGCTCCGAGGACCGCAAAGCGCGGGAACTGAACGACCCCCGCCTGGAAGGCGAAGGGTTTGCGCCGTGTCCAGTGAAGGGGACGTGCGGCTTAGCGAGCACCAAATTATTGTAGGGGCGACCGTCAAGTCGCCCGAACAAACTGACGATCGGAAACCTGCCGGGCGACCTGACGGTCGCCCCTACCCTTTCACACCAGGTTCGAGGCGATTGAAGTTGTCAAACGCAAGCGACCCCGGCTTGTCGAATGCGTCGACTTCACCGCTCTATCCTTCGCCTGAAGACGAGGGGTTTCCACCATCCCCGAAGGAGATACTCATGCCTTCCGGGTCTCGAAGTCTTTGCGGCTCGCTCTGCCTCACCGCTTGATTCGATAGAGCATTTCACCGGCCTTGGGAACCAGGAGGATTCCCTCGGCCTCCCGGCCGCGCCATTCGTCCTCATTCACGCTATCTGGATTCATATAACCCAGGTTGGTGCGCCGGCACCGCTCCTCGGGGATGCGCGTCGCGAGCGTCACCTGTATGCGGGGCTTTTCGACACGCGTCGCCGCGTCGTAGGTTCCGATGCCGCGCAGGTGAGTGCTGTGAGCGAGCACACCACCGGGGTACCCTTTGAACCGGTCCCACTGCTTGACGAAATAATCACGCACGTGATAACCGATCTCGTCTATCAGTTTGCCGTGGGTATAGCTGATCTCGTCGATATGAGGGGCATAGATCACCACCTCCCCCCCGTCGGCGATGGCGGGTTCGAGCTTGTACATCCCCTTGGCGGCGGTCCAGATATCGTCGTACATTTTCGGCATCACCGAAAGGACGCGGCGGTAGGGTTTGTCGATCCACACGATGTGCAGCCTGGCCGAAAGATCCGCGGCAGCGTCATAGGCTTCCTCAGGGGTGCCGATGTACAATCCTGCCAGCGAATCCCCCTTGACTACCATGCTGAAACACAGCTTTGGGCGGTTGATGAAGCCCGCAGCACGATCGATCACGCGGCGCACAGGAGTGTCTTTGGTGCCGATCACCTCATAGCTTGTGATCACGGCGCCCAGCCAATGAGAGAAATTGATGACCGTGTCGCCCCCGATGCCCGGGAAGAAATACTTGTTGCCGCCGGAGAACCCGACCACTTCGTGCGGGAAGGTTGGGCCGCAAATGATGATCTGATCGTAATCGAATACCAGCTTGTTCAGGCGGACGTCCACGGGCACGCGCATGAGTCCGCCGGTGATTTTCTCAATCTCCCCCGCGCTGATCTGCCCGACTGTGGTAAGAGCGTCCGGGACATCCCAATGATGGTTGAATATCCGCACCTGAGAAAATATGCCGGCGCGTTCCGCGGATGTAACCCCGACCAGCCGGTTGATCGCATCTTCGCTCATTGGCTGGTGCGTTCCCAGGGCGATCAGATAGTCGAGGGCTGCCGCGATCCCTCCGAGAAACTCGTGAAACAAACGAAACATCATCGGAATCGGAGCCGTGCGCGTGGAATCCGGGATAATGATCAAAACGCGCTTGCCTGCCAACCGCGCCTCGGCCAACGCCTTGGCCGTCAGATCCCGAACCTCGCCCTCGGCCAGCAGCCCCTGCTCACAGCCTTTACCAATGGTCATAAAATACCCCTAAGGATTCACCCTGCATTCACGCGCTTTCCCGCGGGACTCGGGCAAGGACGTTGGCCGGTGGCAGTCCCTGCGGTGGCGACAAAAGCGCTTCCGATCCGAGTCTATCCGTGTGGATCTGTGTCATCCGTGTTCCGTTTTTTCGAGCCGTCCGCGGTGACCCATCCGCCGTGCCGGATTCCATAACGACTCCCTCAGACTCCGGCAAATGCCTGAAAGCCACCGTCAACCGGCACAACAATTCCTGATACGAAGGCCGAGGCCGGAGAGAGCAGCCAGAGCACGGTTCCCAGCAAATCCTCGGGCTGGCCAAATCGCCCCATGGGTGTGTGGCTGATGATGCTCTGCCCACGGGCCGTCAACTGGCCGGTCTCCTTTTCGGTCAGAAGGTAGCGGTTCTGATCGGTCAGGAAAAACCCGGGCGCCACGGCATTGACCCGGATACGGGGCGAATAGTTCTGAGCCAGATGAACTGCCAGCCAGGCTGTGAAATTGCTGACGGCAGCCTTTGCCGCGGAGTAACCCAAAATGCGGGTCAGCGGGCGAAACGCGCTCATCGAGGAAAAGTTCAGGATGACCCCTTCTCCCTGATCGGCCATCGCCTTGCCGAAAACCTGGCTGGCGAGGATGGTTCCGGTGATGTTCAGTTCGAACACGAACCTGAGGGCCTCTTCCGGGATTTCGAAAAACGTGCGGTCCGTTCCCGTGGTCGCATCGGGTTTGTTCCCTCCTGCGGAGTTTATCAGGCAGTCGATGCGGCCGAAGGCATCGATGACCGTCTGCTTCGCCTTTTCGAGGCTCTGCCGGTTCAGCACGTCGGCGAAAACGACGATGGCTTCGCCGCTCGAGGTTTCGAACCGCTTCATCAGACGCTCGGCCAGAGCGGGGTCACGATCGAGGATGGCGACCTTGGCGCCGCAACCGACCAGGGCGCAGGCGATTTCCCCGCCCAGCACCCCTGCTCCGCCGGTGATGACGATCGAACGTCCAGAGAAATCATACAATTTAGTTACTTCGGCAAGATCCATTTCATTACTCCGTATAAGAGATGATGCGTGTCGTGAGCGTTAGATAAAGCCGGCCTTATCGCTCCGATAAAAGCGGCCACATGTCGCCGCACTCCCATTTCAATATTGGTCCTCAACGCGCGAACGGGGCGATATGCTTCACAAAATGATTCTCGAGGAAGTGATAATACGTCTCCTCGCTGCCGTGCAGCGCCGCAAAAAACCTCCGGTTGAACCGTTCATCCTTGAGCACGGACCCGAAGGTCACATGCAGGACTTCGCGGGCGTGGAACTCTTCGAGCAGGGAGCCCAACTGCCCGTCGTTCAGGGTCGAAAGGTCCGCGATCCGGGTCTGATCCGCCGAGACATGATAGCTGGCGCGGTCCACAGGGTAACGTTCGATCGCGAATCGCACGATTTCCCGGAACAGAGCGGGATCCAATGTGGCGATGGCGCGCAGAGCCTCGAGGTAGCTGGTGCCCGCCGTCTTCAAGTGAACCAGATCGCCCGCCAGGCGGGACGCGATCGGATAAACGCTGAACTTGTCCGAACCGGAGTGAAGGCTGAGCTTGTAGGGACCGAAGGTTCGCGCGACCGCTGCATGCTGCGCGAATGAAGCCTCGAACTGGCCGAGGTCCCCGATATAATCCACACCCTTCTCGAAGGTTCCGACATAACGCGGCGCAAGGCTGACCCAGCGCACATTCAGGCGCCGAAGCTCGCTGGCGATATAGATGTGTTCGGCCAGGGTGGTTACGGTATCCGTCTCGTCGACGCTCATTTCCAGCTCGAAGGGACGGCCATTCATTGCGGATGCCAGATGGCGGTAGAGCTTCACGGTATGAGCGACCGCCCGTCCATACTTCGCTGCGGCCCTCATCAATTCGTCGCCGGTTATGGTGACCTTAAAATCACCCAGATCGATGGGCCGGCCCCCCAGCCGCCGGATCAGATCGTCCGGAGACGATTCGAGCTCCTGCCAGGGCAGCGCCTGTGCCATGGCCTGAAGCTGTTCCGACGAGGCGTTGTTGGCGGCGTTGTCCACGTGCTCGCCCGGATCGAAGGTGTAAAAGGTGTAACCCGCGGCGGCGCACTGATCGACATCCCCGGCGGTTTTCAGATGATCGGCATCGGCGCCGAACCCCCCTCGCCAGCCCTCCTGCAATACGCCCCACATCGCCTCGTCCATCACCTGCTGCGGTGTCCGCCCGGTGCGCGCGTTCTCGCGGATCGATTGCTGGGCGAAAATCGGGGACATGTCGAACCGGCGCACCGCGCGCACGTGACCCGGTGTCGCCAGTCCGAGCCGGTCGCCGCAGCCGACCGACTTGCGCAACCCGAGCGGCCGCGGGACCAGAAACGGAAGGATGGTGCGCAGGGTGCGTGCGCTGCCTCCGTTGGCCGGACACACGGTCAGCATCAGGGACTGGCCTTCCAGGTTTACCTTGGACGAACGGCCCGGCAAATCTTCGCGCGCGAGCGGGCCCTGGGAAAGGACGCAAAGGTGCTTTTCCAGGCCGGTCCGGCCCAGAAAGAAGAGGGTGCGCTGCGCGGCGCTGATCGAACGAGGATAAACTTCGGCGCCGCTCAGGCGGCTCAACTCCACGGCACATTGCGACGCCTCACCTTCCTGGAGAGGCTGGGCCAACTCGACGTTTTTCAAAAGGTTCAAGAGCGATATCGGCATATGCATTCCTATCCGTTGACTTCATTCAAAGAAGACAGAGTATTATTGTAATTGTGTCGCGCACGAACTGCCTAGCAGAAAAGCCCGGACGCATCAGTCGATGGGCCGAACGAAGGCCGAGCGCACGGGGGCCGGCATGGGGGAGTCCTTCCCTCTGATCGATTGCCAGATGATCTCGTTGAGCTCTATATCAGGAGCGGCATCGGCTTCGTCGAAATCCATTGCGGCCGACCGGGCGGCTCCTGCTGCCCGCGGCGGATTGGTTTCCGTGAGAGAATAACTTGCCGGTCTGGCGCGATAGGGCTTCAAATCTGCGCGCGCGCCGAACGAAACAAACATGGGTGCCGCCGCGGCATCGTATTGGCTCATCGGGGGGATACCCAGGATCAATTCCATTGTCCGAAGCATGCTGCTGGTCGAGTACATGGTGCTGTCGACTGTCCCACGCCGGATATAGGGGCTTATGGCCAGCGCCACGGTGCGGTGGGCATCCACATGGTCGGGGCCATTCTGGGCATCATCCTCGATGGCGAAGATCGCGATGCCGGGCCAGAACTTCGATTTTGTGATCCCCTCCACCAGCATTCCCAGCGCAAGATCGTTCTGGGCTACATAGGAGCGAGGCGAGAGGCTCCCGGCGCGGGTGCCCTGGGTGTGATCGTTTCCCAGGCGCACAACCTGGAACCGCGGCATGTCGCCCTCCTTCTCAAAGCGCTGAAGCTCGGAAAGGAAACGTTTGGCCCGCTCCACATCGCTGTATTGCAGATCCCACCCGCGGTAATAGGGATCGATGTGATCTTCCAGCGCCCCTGGACGCGGCCGTCCGGGATCGCCCATGCGCAGACCGTTCACTACCCACTCCCCGTAACTGCGATAGGAGATGCCCGCGCGTTTGCAGGCATCCCAGATATATCCTGCGCTCGGCGCGGCGATCGGCGTCCCGCCTTCATAATCGTAGGTCCTGCGCCGCCCCGAATACTGGGACGGCCAGGTTTTCTCGACGTAATCCGTCGCATAGGCACCCATGGACCAGTTGTGCCCGTCGGCGCTTACCTCGGCGTCGCAATAGAGGTTGTCGAGGAGAACGAATTCCCGCACAAGCGCGTGGTGATTCGGAGTGATCGCATCGCCGAACAGGGTCAAGTTGGAGTCGCCGTTCCCCTCGCGGATGTCCCCGAAAACCTGATCGTAGGTACGGTTCTCCTTAATGATGTAAATCACGTGGGAGATCGGCGACTTGTCACCCACGCGCTTCGGAATGGCGCTCTCGCCCGCGAATGAAACCCCCAGGCGCGTTTTCTCGCTGTAAGGCACATTCTTATAGACCGCAGCCGTGTGGCGCGCGAGTGCGCGCTCGTCAGGCGCCGGAATGACCGACACCGTGCCGAGCAGGAGCCTCCCGATGTACTGGGTCGAGGGAGTGCCGGGAACATTGGGTTGGGGGCCCTTGGGGTTCGGATGGGAAGCGGCCCCTTTGCCGTTGGCGACATAGAGGGTCTTGCCGTCGGCGCTCACCGCCACCGCGGTGGGATACCAACCGACGGGAATAAAACCGAGCACTCGGCTCTGTCCGGGCCGGGTGATGTCGACTACCGCAATATCGTTGTTGTCCGCGTTGGCCGCATACAACCGCTTGCCATCAGGGCTGAGCGCCAACGCGTTCGTCGTGCTGCCGGCCGGGCTGTCGGGATACAGGGCAACCGAGATACGCTCCAAAGCCTTGCCCCCGGCGACATCGATCACCGAGATGGTGTTCGCGTTGGCATTGGCGACGAACAAACGCTTGCCGTCAGCCGAAAAAACCATGGCGTTGGGGTGATCATCCGTCGGTATCCGCGCCGAGACCTTCAGGGTCTGCGGGTCGAGGACTGCAACCTGGGCCGCCCCCCACAGGCTGACATAAATGGCTTTCCCGTCGGGCGCCGCAAGACAAGCGTAGGGATGATCTCCGACATCGGTACTGCCTATAACCCTGCCCGTCGTCGAATCCACCGCCGTGACGTTGTTGCCGAGATTGTTGGCGGTATAAAGGCGTTCGCCTGCAAGGCACAGCCCTCCCGGATAAATGTCGGCCGCCGCGGGCCCTACCGGCATGGGCTTTAGAGGAGAGATCCTTCCGCCATCGAAGCTGAACGCCAGGATGGAGTTGCTCGCTCCGCCTCCGGCGAATAACCGCTTTCCGTCTGCGCTCAGGCCGAGGCCGAGCCACGCTTTTTCGACGATGGCCTTATCGACAACTTTTCGACTGGCAAGATCGATAACATCAATCGACTGGCGGCCATTGCCGTTGTTCGACACAAACAAATGCTTCCCATCGGGGTGCAGGGCGATGGCCAGCGGAAAATCGCCAACGGGGATCTGCTCGCCGGCAGGACTGAGACTCCAGCCGTTGGGAAGCAGGTACTCGTTCGCGGAGGTCGGCCCGGGAAGACGGCGCGCGGCGGGAGGATCCCCGGGATAAAACGCTGCGGCCCCCAGCGAAAGCAATGACAAGCAGGCGAAATAGCAGAGTCGAATCAAGACGGCCTCCTGGTGATAGAAGCGGGAATTAAAACCCTAAAACCGCTTGGAGAGCAAACAAAATCGGGCGGGAAGTGAAAAGCGTCGCCACGAATTCCACTAATTTCAAACGAATAAAAAATGGTGGAATTCGTGGAATTAGTGGCGGTTTTTTGTGCCCCCCCCGACAATTGTGAACAGTCACTTCGCAGGATCAGTTCACCGGCGCGGCTTTCAGGAAAGCGGTGGGGCGGTAGAGCAGCCATCCGAGCGGCCAGCGGTTCACAATCAGCCTGCCGGTAATCCTGGCGCGGCCTACGATCAGCTCTCCGCGATAGGAGTCAATAATCCGTCGATCTTCGGGAAGGACCAGGTAGTCGGATGGCCCCAGTTTTGTGGGGGGGATGACCGCGTCGGATTGAAATTCCCGGGCGATGTAAGGTTCCTGCCAGTAATGGCCGTTGATGCGCAGTTTTCCCTGCGCCAGTTCGACTTCGTCTCCGGGCAATCCGACAATCCGGGCGGCGAGCTGGCGCCGCATGTCAAGGGAGAACCAGGCATGGGCGCCCAGGATCAAACGCCCGGGTTTGGAATGCGCGGCACCGGATTCTGCACGGAGAGGCGAGAAGGCCACCAGTTCGAATCGCTTGGGATTCTTGAGGTGATAGACCAGAAGGTCGGTATGAATGGAGATCTTGTTGCGCGAGGGCTCCTGAGATTCCGGATCGGAACTCACGAACCGCATGACTCTTTCGTTGATGATCGGCGCCAGCAGGGGAAAATCAATGTGGGCGGGCGACACGGCCGGCGTAGTCGCAAGCCACGGGAGGGCGGCGAGGATCGGTCCGAGCAAGATCGCGACCACGAGCTTGATATCGCGTATGGGATAGACGGTGCGCAGCGCGAGCACCATCAGGATGAGGTTCCAGATGAACAGGGCGATGCCGAGAGCCATGAGAATGCTCGTCGCCACAACTCTGAAGTTGCGGAACAGCGCGGCCAGCTGAGCCGGAAGCGCAAGAAAGAGCGCGATCGCCACGAGCAGCGCGAGGATCGACGGCAACCCGGTATATCCGAAAACCACGCCGAGATCGCGGAATTTCCCGGTTGCGGCCCGATAGCGCCACTTCCCCTCGAAAAGCCTCGCGATCAGATGAATCCCGAACAGTTTGACGGCAGTGATACACGCCGCCCCGACGAGAGGGATGAGAACGGAGTAGCCGGGAAAGGGATCGTGGTCGAAATAGATCCCGCTCAGATAAGGGAGCGTGAAATAGGCGGGAACAAGCAGGAGGATGAGCGACCCCCTCAGCGCACCGCGTTCGCGAATGGCCTGAAACCGGCGGCCGGGAGAAGCGACCACACCGCGAAGATCCGCCAGGAATTCCCCGAAGTTAAGAGTATGACCATCGTTCATTGCGAGCCTCTGGGTCTACAGCACTTGTCTCAGGATTCTGAACACCTCGCCGGTCGCGGGGAGGATCCAGTCCAATCGGAATATCGTAATCGTCCTTTCCGAGGCGAAGGCGATCGCCGCGGCAATATACCCCATGGTCGGCAGTGGATTCTCCATGGCATAATCCCAGCCCTTCAGGGCGCCCCAGCGCATGTACCAGAGAAGGCCTTTGCGCCGAATCCATTCCCGGTCCTGGCGGAACTGCGTCATGAGCCGGGCCTTGGATGACTGCCAGGATTCCTCTGAAAGCTCGGGGACCGACCACGTGCCGAAGCTCTTGACCAGCGCCGCATACTCCTGCAGTATCGACCGGCACTCGGGGCACCCCATGAGATGGGCGGAAATCTCAGCCCGGATTTCCGGGGCAACCTCCCCGATGATGTGCAGGAGCAGTTCCTCCTCGCTGTAATGCCTGGTTTCCGGCCGCTTCATTTAGCACCCCGGAATCTGCGCAGAGCCTTGCGGACGGTCTGAGTCGCACGAAACAAGGAGGTCTTCACCGTTCCCAGACTGCAGTTTTCCACTTCGGCGATTTCTTCCAGCTTCAACTCGTGAAAGTACCGCAAAACAAACACCTTTTTCTGAAGTTCGGGCAGGTAGTTCACGCAACGGCGGATTTCATCGACCTGTTCCCGCCCCTCCACCTCATGGTAGGGAGACCGAATAGCCTCCCCGAGGGAGTACTCTTTCCATTCCTCGTCGCCCGTTTCGCCCGACACCTGGGTTTCGGACCGGCGGCGGCGGGCACGCCAGCAATCGATGGCGTGATTCGCCGCCAGGCGAAAGAGCCAGGTGGAAAACTTCGCCTTCTCCCGGGTCCAGACCGGAAGCGAACGGTAAAGCTTGATGAAGATTTCCTGGGTCGCGTCCTGCGCCTCTTCTGCGTTTTGAATGATACGGTAGGCCGTAGAGTAAACCGCCTGCCGATGCCGGGCATACAGTTCGGAGAAGGCATGTTCATCCCCACCGAGAGTACCGTCGACCAGATCCTCATCGGACCGCGTGCTCGTCATCGTCTTCAGCCACCGAGGGTTGCCAGTCTAATACTTTCGGTTCGGCTCTTGGTACGCCAATGAACCGGTATAGGTTGACAGAGAATGTGAAGAGGACTGAGCGGCATAGCGAATACCAAATTATCGCAGGGGCGCCCGTCTGGTCGCCCGAGCCACCTTACGATGGCAATCATGCCGGGCGACCTGACGGTCGCCCCTACATTTTAACGCCAGTTCGATGCAATTGAGGTTGCTATACGCGAACAACCCTGGCTCGTCGACTGCGTCGACTTCGCCTCCCAATTCTTCGCCTGGAAGGCGAAGGGTTTTCACCCCCGATGGGGACACTAACCGATCACCCGGAAAAACTCAACGACTGCGGCGTTTCAGCAACTGGTCTTGGGCATTGGCTTTATCCCGGGGAGGGCTCGACCCGAGCGAAGGGCCGGTGGAAAAGTTAAATTTTAAATACCCGCGCGCGGGCACGTTGGGCTAGGCTGTTCCCGAATCGTGGAAACGGAGCATCATTTCATGGAGCCACAGGTTATCATCGGCCTTAATGCGGTAATCGTCGCCGTCACGGATGAGGAACCGCGCATTCTCACCGTCCAGCGGGCAGAGCATGCTCTCGCCGGACGACCGAGAAGAGCTGAGGCCGCAACCCCGGCGTATGAGCCTTGTGATGCCCTGCCCTTCGGACCCTTTGATCCGGCGGCCGACCGCACTCTGGAGTTGGGGCTGCGCCGCTGGGTCCGTGAGCAAACCGGACTCGAATTGGGTTACGTGGAACAGCTCTACACCTTTGGAAACCGTAACCGGGATCCGCTGGAACGGGATGGGGGGCCAAGAGTCATATCCGTGGCCTACCTCGCGCTCGTTCGGGAAGGCAAACCGTCGGGCACCGGGAACGCGCTATGGAGAAACTGGTATCGATTCCTTCCCTGGGAGGACTGGCGGGCGGGGCGGCCTGCGATGATCGAGGGCCAGATTGTCCCCGCGCTGGAACAGTGGATTCAATCCGCTCCCGGCGATGCCCCGCGCCGGGAACGGCATGAGCGCTGTGATATCTACTTTGGCCTGGGCGGCGCTCCGTGGGTGCCCGAGAGAGTGCTGGATCGTTACGAGCTGATCTATGAAGTCGCTCTGGCATCCGAAGCGGTGCGCGACGGACTGGCAATGAACATGGCGCCGGGCATCTCGCGTTCTGCCGGACCGGAACAAGCTGTCCACATCGGCCAGTTGATGGCGCTCGATCACCGGCGCATCACCGCTTCGGCGCTGGGACGGCTGCGGGGCAAACTCAAATATCGCCCGGTTGTTTTCGAACTCCTTCCGGAAACCTTCACTTTGCTTCAGCTTCAGCGCGTCGTCGAAGCGCTCGCCGGAGTCGAACTCCATAAACAGAATCTTCGACGCCTGGTCGAAAAAGGGGGACTGGTCAAGGGAACTGGCCGCGTCGAAACGCATACCGGGGGTCGCCCGGCCGAACTGTTCCGCTTCCGCCGCACCGTCCTTCGCGAACGCCCCGCCCACGGGGTTTCCCTACCATCTCGCATCGAATCCTTCACCCACTAAATTTCTTTGTGCCGTTCGTGGCTGCTTTTTGACGGAGAACATTTCAACTTCGGCCTGTCGGCCGGAACTGCCCAGAGCCCAGGACCAATCACAAACGGGAATTTACCTCGAGACGACGTTGCGGGCTATGGAGTTTCAACGCGTCTCCTGCCAGGCAGCAGCATGGCCGATTGATCCTATCTGGCTCATCGATAACGATATAGCGCTGATTTTCGAACAAACGGGTCCACTTCATATGATGCGGCAAAATTCTGGGATGCAGCATATCGGGAGGGCGGTTATCCTATGATGCGGCGTCTTCTCCATACGATTCCGGCCAGGCCCAGCCAGGCAAGCAAGCCAATGCATGTCAAGATTAGCCCGACCTTGAACGATCGGGGTGAATAGACCATCGATACCTTATGTTCCCCATTGCTTAAAGCCACAGCCCGAAACAAAAAATCGGCCCTATAAATTGGTGTTGGCTGCCCGTCGATTTCCGCTTTCCAGCCCGGATACCAAACCTCACTAAGAAAGAGGTATCCATTCTCAGTAGCGTTCACTCGCATCGCGATTTCGCCCGGGGTATATTTTTCTATGGTAACTGGAGAAGCCGGACCATGTCCGGCTTTAGCGGCGAGCACTGCGGGTGTCCCGGCAGCCGCCGCTGGAGAGAGATCCGTTCCTGCGACGAAGACAATTGCTGCCTTTGGGTCGAACTCACGTGAGTGAATTAGTGCTAAACACGCCTGATCACTGTCGACGAACCTGGCTGAGCTGACAAAGAATGCCCGTGGCAGGTAGTCTCTGTTCTGATAGAGCGAATACTTAGCGCCCTCGGCCGCTTTTTCCCAACCGGGGACGTTTTGCTCGCTGGCGATATATTTTACATTCAGCAGATTTAAATTATTTATATCCAGCCACCCCGCGCTGCGGAAGGTGAAATATCTCTCCAACTTCGTAGGTGAGACACCGTTGAGGGTGAAGATGCTGAAGGCGTCGCCATAGGTGGGGACATTCTGGGGAGTCAGGATGACGCGGAAATATTTATCCTTGTCCGAGAGCAGGCGATCAACAATCTGGTCCTTCTTGTAGAACTGTTCGGGCTCCATGTTTCCTGCGCCATCGAAGGTTCTCTTCAGTGGCATGGCGGAGTTTATCGGCGAGAAAAGATCGAGGACCAAGATGGCAACGACCAACGGCTCGAGTCCTGCCGGCGGCAAGCGGAGTTTAACGCCTGCGTAGAGCACGCCAACAGATAGGCCAAGCCACATCACGAACAGGACGGCATCATTTAATACGTGCGATTTCGCCGCCAGATCGCCGGCGATGTAACTGTTTAACAGGAGAAACAAAACGATTGCCGCGACCAGCAATGCGAACCAGGAAAGTTTCCTTAGCAGCATGAGTGCGTTTTGGTCGGGAGACTCGGATTTCAGCAGTGTAATGATGTGTTCGGTTCCGTAACCTGCCAGAACGGCCAACGAAAAGTGTAGGATGAAATGTGCCCGCAAGGCCAAGCGGGCAAGGTATATGTAAGGCACCATGGAGTAAAGCAAGCCATGAAGGATTGAGCTGTTACCGAGGACATAGAATGAAGATAAGATCAGGAGGCCAGTAAAAAAACGTCGGTATGGAGCAGAAGAGAAGAGAATTCCAAAGAGAGCCAGAATCAGCGGTAGGATGCCGACGTAAATGTACATGTTGATCTTGTACGCAACATTCGGCAAGAGGAACCCCAGGAAACCATAGGCTGGGAACGAGCCGACAGTCCCTTCGATTTCATGTGTCCTTCCGGCAAGGCTGCGTAGTGCCCCGATCCCTTCATTTTTCCTGCTCAGCGACGGTTTTTCCCGCGGGTGCGCGGGGCCTCCGTTGGGCAGCCGGAGGCAGCATGCTGCCGCTGCGTGGCGGGAGCGATAGGGATTTGCCAGCCGGGTTCGATATTCGCAGATTGGCGGATCAGCAAGCTATCGGGGGAGACCCGCGGATACATTCCCTGGTTTCCCGGTAGTTCCAGGGCATCCAGTCCTTGGGATTTCGGGTAATCTCCTCCGCGTGCCTTTGCAGCTCCGTCAAGTATTCGAAGGCATTCACGCCTGAGAGTTCGCATGTGTGAATGAAACTCATGAAGATGTCGCCGACATGGGCTCCATTGGCGGTCTTGAAAAACATGGCATTCTTTCTATGAAGGATGGCTTTCTTCAACGATCTTTCGCAAATGTTGTTGTCCAATGGCGCCCCCGCAACGCGCAGAAACAACGTTAACGGCTTCCAGTGGTTATTCATATAAGCGATGGCCTTGCCAAGGCCGGAGTTGGGCTCGGTCTTCTTCTCCGCTATCTGATCCTTGAGCCACTTCTCGAGCTCCTCCATCAGAGGGCCACTATGAGTCTGATGGAAGGCAAGGCGTTCCTGATCTGACATCCCTTGCTCTTCGGCGACGGCATCGTTTTTATAGACATCGCGCAGCGTCTCGAGCACGTAACGACATTCGCCAGGAAAATTCGCGAACACGTCCACAAATTTGCGTCTTCCATGCGCCGTACAATTTCCGAGAAGCACCTCGAAGCCTTTAGGCAGATTGCGCGACAGCGCATCGCACATCTGAATCGGGGGGCCAAGCTCGGATGCCCGCTGCGCCAGCACATCGGCCAAATTCTCGCCCGCGTGCTGATGTCCGGTGAAAAAGAGCGCGACCTCATGCTCATCGCCGATTGAAACAATGCCCGAGGTGAAAACCCCCGTCCGTTCCCGCTTGTCCGCCGAATCCGCCTCCGGCTTGTTTGCGTTGGTTTCCTTCATCAGAGCGAGGATCTTCATGGTCGTGTCGTCATTGTGCAATACTTTCCCCTGCGCCGCCTGCCGTATCAGCTCTGCGTATGCGGGTTTGACGACGCCGGCCACCTCCGCTACGATCTCCCACTGTGTCGAGGCCGGCAGGGGTATTCCCAAGCCTCCCTGAAGGTGTTCGAGCCGGTTAAAAGGAAACCCGCTCCCGTACTTGAGAAGCGCAATCATGCTCCCCGAGGTTTCATCGTATTTTTTCTCGCCTATCCCCTCGGGAGCCTGCGCCGTAAACACTTCCAGGCACAGATTGCACCGCAGCTTCTCCATCTCGAAGACCTTCGCCCCGAGCGGCGCCTGGCCCACAATCCTCACCAGGAATCCCGGAGCCATGGACGCATACACCTTGCCCTTTAGGCATTTCGGGCAGCAATCGCCAGTCTTGAGAGACTCATGGCAGATCTTGATCTTCGTAGCACCGATGTAGGACGATGCGCCGTTACGTCCGTGCCCTTTGGGTTTTACATCCGATTTCGGCGCCTGCCCGCCGCCCAGATCTGCAGGTGGAGTGCAGATTCCATCGCTCTGCACCGGGCCCGTCCCGGCTGCGGCGTGTTGCGCATCCGTCTTGAGCAGGTTGGCCGTCTTCTCGGTGCTCTCCCCGAACAGGAGCTGCCGCAACTTCTGGATCGTGGTCTTGCGGTCCTCGAGCAGATTGGTCAGGTAGCCCAGGGTCGCTACGACGCCCTTGAGCTTCGCGTAGTCTTCTTCACTCAGAGGCGCTGCTTTCGCGCGTTCCAGAAGCGCCTCCAGCTCTTTCATGTTTATGTCCACCCGCTCGATCGGCCGCATCACAGTACCTCCCCAAGCAGCGAGCGGAAGTCTTTGCGGAGTGGATAGCCAAGCACTTCCTTAATCGGGCGGTTGGGCTTGTTCGTGTGATCGTCCTTGCCACGGCCCGTCGTCAGTCCGAGCACGGTCCAGTTTGCCGCGCGATAGCTCGTCGCTCGGAAGCGCTGGGGATCGACGAAGGTTTCCAGGTAACAGACGGGATGGCCATAGGCGCGCTCCCAATCCTCCGAGAGCCGCCGTGCCATTTGACCGAGGATATGCGACGCAAGATGTTCGACCCGGATAAACGGCAACAGCAGGAATCGGGTATTGTAGGCAAGGAAGCGGATGTTCTTGCGCCGCGCTTCGGCCGACCAGCCGATGAACCTGTCACGCGGGCCGAGATGCCGCGGGGCGGAGGACCAAGCCAGGCAGGCAATCGGGCGTCCCAGAGCGTAGACCAGATACTTCAGGTGCTCCCCGACCGGTTGCCTGTACCCCAGGTAGTGATACCGGTCGAGCAGACTGTTGAAGAGCGGCTCCTCCCACGTGCGCCGGACTTGACGAAACTCAAGCGGCCGGACATCGGAAAGACCGGCATTCAGGGGCGTCGTGTCCACCAGCGCCGGCATCGGTTTCTCGCGCTGCGATCCGCGCACACCCAGAGGGTTGCGAGTAACAAACCGAACCTGCGGCAACTCGATGTGCCCGGCACGATGCAGCTTGAGCATGAGCCCCCGGCACACCATGTCGCGCAGGGCGCCATTGGACTGCCGCCAGTTCCAGGCCTCGCACAGTTTCTTCGACAGCGCCCAGCGGCTTGCTCCCGGATGTTCGGCGATCAGCCTGCGGATGAAC
>Ga0315273_10001763_pt1 | contig 24948 bp, 19 predicted proteins | sample YL17G02_0_MG_FD_205753 | JGI IMG/M metagenome (GOLD analysis project Ga0315273, IMG submission 205753) | Sediment microbial communities from Yellowstone Lake, YNP, Wyoming, USA - YL17G02_0 | ecosystem: Environmental > Aquatic > Freshwater > Lake > Sediment | place: USA: Wyoming | collected... | reverse complement strand
CGCAAGGCGAGAGCAATCATAGGTGCGGTATTGGCGAGATCTTCACCCAGAACTAAAATTGCATCGGCTTCTTCAATCTGCTTTAATGACGGAGTGCGTACACCACTATTCTGTAAGAACTCTGTAATTGTCCTGGTCAATAAATACTCTTTTTTTGAAATACCGTGAAAGAAGTTCTCATTGCCAACCAGAGACAATAATGCAAAATTCGATTCGAGAGATGCTCTGGGAGAACCTATTCCAATAATATTCTTATTCTTTGAAAATGATTGATCGAGAGATGATAAAATCTGTTCGTTTTCAGCCATTACCGGGCTATCATTTTTTTTCGAACGGATTTGTACTGTTTTTATCCTTTTTTCATCATTAACAAATTCATATCCGAACCGGCACCTGTCGCAGATGAAATATCCGTTGACAGCTCCATTGTATCTACTCATTATCCTCCTGATGGAACCATGTCGTTCACTGGCTATTGTATTGCATCCGACACTGCAATGCACACAGACTGAAGGAGCATTTGAGAGATCCCATTTGCGTGTGAAATGTCTCTTCAGTGTTTTATCTGTAAAGACACCTGTAGGACATACCTCAACGAGATTCCCGCTGAATTCATTTTCCAGTGTTCCATCCTCATGCCTTCCAAAATAAACATGATTACGTGATGCAAAGACATTAAGATCTTTCCCACCGGCATAATCCCTGTAAAACCTTACACACCTGTAACACTGTATGCATCGGTTCATCTCATGACTTATGAAAGGTCCTAACTCCTGATTATTGTATGTCCTTTTAGGAAAATCATAACGCCTGTAATTGTGGCCCGTCATAACTGTCATATCCTGTAAATGGCATTCTCCACCCTCATCGCAAACTGGGCAGTCGTGAGGATGATTGGTCATAAGACTTTCAATTACCGAAGCCCTGAAGGCTTTAGCTTCGGAATCATTAATCGAAACAATCAGCCCTTCTGTAACTGGTTCCATGCATGACATTACTATACGACCTTTCGTGTCGTCTTTATCCCTGAATTTCTTTACTGCGCATAGTCTGCAGGCACCAACTGAACCGAGGGCAGGATGGAAACAGAAATGGGGTATGTCTATCCCAAGTGAAAGACAGGTCTCAAGAAGATTCTTCTCTGGTTTTACTTCATAATATTTCCCTTCTATCTTGATCTTTACCATTCTTACCTCCAGGGACATTTTTTGTCAGTAATATGCTTTACAAAATCATCATGAAAATATTTCAACCCGCTCTGCAAAGGTTCCGCAGCGCCGGGTGCATGAGCACAGAATGTGTTACCTGAACCAAAGTACTTTGCATTAAAATTCAGTAAATCAATGTATTCCATTTTGCCGGTACCTTCCTCGATTGATGCCAGCATCTTTTCAACCCATGGAAGGCCTTCACGGCATGGAGTACACCAGCCACAACTCTCAAGAGCAAAAAACTTTTCTACATTATGAATAAATGCGACAGGACAGGTTTTATCGTCAAGTACAATCATTGTTGCAGTTCCAAGCCTGCTTCCTGCTTCGGCAACAGTTGTAAAATCCAATTTCACATCGAGATGTTCTTCAATAAGAAAGTCAGTAGATGCACCTCCAGGCAATGCTCCTCTGAACTTGTGCCCGGTAACCATTCCGCCGGCGTGTTCCCCGAGAAGTTCGCGCATAGTTATTCCCAGAGGCAGCTCCCATGTTCCAGGATTCTTAACCTTACCACTTACTCCATAGAGTTTGGTACCGCCAGTAGCCGTCAGGCTTAATCCTTTGAACCATTCGGCTCCGTTTTCCACAATATGTGAAATCCATGAAAGTGTCTCAACATTGTTTACAACCGTTGGTCTGCCAAACAAACCGCTAACTGCAGGGAATGGCGGTTTCGTACGAGGTAAGGCTCTTTTTCCCTCAAGTGAATTAAGCAAAGCTGTCTCTTCACCACAGATATACCTGCCGGCACTGGAATGTACGTACAAATCGAGATCAAAACCAGATCCAAGAATATTTTTGCCAAGATAACCTGCCTTATAAGCTTCATCTATAGCTTTATGAAGACCAGCCTCAGCTTTCTTATAAGCCCACCGGAGAAATATATATGCTTTTTCAGCCTGAATCGCGTAAGCTGAAATAATCATTCCTTCTATTAACTGATGTGGATTTCCTTCGAGGAGGTACCTGTCTTTAAAGGTGCCAGGTTCCATCTCATCTGCATTACACACCAGGTACTTTATTTTGGATCTGTCTCCATCCATAGGCACCAGGCTCCATTTTAGACCAGTTGGAAAACCGGCACCACCCCGCCCGAGCAAATTTGAAGCTTTGACAAGATTTGTTACTTCACCGGGTGTCATTTTTTTCAGTGCTTTTTTGACACCCCGGTAGCCACCAACCTGTTTGTATTCTTCAAGATCATAAGAAGCAGAGCCAGGTTTTATATGTTTTGTTAGTGGCCTTTCCATCTCTGACTATTTATAACGGGCAAGTAATTCATCAATCTTTTCAATCGTAAGCCTGTTGAAGTGATCATTGTTGATCATCAGGGAGGGAGCATTATCACAATCGCCAAGACATGAGATCGGGAGAAGCGTGAACCGTCTGTCAGTTGTGGTTCCTCCGAAGCTGATACCAAGCTTTTTTGAAATGTACTTATAAAGTGATTCATAACCCATAATCATGCAACTTACACTGTCACAGATAAGTATAACATTCCTACCCACAGGTTTACGGTAAATCCTGCTATAAAATGTTGCAACACCATCTACATCCTCATTCGAAATTCCCAATAGTTGCGCAATATCCTTAACAGAATCGTCTGATATCCATCCGCGATGATGCTGAATGATTTTAAGAGCATCAATGCATGCTACAGCGGGACAGGGATATTGAACTATCTCATTTTTTATCTCTTTTATCTCTTCTTCACTAAGCATTAGTAATATATTTTATTCCTTTATTTCCAATTTTCCGCCGGTTAACGGTCAAGATCGGCCAGAACAAAATCCATTGCACCCAGAATAGCCAGCAGATCAGGGATTGTGTATCCTTTCGTGATAAATGGCAACATCTGCATATGAGGGAAGGATGGGGTACGTATTCGTGAACGGTAAGAAGATGAACTGCCATCACTTATAAGGTAATATCCATTACTCCCCTTTGCTGCCTCAATCGGTATCATAGCTTCTCCGGCAGGTATAACCGGCCCCCATGAGACTCCAACAAAATGAGTGATCAGCGTTTCAATGTCTTTCATGGTCTTGTCTTTTCTGGGTGGTACTGCAAGAGGATGATCCGATTTATAATGACCTGCCGGCATGTTATTTATGCACTGCTGAACGATCCGCAGGCTCTGACCCATCTCCTCCATTCGTACAACGGCCCTGTCGTAACAGTCACCATTCTTACCAAGAGGGATATCAAATTCAAATTTATCGATACCTGAATAAGGTCGTTTCTTGCGATAATCCCAATTAAAACCTGTTGCCCTAAGTCCTGAACCGGTAATTCCCCATTCAATAGCTTCCTGTGTTGTAAATACTCCAATACCTATTGTTCGCGCTTTTAATATACTGTTTTTAAGAACAATATTATCAAATTCTTTAAGTCTCTTTGGAAAGTAGTTGACAAACTCCTGTATGAGTTTATCCCATCCTTCCGGCAGATCATGAGCAACACCACCAATTCTGAACCACGACGGATGCATACGGCCGCCAGTAATTGCAGCAACTATATCAAAGATCCTTTCCCTGTCATTAAATGCATAGAATACAGGAGACATCTGTCCCATATCCTGCGCGAAGGTTCCCAGCCAGACTAGATGGCTGGCTATCCGGAAAAGTTCGCTCATCATTATTCGGATCACCTGAGCCCTGTCAGGAGGTTCAATGCCGGCTAATTTTTCAACCGAGAGAAGGTATGCCAGGTTATTCATCACACCGCTCAGGTAATCAATACGATCGGTATATGGAATGAATGTATGCCATGATTGTCTTTCTCCCATTTTCTCAGCTCCCCGGTGATGGAATCCTATATCAGGTATTATGTTTACAATATCTTCCCCGTTTAACTGAACTATAAGACGTAATAAACCGTGTGTGCCCGGATGCTGAGGCCCAATGTTCAGAAACATAAAATCACTGTCTTCACTCTTTGTGTCCAATCCATATTCTTCAGGATTAAACTTAAGATTCGCGTCTTCTTCGTCCCGAATACTATCTGTCAGGATAAACGGATCAAGTTCTGTAGCTCTGGCAGCGTGTTCTTTCCTTAAGGGATGTCCCTTCCAGGTTTTTGGCATTAATATTCTTGTCAATCCTGGATGCCCGGTGAAGTTAATACCGAACATATCAAAAACTTCGCGCTCATACCAGTTTGCTGATTCCCAAACAGTTGTTATGCTTGGAATGTTAATGTCTTCATCTTTCAGAGCCACCTTGATCCTGATATCCTGATTCCTTCCAAATGATGTAAGGTGGTAAACAACGGAAAAATCGCTTACTGGCTGGCCTTCCCGTTTGGTTCGTGTCCGTTCATCGATACCAGTAAGGTCATAAAGCATTTTATAGGGAAGAGTAACCTCGCTTTTCAGATATTTTAAAGCCTTAACCAGATTGTTCCTTTCAACCCATATTGTAGGAGTGTCATCTATAGTCTCCTGTTGATGCATAATAATATGTTCACCAAATTTAGTTCCCAGTTCAGAAATAATATCATGATTGTTTGCACTCATATAAATATTATAATTCCGGAAAAGGCATTAAATCTCATTCATTGGTCTGATAGTATCCATCTTTGATCTTTCTTCCATTTTATTATCCCTCATAGAGATCTTCTCCGCTTTATGAATTCCCTGAGGTCCGATAACCCAACTGAATGGACGTTTCTCTTTTCCTATTGATTCCCGAAGTAACAGAAGTCCTTCAAGAAATGCATCAGGACGAGGAGGGCAGCCAGAAACATAAACATCTACCGGCAGAAACTTATCAACGCCCTGGACAACACTATATATATCATACATCCCACCCGAATTTGCACACGATCCCATAGAGATAACCCATTTAGGGACCATCATCTGTTCATATAGTCTTTGTATTATCGGAGCCATCTTAAGAAAGACAGTACCAGCGACAACCATCACATCTGCTTCGCGGGGCGTTCCACGAATTACCTCTCCGCCGAACCTTGCAATATCATAACGGCTTGTGAGCGCTGTAGCCATCTCGACAAAGCAGCATGAAAGACCAAAACCAAACGGCCAGATTGAGTTTTTTCTTCCCCAGGAAATCATATGATCAAGTTTACCAAGCAATACCGGGCTTCGTATAGCTTCATCGGTACCATCTGGTTTCTGTCCGGTATATCTCCCATCGGCTTTTATCATTGGAGTTCTTCTTTAATCCTGTTTTTATACTTAAGTATTTTCTTGCCGTCTGGCCCAAAGTCAAGTGCCCCAATGCTGAGTTCGTAGATCAGGAGTACGACAAGTAATCCTATGAATATTAATATTCCTATATAGCCGGCAAGTCCAAGTTCACGGAATGATACAGCCCATAGCATAATAAATGCTGCATCTAGATCGAAAATGACAAAGAACATAGCAATAATATAAAAACCTGAAGAAAATCGTAACCGGGCATCACCTGTCGGGGGGATTCCTGACTCGTATGGGTCATCAGTGGTCTTCTCCTTATGGCGCTCTCCCAGAACATAGGAGAGACCTATCATTATTCCAATAAGGGTGATTACTAAAAAAGCGAAAACTATAAAGGGCCAGAAAGTAATATCTTGTACCAACAACATAATTTATAAAGTGCTGAATGTAAACTATTACTTCATTCTTTTAAAACGAATAACAGATTTAAATATATGGTTTTTTAAGTATAATAAATACAAATATAATAATAAACAGTTTTTTTATAGCTTATGTGCCCGCTGTGAGAGATTTCTAAAAGCCTTTATCCACTTCGGTACAGCGTTATAAAATATAATAACAACACATATCAGAATAGATATTGTAAGGATAAGATTTATAAGCCCCGAAACCATTGTTTTTGTTTCCGTAGCCTGGGGAATATATATATTTTTTATGTTCAGGTAAGCTGCAGAAATTGTAGTAATACCAACAAATACCATTGGTAAAATTGTAACCCAGGCATATCGTGTTCTTCCCCTGTTGATTATAAATGAAGTGCCTATAGCCAGTGCTATTGTTGCCAGCAACTGGTTGGCAGTTCCGAACATAGGCCAGATTGTGGATACCGATCCGGTATAAATAAAATAACCCCACGCAAAAACAATCAATCCGCTTGTAATCAGATTTCCCGGAAGCCAGTTTGTTATCTGAAAAGGTTTATAAACCTTACCAAGCGCCTCCTGCAATAAAAACCTTCCTATTCGGGTACCGGCATCTATGGTAGTCAGTATGAACAAAGCTTCAAACATAATTGCAAAATGATACCAATACGACATCAGATGTTTCATGCCCGGAATAGATGAGAAAATATATGCCATACCGACACCCAGAGAGACAGCTCCACCAGTCCGACCGGCTATCTTTTCCCCGACACTGGCAGAGAGCTGCCCAAGATTTGATTCAGTAAATCCCATGGCATGAAGCTTTGGCAGGATTGCCTGTAGCTTCTCAACCGGAACATTTATCTGGAAATAATCCAGAGGCAGAAGACTTGTTGCAGCAATCAATGCCATAATGCTTACTGCTCCCTCGGTAAGCATTGAACCTACAGCTATTGTCTTTATATCAGACTCTTTCATTATCATCTTGGGAGTGGTACCTGAACTTACAAGAGAGTGAAAACCGGAAATAGCGCCGCAGGCTATTGTTATGAAAAGATATGGAAATAATCTTCCCGGAATGATTGGCCCTCCTCCCCTTCCGAATTCTGTGAATGCCGGCATTTTTATTTCCGGAGCTACAATTATTAATCCAATAGCGAGCAATCCGATCACAGATATCTTCATAATTGAACTGAGGTAATCACGAGGCGAGAGCAAAAGCCAGACAGGAAGAACGGATGCCATAAATCCATATAACGCTAAGAGGATTGTTAATGTTTTATGATCGAAAGTAAACCATGAGGCAAACTGAGAGTCAGGTATATACCTGCCAATGACGACTGCCAGAATGAGCATTATCACTCCAAAGATTGTTGCTTCAAGCGTTTTCCCCTTCCGTACCCTGAACATCCATATACCCATTATCAAAGCGATAGGAATAGTGGATGCAATTGTAAAAGTTCCCCATGAGCTTTCGGCCAGGGCATTTACAACAACAAGTCCCAGTCCTGCCAGTGCAACAACAATTATCAGTATTATTGCAAATGTTGTAGTGATGCCACTTACTTTGTTTATCTCTTCCCTTGCAATCACAGCCAGTGATTTACCGTCATGCTGGACTGAAGCAGTAAGTATTACAAAATCGTGCACTGCCCCGGCCATTACAGCACCAATCAACATCCATAAAAACCCTGGCATAAAACCGAACTGGGCTGCCAGAACCGGGCCGACAAGAGGACCGGCACCTGCGATAGCAGCAAAATGATGCCCGAACAATACCCATTTATTCATGGGATAATAATTCTGCCTGTCGTTTAACCTGTAAGCTGGTGTTTCTTTTATATCATTTTTTACAGCAACCTTAGCTGCTACAAAACTGAAATAAAGCCGGTAAGCAATGGCGAAAAACGCAATGGTTCCTATAACAAATGGCATTGCATTCATACTTCAAATACTATTACAAGATTCAAGGAACAAAATAATCATTATCCGATTCCTGTGCAATTCAAATTATCATCATCTCAATATAATATTCTTAAATTTCTTAAATTGCATTTAAAGCATGTTCTGCTCACTTTAGAAAAATCTAAAATATCATGAAGATTACCAGGGTAACCGACAGGAAAACAAGAAAAAAATTTCTCGATACTGCAAGAATCATCTATAAAAATGACAAAGTATGGGTATGCCCTTTTGACAATGAAATTGAGGCAATCTTTGATCCTGAAAAAAACCCCTATTATAAACATGGGGAGGCTCAACGGTGGATACTGGAAGACAACAACAACAATCTGATTGGAAGGATTGCAGCATTTGTCGATAAAAATCTGGCACATTCCTATGAGCAACCTACCGGAGGAATGGGATTCTTTGAATGCATTAATCATAAAGCCTCAGCTTTTCTTCTATTTGATACAGCCAGGGAATGGCTTAAAACGAAAGGTATGGAAGCAATGGACGGACCAATAAACTTCGGGGAAACAGATAAATACTGGGGTTTACTCGTCGGAGGGTTTACCCATCCCTCTTTTGAGGTACCTTATAATCCCCCTTATTATCAGGATCTCTTTGAATCTTATGGGTTTAAGACATATTACAAGATGGAAGGTTTCCACCTTGATATTACTAAACCACTATCAGACAGATTCACAAAAATTGCAGAATGGGTATCAGCTAAACCAGGATATGAATTCCATCATTTCACATGGAAAGATCAGGAAAAATTTACACGCGATTTTGCCAGGGTATTCAATGAAGCATGGGCCTCATTAAAGTTGCATTTTGAACCCCTGGAAGCTGAATATATTAAAGGCGTTCTTAAAAAGGCAAAAGCAATAATCAATGAGGAGTTTATCTGGCTTGCCTATTTCGAAGGGAAACCTGTTGCAATTTATCTCATGTTTCCTGATCTTAATCAAATACTTAAACATTTAAATGGGAAACTTAATCTATTCAGCATGATTAAGTTTCTTTATCTGAAAAAAACCAACACCATGACAAGGGCAAAAGGACTGTTAATGGGAGTTATTCCTAACTTTCAGAATCATGGGATCGAATCGGCTTTCATATTGCATATCAGAAAAGTGTTTGATAAAAAACCTCATTATCAAGAAGTTGAATTCTCTTGGGTAGCTGATTTCAATCCAAAAATGAGAAAAATATTGATCTCAGTAGGATCTGTTCCTGCAAAAAACTATATTACCTTCAGGTATCTATTCGACAGGACAAAAGAGTTCAGAAGATACCCGATACCTGATATTAAAGTTTGAAGGGAACCAGAGTTTGCTTTGCCCACTTATGATTGCCCGGTTGTCAGACCAGACATATCTCCTTTTATCTGATTGATTCTTTTATCAACAGGTCGATTTACAATTATTGGAACCTGTTCGACAATTGTATTTGAAGCGTCAAGCTGGAGAGCTCTTACTTCAGGGATACTGATATACTTTACGAGGCTCCGGAGCGAAAGAATAAAATTCTCGGTTTTTGACAACTTAAAATCATGAAGCATTATCCTTTCAATAAGGACAAATTTAAAATCTCCCTGCAAGCCATGTTTTTTCAGAGAATCATAACTGCTTTCAAGATTTATCTCTCCCGACTCCATCAGATCTTCAACAATCTCTTTGAAATAGAGATTTATCTTCGGATCAATCTTAAAGCCGATATGGAAGTCAATTCTGATAAGAACATCCTGGATGATATGATTAACCTTATATTCAAAACGGTTAGGATCATCTACCCTGTCTATATGCAGAAGCCAGTACTTATCAGCTCTTTTGGGCTGTTTATTAAATATTGAATAGATAACCTTTGATTCCACCTGGTCAGATCTGTTGGCTTTAATAATGTAAACAAGATTGGTCGCGAATTTCGGTACTGACTCATCTTTTCTCAGATCTTTGAATAATTCAATATAGCCGCCAAGGTTGGAAAATGATATATGACGGTTTTTTATTTTTCTTCCGAAATACCAGCTGAACATGATCAGAAAATAGACAGTAGCAAGCATTAGGGTGAACCATCCCCCGTACTGGAATTTGTGCAGGTTTGCGATCAGAAAAGATCCTTCAATTGTGAGAAAAACCAACAACATCATTATTACAAGCCGGCGGTCAACTCCTTTCTGATACATGTAGTATGACAATAATAATGTTGTCATTATCATTGTTATAGTAATCGCCAGCCCATAGGCAGCCTGCATATTTGATGATTCCTGGAAGAAAATCACCACCAGGCTGCACATGACCCACAGGGACCAGTTCACAAAAGGCAGATAGACCTGGCCTCTTACATATGTTGGATTAATGATCCTTATATTAGGCCAGAAGTTCAGAGATACTGCTTCACTCATAAGTGTGAATGATCCACTTATAAGTGCCTGACTGGCAATTATAGAGGCAGCAGTAGAGATAATAATTCCTATCAGAAGAAACCATCTGGGCATTAGAGCGAAAAAAGGAGTGACTACCGAACCATGAGTATAATGCATCATAAGCCATGCTCCCTGACCAAAGTAATTAAGGAGAAGTGTCGTTTTGACAAATATCCATGATATCCGGATATTTGCCCTGCCGCAATGGCCCAGATCAGAATAAAGGGCTTCAGCCCCCGTAGTGCAAAGAAAGACAGCTCCAAGAAGAACAAAACCTCCAGGGTATTCACTTAGAAAACGGATCGCATAAACAGGACTAAGAGCATGCAAAATTCCGGGATGCAAAATTATTTGTGAGAACCCGAGAGTACCAAGCATAATAAACCATATCACCATCATGGGTCCGAATGCTGCTCCAACAAAATTTGTCCCAAACTGCTGCATAAAGAAGAGAACTGCAAAAATTATCAGGACGATAGGTAAAACAGAGATATCCGGATTAAAAAGTCTTAACCCCTCAATGGATGAGGTAACTGTAATTGCGGGAGTTATGACCCCATCAGCCAGCAATGCACCTCCGCCTATCATAGTAAGGATAGCTGCCCATGCGGACTTCCTCCTTATAAGGGCAAAAAGTGCAAAAATGCCGCCTTCACCTTTATTATCAGCTTTGAGTGTGATCACTATATATTTTATTGTGGTCTGAAGTGTCAGAGTCCAGAAGACGCACGACAGTGATCCATAAATAAGAAGTTCATTAAAAGATTTGGCATTATCAATAATTGCCTGAACCGCATAAATAGGACTTGTACCAATATCTCCATATACTATTCCAAGGGTAACTAACAGACCTGCAAATGAGAGTTTGTTTATATCCAGATGATGATCTGTTCCTTTCATATTCAACCTTCCTGTTTCAAACGATTCCCAAAAGAAGTCGCCCAAGTTAATTATTTATATATATCTGCAATAACTTACTGAATACGCTTTATCCTGTCGTATATCGGCTGGTCGATTGTAATGGGAACCTGTTCCTCAATAGTATTTGAGGAATCAAGTTCCAAAGCTCTTACATCTGAAATGCACAGCAGTCTTGATACACTGTGAAGAGAAAGAGTGAGATTCTCGATGCTTGAAAGTTTATAGTCACGTGGCATAACCCGGTCAATCAGAACATACATAAAATCTGCCGGGAGTGAATGTTTTTTGAGTGAATCAAAATTACTTTCCAGATTTATCAGACCAGATTCTACAAGGTCTTCCAGCACTTCTCTGAAGTAGAGATTGATCTTTGGTTCTACTTTAAAACCCAGGAGGAAGTCAACTCTTATTAATACTCCGGGAATGATCTGCGTCACCTTATATTCAAATCTGTCGGGTTCATCGAGCCTGTCAACATGCAGAAACCAGTAGGTATCTGCCCGTTTTGGTTGTTTCCGGAATATTGAATGAATCACCTTCGATTCGACCTGATCAATCCGGTTGGCCCTAATAATATAAACAAGGTTAGTTGCGGTTTTAGGAACTGATTTATCTTTAGAGAGATCTATAAAAAGCCCGAGATAGTTGTATAGGTTCGTAAAGGTTACATATCTGTTTTTCAGTTTTCTTCCAAAATACCACCCGAACATGACAATGAAATATACTGATGCAAGTAAAAGTGTGAACCATCCTCCTGACTTGAATTTATGAAGGTTAGCAATAAGGAAGCTTCCCTCGATAGTGAGATATACCATAATAAGCAAAAGGACAAGACGGTGGTTCACTCCTTTTTGAAATAAATAATATGATAAAAGGAATGTAGTCATTATCTCGGTAATGGTAATAGCCAGACCGTATGCCGCATTCATATTATTTGATTCCTTAAACGAGAAAACTACCACGCTGCATGCAATCCAAAGGAACCAGTTGACAAAAGGCAGATAGACCTGCCCTCTCACAAAGGTGGGGTGTAAAATCCTTACTTTTGGCCATAAGTTAAGGGAAACAGCTTCGCTTATAAGAGTAAATGATCCGCTGATTATGGCCTGACTTGCGATTATTGCAGCTGCAGTTGCCAGTACGACTCCAGGTAACAGAAACCATTTCGGCATAATTTCAAAGAAAGGATTAACCTTGGATCCGGATTCAAGATTCATCATTAACCATGCTCCCTGTCCGAAGTAGTTCAGAAGCAAAGCAATCTTAACAAATATCCATGATACACGTATGTTTTTCCTTCCGCAATGGCCAAGATCGGCATATAGTGCCTCTGCTCCGGTAGTACATAGGAAAACAGCCCCAAGCAGGATAAATCCGCCGGGATATTCAGATAGAAAACGATACGCATACTCCGGATTAATAGCCTTTAGAATTCCAGGATGCAACATCAATTGCAAAAAACCCAGAATACCAAGTGTTGAAAACCAGATAAGCATAATTGGTCCGAAGGAACTACCAATAAAATTTGTTCCGAATTGCTGTATAAAGAAAATCACTCCAATTATGAGAAGGACTATCGGGACAACAGGTATATCAGGATTAAAAAGCCTTAATCCTTCAATTGATGATGTCACTGTAATTGAAGGTGTAATAACACCGTCAGCAAGTAGTGCTGCACCACCAATCATCGTCAGAACAGCGGCCCATGTAGATTTTTGCTTTATTAAGGCAAAAAGTGCAAAAATACCACCCTCTCCATTATTATCTGCTCTTAATGTTATAAGAATATATTTAATTGTTGTAGAAAGAGTTAATGTCCAGAATATACATGATAAGCCACCATAAATAAGTAACTCATTTAAGTCACCTGCAGCTCCCGAAATAATTGCCCGCATGGTGTAAAGCGGACTGGTACCCAGATCACCAAACACTATACCCATTGTTACAATGGCACCAGCTAATGAAAGCTTTTTAATATCAAGATGGTGTCCTTTTTCTCTCATGAACTTACCCTTCATTTTTACCAGGGCATTTCTAAAATAAAGCGGGCAAAGTTAATAATTATTAAGATTTTAAACCCCGGCTTGCCAGGAATATTTTTTCAGAGATACTTTTTAAATCCCTGTTCAGTTTTTTCTAAAGTTCAGGGTCGAGTTATAGTACCAACTTATCACCAGAGAAACAACCTGATTGTAATTTTTTACCCCTTTTTCAATATTATTGGCTTTTAAGTAGCTATTGTTCGCAGCGCTTTGCACCTTCGAAAGAGTGACATTTTGCATATCCTGGTAATACTTCTGACGAAACCGCAAATCCCGGATTACGTTCTTATCGATTTTATCTAAATATTCCTTATACTCCTTCATCTGAGATGCATCCCTGAGAAAATAAAGCAGCAAAGACTGATATCCTGAATATTTCAGACGTTGGTTGTTAGATGTAATACAAATTACATAGGCAACAAAATTAGCCTCTGCTTCGCTGCAAATTCCAAACTGATGCGCTTTTTCATGGGCAAGTATAAAAGGATAATCCATAGGAAGCAGGTAGTGATTCACATGAATCTCGTTGAAAAATGGTCCGAAATAGCCGCTTAATCCTAATTTTCCGTAAAAGGCACTGAAAAGCATAGTCTTTGGACGCCGTGTACCATTTGGATAATTAATCCCAAGTTCCTGACTGCGCCTGTGATAAGAATCTTCAACAAGCGTTTCAATCAATGGGTAATCAAAAGATGAAATAGAAATGTGATTTGAATTGGTTAATACAATTATTGAATCGAGGATAGACCTGAAATTCATTTCATAATCTTTTGGGTTATCCCAGCCAATCCTCTTTTCAATCTTTGGTCTGAAATAATTATAGCCCCACATTATATAGAAAAGTGAGTAAAGTATTGCTAGCAGCTGCAGGGTTCGCAAACCATACCACCCAAATTTTATTTTTTTGAATATGACCAGGACTAATCCACTAATTATCAGCAATATTATCAACACCCAAAAGACATCCCATAATGAAAAAGGAATGAAGTTGCTAAAAAAGGATATAGACTTTGCAATAATTGGATAGATTCCGTTAGAATAGTAATGTTCAATCAATCCGGGATTTTTAACAGAAACCCTGATGCTAAGAAAAACAAGTGCAGAAAGAAACAAAGGCCATGAATAAATAAATATCTTTCTCATGATGCCGATCCACCTGTTTGTGGAATCATTATATTTGTTCTTAAAAGTACGAAATGATTATCAATCATAAACAAACTAATCGCAGATCTGTACTGCTTCTGTCACTTTTTGTTTCTGTCTTCCTGTCAGCGAAAAGCCAGAATCAGCAATCAGAAGACAAAATTTCTCTCCTTTTTATAGGGGATATTATGGGACATGATGAACAGATATGGTCGGCAGAAAACAGGGAGACTCATACGTTTAATTATGATGATGTATTCAGATATATAGGCCCCGTTATAAAGGAAGCTGATATTTCAGTAGCCAATTTTGAGGTTACTCTTGCTGGTCCTCCTTACATGGGGTATCCGCAATTCAGTTCTCCTGCTGATCTTGCAGTTGCATGCAAAAATGCCGGCATTGATTGGCTTGTTACAGCAAATAACCATGCAGCCGACAGGAGGAATACCGGGATTATAAGCACAATAAATAAACTCGACAGTATCGGAATTCCACACACAGGTACCTTTCTGAATTCACAATGCCGCGACAGTCTGTATCCGTCGATGATTCAAAGGAACGGGACCTCCATCGCCCTGCTCAATTATACCTTCAGTACCAACGGAATAAAAGTACCGGAGCCGGTAATCGTCAATATGCTTGATAAAGAATTGATTACCAAAGATGTAAAAAAGGCTAAGGATAAAAAGGCAGATATCATAATACTTTTTTTACACTGGGGCACAGAATATGATACCATTCCTTCAAAAAGCCAGACTGACCTTGCAGAGTATTTCCAGTCAATTGGTGTTGACCTCGTAATAGGATCTCACCCTCATGTTCTGCAGAAAATGGTCCTGAATAATAATGCCGGTATCAAAAACGATGGTGTTGTGATCTACTCGCTGGGCAATTTTATATCAAACCAGAGAAAACCGAAAACCGACGGAGGGTCAATGGTAAGAATTGAGCTTACAAGAAACTGGGATAAGTATGCTGTTACAAATGCTGGATATTACCTTACATGGGTTTATACACCTATCGAGAAATACAGAAAAAAATTCTTCATCCTTCCCTGCTCGGAGTTTGAAAACAGACCTGACTTTTTTGACAAAGCTGAAGCTTATTCACTTATGAAAAAATTCATAACCGATTCGAGGAAACTTCTTAATGAACAAAACATAAATATTAAAGAATATATTTTTAACGGAAGTTACTGGCTGTTAAGTAATTAACAATTAATGTTATGCAGTCATGCTTAAAGGGGATTCCGAGCGAAACGAAATGAAGCGAAGAACCGAGCTTTGCGAGTTCGCCGAAGGCAATCTCCTTCTAATTTCATATATTTTCCTTTTAATACTGATATTTTAAATTGAATCGTCCTGATTATTTCAGTTTTTATGAATATAATTGCATTAGGTTTGATATTGTAATTCAGTATAAACTTAATAGATGAATAGTTCCATTGCACTTCTTTCAGTTACAGCCATTTCAATAGGATTTGTCCATACTATCCTGGGACCGGATCATTACCTCCCTTTCATTGTACTCAGCCAGGCAAAGAAATGGTCACTCAGAAAAACAATGATTATCACTTTTTTTTGCGGCATCGGACATGTTCTAAGTTCGGTTATTCTGGGGCTTATTGGTATTGCTGTTGGAGTTTCTGTTTCCAAACTTGTAGCTGTGGAGTCATTCCGGGGGAATGTAGCTGCCTGGCTATTTATTGCTTTCGGATTAGTTTATATGATCATCAGTATTCGAAATCTGATCAGGAAAAGAAAACATAGTCATCCTCATTTTCATTATAACAAGGGAGAACATCTTCACGAGCATGACCATCATTATGAGCACACCCACATTCATGAAGAAGAAGTGTTTAAGACCACTCCATGGGTCATCTTTCTCATTTTTGTTTTCGGCCCGTGTGAACCACTGATCCCATTAGTAATGTACCCGGCCGCCAGTCACAATTTTCAAGGTGCAGTAATAGTCTCAATCCTTTTTTCCATAGTAACAATCACCACGATGATGTCGATAGTCCTTGCATTTAATCTGGGATTGAACAAGATAAATCTTAAACCTGTTGAGAAATACAGTCATCTTATTGCCGGAGCTATGATTTTCTTTTCAGGACTGGCAATTCAGTTTCTTGGACTCTAGAATGGAGACCGGTTATCAACTCTTCGTGAATTTGCTTTAAATTAGTAGCTTTGCATAAAATAAAATGCTCACAATGAATTACGACTATAATACTCAGAGGAAAAGGATGGCATTGCCTGAATATGGCAGAAATGTCCAGAAGATGGTCGACCATATTAAGACCATCGAGGACAGGGTTGAAAGAAATCGTGCTGCAAGGACTATTATTTCGATTATGGGTAATCTGAATCCTCATCTTCGTGATGTCGGCGATTTTAAACATAAATTATGGGATCACCTCGCCCTTATCGCAAGCTTTGAGCTTGATATTGATTCACCATATCCGGTTCCTGAACCATCCAAGTTCGTTGAAAAACCCAAGCAGGTACCCTATAAGCAGGGAGATATCAGGTTCCTGCACTACGGACGCATAATCGAACTTATGATTGACGCTGCCTGTGAATTAGAGGATGGAAATGAAAAGGAATATCTTACTACCCTGATTGTCAACCAGATGAAAAAATCATATATCACATGGAACAGGGGACAGGTAGCCGACGAAGTGATAATTGGAGATATGAAATTATTATCGGCAGGGAAATTGAAAATGACTGAGGGAGTGAGAATTCTTGAAGTCAGAGAACTGATTCCTCCTGTTAAAAGAAAGCCACTGGGAAAACCTCATGGTAAGCCACAAAATAAACAATTTGTTAAGAAAAAAGGTCACAGCAGACATTAATGGGTACTTTTATCGTTCATGGAGGCAAATCTCTTAAAGGAGAACTAACACCTCAGGGAGCTAAAAATGAAGCTTTGCAGGTAATATGTGCGATTCTCCTTACTTCAGAAAAAGTTACAATCAGGAATATTCCCGATATTAGTGATGTCAATATGCTGATCGAACTGATCAGCTGTATGGGTGTCAGGGTAACTAAAGAATCTGATTCAGTTACCAGTTTCGAGGCTGTGAAAGTTGATCTGGATTATCTCCAGACAAGTGAATTCAGGGCACAGAGCTCAAGCTTAAGAGGATCGATAATGATAGTCGGACCCCTTCTTGCCAGGTTTGGCAAAGCATTTATCCCTAAACCGGGAGGTGATAAAATAGGACGACGCAGAGTCGATACACATTTTACCGGTTTCCAGAAGCTCGGGGCCCGCTTTGAATTTGATTCAACCGATCCGTTCTTTAAGGTAGAAGCACCTTCATTAACTGGCACCTATATGCACCTTGACGAGGCATCGGTTACAGGAACCGCCAATATTATTATGGCTGCGGTTCTGGCAAAGGGTCGTACAACAATTTATAATGCAGCCTGTGAACCATATGTTCAGCAACTCTGCAGGATGCTGGTTTCAATGGGAGCAAAAATAGAAGGTATAGGTTCAAATCTTCTTTATATTGATGGAGTTACAGGACTGAAAGGATGTGTCCATACAATCCTTCCCGATATGATTGAAATCGGATCATTTATTGGTATGGCAGCAATTACAGAATCTGAGATTACAATCAAAAATACTTCCTACGAAAACCTTGGAATTATACCTGACTCTTTCAGGCGTCTCGGGATCAACATCGAGAGAAGAGGAGATGATATTTTTATCCCGGCTCAGAAACATTATGAAATAGAGACTTTTATTGATGGATCAATTATGACAATATCTGATGCTATCTGGCCAGGACTGACTCCCGATTTGCTCAGTGTATTCCTTGTCACGGCAACCCAGGCAAAAGGTGCTGTTCTTATTCACCAGAAGATGTTTGAAAGCCGTCTCTTTTTTGTTGATAAACTGATTGATATGGGGGCCCAGATCATTCTATGTGATCCGCACAGAGCCACAGTAATTGGTCAGGATAAAATGATCAGGTTAAAAGGTACCGTAATGTCATCACCGGATATCAGAGCCGGAGTAGCCCTACTGATTGCCGCACTTTCTGCTGATGGGAAAAGTGTTATTCATAATATTGAACAGATCGACCGTGGCTATCAGAATATTGATAAACGGCTGAATGCAATCGGGGCCGATATACAACGAGTCTCATAGAATAAGGTTTACTTTAAATGAATCTGTGGATTGGAGTTTGGGATTGCTTCGCTCCTCCCCTGCCAATTTGTCAATTCGGAGTGGTTGGCAGGTAATTTGTTAAATAATCGTATAAAATTGAAATATAGTGAGTGATGATGAAAAAAAAGCTAAAAGACCAGGAGGAGGCAAGAGATAATATTAATAACAAACCAACTGAGAATAAAGAAAATACTGCTAATCCCGAAAATCTTAGCGAAGAAAAAAAAGGGAATTCCGCTTTCGGTGGACCAAATGATAATGGGTTTGATGTTTTAGCTGGTGAACAAACCGGTTCTGACAAATTTGTAGCCGAGGTGAAGGCCGTTGAAGAAAAACTGGCAGAGATGCAGGATAAGTATATTCGTCTTTCTGCTGAATTTGACAATTACAGGAAAAGAACGCTGCGTGAGAAAATAGAATTATCAAAATATGCCGGTGAAAACCTTCTGCTTGGCATAATTCCGTTTATGGACGATTTTGAAAGAGCCCTGCAACATATTGATACAACGGCAGATTGTGTCGCATTGAAAGACGGAATTGATTTAATCTACAGCAAGCTCAATGACTTTCTTAAACAAAACGGAATAAAAGAAATTGAAGCATTGAACAGTAATTTTAATGTTGATCTTCATGAAGCTGTCGCAAAAGTTCCGGTCGATGAAGACGATAAAAAGGGAAAAGTGGTTGATGTTGTATTAAAGGGTTATTATTTGCAGGATAAAGTTTTACGATTTTCAAAAGTAATTGTAGGAGAATAAATTCTAAATATTAATCCATAACTATGGAGTGTGGCTGCATAAAATAAAAATTTATAGGGATGGGAAAAAGAGATTATTATGAAGTGCTTGGAGTATCGAAGGAGGCCACAAAGGATGAGATAAAAAAGGCATACAGGAAACAGGCTTTGAAGTATCATCCTGACAAGAATCCAGGGGATAAGAAATCAGAAGAAAACTTCAAGGAGGCTGCCGAAGCTTATGAAGTTTTAAGCAGCGATGAGAAAAAAGCCCGCTACGATCGTTTTGGACATGCCGGAATGGGCAGTAATGGTGCCGGTGGCTTCTCAGGTCAGGGAATGACAATGGATGACATATTCTCATCATTTGGCGACATTTTCGGCGATGCTTTCGGTGGATTTGGAGGATTTGGAGGCGGCAGACGCGGTCGGAGGGTAAACAAGGGAAGTAATCTCAGGGTGAAAGTAAAGCTCACACTTCACGAAATTGCAGCTGGAACCGAAAAGAAAATCAAAGTCAATAAATACGATACATGTGACTCATGCGGAGGAACAGGAGCAGATAATGCTTCAAGCTTATCAACCTGTTCAACCTGCCATGGTTCCGGCCATGTTACCCGCCTGACAAATACGATGCTTGGTCAGATGCAGACTACATCTGTCTGCCCCTCCTGTGGTGGCGAGGGTAAAACAATTACAAAAAAATGTACCGCCTGTTATGGAGAAGGTATAGTACAGAAAGAAGAGATAATCAAAATCAATATCCCTGCCGGAGTCGGTAAAGGAATGCAGATGACTGTCGGCGGCAAGGGAAACTCACCCAGAAGAGGAGGCGTAAATGGTGACCTCCTGGTAGTTATCGATGAAGAAGAGCATCCGGAACTGATTAGAGAAGGTAACGATTTAATTTATAATTTATTTATCAGTATCCCCGATGCAGTACTCGGCACCAATGTTGAAGTACCGACTGTCGAGAATAACGTAAAAATTAAAATAGAACCTGGTACTCAACCGGGAAAAATCTTGAGGCTGCGGGGTAAAGGATTACCTGAAGTCAATGGATACGGACGCGGCGATCTGCTTGTGAATGTAAATGTATGGATTCCCAAAAGTATGAATAAGGAAGAGATGAAGATTTTTGAGAAGTTTAAAGACTCTGAATCTTTCAAACCCAATCCCGACAAAAACGATAAAGGTTTTTTTGAAAGGATGAGAGGGTACTTTGAGCAGTAAACGAACTGAGTTTCACAGAGATTTTCTATATTTACACTTCTTTTAAGATATTTTAAAAATATTCCCTTATGGCACTTTTTGAAGCAAAGAATGTCACAAAACAATACGGCAACCAGCTGGCTCTTGATAATGTAAGCATTTCCGTTCCGGAACAATGCATTTACGGACTCCTGGGACCAAATGGCGCCGGAAAAACCACACTGATCAGGATTATCAACCAGATTACCGGACCAGATTCCGGAGAGTTATTCCTGAACGGTAAAAAACTGATGCCTGCCGATGTTCAGTTTATCGGCTACCTTCCTGAAGAAAGAGGTTTATACAAAAAAATGAAGGTCGGCGAACAGGCTTTATATTTCGCCCAGCTAAAAGGACTTACTAAGTCTGAAGCAATGAAAAGACTTAAATACTGGTTTAAAAAACTCGACATTATAGACTGGTGGGGAAAGAAAGTTGAAGAATTATCAAAAGGAATGCAGCAGAAGGTACAATTTGTTACGACAGTACTTCACGAACCAAAGCTTTTGATCTTTGATGAACCATTTACAGGATTTGACCCGCTCAACACTAAAATTGTTAAAAATGAAATCCTGTTCCTTCGTGAAAGAGGAGCTACAATTATTTTTTCAACTCATAATATGGAATCTGTTGAAGAGCTTTGCGATAATATCACGCTTATTGACAAAGCCAAAACAATACTTGAAGGAAGCGTGCATGAGATCCGCAGCAAGTGGGCAGCCAATGAATATGACCTTGTATTTGACGGAGATGTGAAAATTGAGGGAAATGGTCAGTATAATATCCTGAATCAGCAAAAAGACAACAACAAAAGCATAATCAGGTTGAAGACCACCAGCAATATCAATACAAATGATATCCTGCAAACTGTTATGAAATCGGGCAATATCCTCTCATTTAACCCGGCTCTGCCGTCGATGAATGAGATTTTTATAAGGGTAATTGAAGCCCGTAATTAAAACCTGCAATTAATATCGAACCATCTCCATTATGAACAAGATATCCGTAATTATTAAAAGAGAATATGTAACAAGGGTAAGAAAAAAATCATTCATAATAATGACTATTCTTGCACCTGTTCTTATGGCAGCTATTATAATAGTTCCTACCCTAATTATGATGAACCAGGGTGGCGAATTTAAAAAGATTGCAGTAGTCGAAGACAACTCCGATCTTTTTAAGGGTGTAATTAAAAATACAAAAGATGCCGAATTTGTATACCTTGAAAACACAAAAGTTGAAGACCTTAAAAAAACTTTTGAAAAGGCAGGATACTATGGCATTCTGTATATTTCTCCTGAACTTGTAAATACACCAAATGCAGTTTACCTCATCTCAAAAAAACAACCTCCTATCGGTCTGCTTCAACATATTGAAAACTCCCTTAAAAAGGAAATTGAGCGACAGAAGCTACTGGCATACAAGATTGAAAATCTTGATGATATAATGAAAAATGTCGAGACCAATGTATCTGTTCAGACAAAAAAGCTGGATGAATTTGGCGTAGAAAAAGGTACCAGCACCGGGATAGCAATGGCACTCGCATATATACTGGGTTTCCTGATGTATATGCTGGTTTTCATTTTCGGAGCACAGGTAATGAGAGGAGTGATAGAGGAAAAAACAAGCAGAGTTGTGGAGGTTATTATATCATCGGTGAAACCGGTGCAGCTTATGATGGGGAAAATTATCGGCATTGCCATGGTTGGACTCACACAATTCCTCATCTGGATTTTTCTGACAATGGGAATTGTAACTGTTCTGAAAACCGCCATCCTTTCAAAAACTGATCTGACTGAAATAACACAATCAGGACCCCAGAATTTGATGTCTGGAAATCAACAGGTAGCAGGAACATCACAAGCCGCAGAAATGTCGCCACAGCTTGCCGAATTTTCAAAGATGTTCGACAGTGCAATGAATCAGCCATGGGGTTTAATTATAATCTGTTTTATCTTCTATTTTGTGACAGGTTATCTTCTCTACGCCTCAGTGTTCGCAGCAATTGGATCTGCAGTAGATAACGAGACAGAGACACAACAATTTATGCTTCCGGTTACAATACCTATAATACTTGCACTGATGGTGGCAATGGGGACAATGCAAAACCCTGAAAGCTCGCTGTCCTTCTGGTGCTCAATGATCCCTCTCACCTCTCCTATTGTTATGATGGCCCGTCTTCCTTTTGGTGTTCCATTTTGGCAGATAGCAGTTTCAATGGTATTGATGCTTGTAACTTTTGGTGCATTTGTCTGGATGGCAGCTAAGGTTTACAGAACAGGTATCCTTATGTATGGCAAAAAAACTTCCTGGAAAGAGATGTGGAAATGGCTGAGATACAGTGGCTAAAAGACAAAAGATAAAAGTAAAAAGACAAAAGTAGATGTCGAAAATACTGGTCATAGATGATGAGAGGGCGATCCGGAATACTCTGAAGGAGGTACTGGAATATGAGAAACATGAAGTCGATCTTGCCGAAGATGGTCCAAAAGGACTTGAAATGTTTTCCGCCAATTCATACGACATAGTTCTCTGCGATATCAAGATGGCCAAGATGGATGGCATAGAGGTCCTTGGTAAAATATCGGAGGCTTCAACTGATACCCCGGTTATTATGATCTCGGGGCATGGCAATATTGATACGGCAGTTGAAGCAATAAAAAAAGGAGCATACGATTTTCTTGAAAAACCTCTTGACCTTAACAGGCTCCTCATTACTATCCGTAACGCAATGGATAAATCGACGCTTATCACCCAGACGCAGGTACTTAAGAATAAGGTAAGCAAAATGTACGAGATTGTTGGTGAATCGGAGGCTATTGAAAAGGTCAAAAGTATGATCGACAGGGTTGCTCCCACCGAAGCAAGAGTACTTATTACCGGTTCGAATGGAACCGGAAAAGAACTCGTGGCTCATCAGATACATGAAAAAAGCAACAGGGCAAAAGGACCTTTTATTGAAGTCAATTGTGCAGCCATACCATCAGAACTTATTGAAAGTGAGCTTTTTGGTCATGAAAAAGGCTCATTCACATCAGCTATTAAACAGCGGATTGGCAAATTTGAACAGGCAAACGGTGGAACGCTTTTTCTTGATGAAATAGGCGATATGAGCCTTTCAGCACAGGCAAAAGTACTCAGGGCCCTGCAGGAAAACAAAATCACACGGGTCGGCTCCGATAAGGATGTTCACATTAATGTACGTGTAATTACGGCAACAAATAAGAACATCAAAAAGGAGATCGAGAATAATGGATTCCGTGAGGATCTTTATCACAGGCTCAGCGTAATTCTTATTCACGTTCCTTCACTGAATGAGAGAGAGGATGACATTCCGCTCCTGGCAGAACACTTTAATTCATTGATCTGCAACGAATATGGAATGAGCAAAAGGATAATTAAAAAAGATGCAATCAAAGAACTGCAAAATATTCAATGGACCGGGAATATAAGAGAATTCAGGAATGTTCTTGAAAGACTAATTATACTCTGCCCCAATGAAATTACCGGGAATGATGTGCTGGCTTATGCAAGACCCGTTTCCGGCAACAACATATAACACTATGTATCGTATCGAAAAAGATAGTTTAGGTGAAAAACAGATTGCATCTGACGCTTTATATGGTATCCATTCAGTAAGAGCCAGGGAAAATTTTCCCGGGAACTCTTCTTTTCCTGTCGAATGGTACAAATCAGTCGGCATCACAAAACTGGCCTGTTACAATACCTACAGGAAATACCGTACAGCAGCTGAAGCAAAATCAGGAAGAAATATTCCTTTTAAAACCATAAACGATGATATCCTTGATGCACTAAAGACCTCTGCAAAAGAAGTTTCTGCCGGTAATCATTTTGATCAATTCATAATTCCCTCTGTCCAGGGAGGTGCTGGCACCAGTATAAACATGAATATCAATGAGATAATTACAAATTCAGCTCTTCTGAAGATCGGACATAAGTGTGGTGAATATACTTTAATTGATCCGCTTGAACATGCTAATATATTTCAGTCAACCAACGATGTAATTCCAACAGCCCTTACAATTGCTGTATTGCAACTTTTGCAATCCCTCGAAGAAAAAATCAACCTCCTCCACCAGAAGGTTGAAGAGTTTGAAAAGAAAAACAGGGAGAAGCTTCGTCCTGGATATACTCAGATGCAGGCAGCTGTTCCATCTTCATTTGGAATTCTTTTCAGTACATATAATGAAGCCCTTTCCCGCGACTGGTGGAGAGTATCAAAATGCTCTGAGAGAATCAAACAGGTTAATCTTGGCGGGGGCGCAATAGGAACAGGATTATCCCTGCCACGGTTTTTCATTATGGAAGTTGTTCCTGAACTGCGCGCCCTCACAGGATTACCTCTTGCACACAGTGAAAATCTTTCAGATGCCACTTCAAATATGGACAAATGGGTTGAGATACATGCTACACTAAAAGCCCATGCTGTAAATCTTGAAAAAATGTCTTCCGACCTCCGTTTGCTTGCATCGGACC
>Ga0315273_10001762_pt1 | contig 24951 bp, 23 predicted proteins | sample YL17G02_0_MG_FD_205753 | JGI IMG/M metagenome (GOLD analysis project Ga0315273, IMG submission 205753) | Sediment microbial communities from Yellowstone Lake, YNP, Wyoming, USA - YL17G02_0 | ecosystem: Environmental > Aquatic > Freshwater > Lake > Sediment | place: USA: Wyoming | collected... | reverse complement strand
CTTCGGCTTCTGCTTCGGAATCTTAGCCCGTTGTAGTGGTTTTAAATGTTGTGACACGTACAGATATATGTTAGCCACTGTTTTTAAATTTATGCCACAGATGAAGAAAAGGTTTTTGAAAAAAGTAAATATAAAAAGGATTTGAAAAGATCAATCTCCATTCGTTTCAAGAGCACCCTGGATTTCCTTGAGCTGTTCCTGAAGCTTTTTCACTTCTTCCTGAAGCTTTGCTTTCTTCTTGTGCGAAACCGGAACCTTTGACTTTGCCAGGATATCCCTCATTGTATGCGTCTTCGTTAGCGCCAGTCTCACCGTGTTCTTGTCTTCAGGCTGGTCAGATTTCGGACAGACGAGCACCAGGGCTTCTCTCCGCGTATTGGGATTTTTCGCAAGAAGAGGAGTAAGCACTCCGAAGAGACTACCGTACGTGGTAGGATCCATCTTGAGATCTACGCCCTTCTGCTTGGTGACGACAATTACCCCCCAATCTGTCTTCGTTCGTATTTCGACTTCCGGAGCACCTTTGACCTTGAGACTCTCGCCTACCTTAAGAATTTCCAGCCCTTCATCACCTGCCTGGCCTTTGCAAACCCTTTGAAGGGCCTCAAAAACATCGAATTCTTGGCTTGCCGAGGCTTTCTGCGATGCCGGAGCCTTTTTCTTAAGCTTAACAACTGTGGGTTGGTCGGTCTTCACCGGCTCGCTTGTGCTGCACGCTGGAGCTGCTAATCCGAGTGCAGCGGCAAAAAACAGGCTTTTGGCGCTTCTTGAAAGAGCGGGCTGATTTCTTGGTTCGCTATATTGCATTCTCTTGGTCATGAATAATCACCTGATAATAACATTAAATGCAACTATTTATAAATGTTCTGACTGCACTACCAAATACCACAATTATCTGGGTTTTCCCTGATTAGCGCTTTTACCCTGACGATACTGGCCGCATATCATTTTTTCCTGGGCGCACAACTTCTTCTCTTCTTCGCTGATATTCCGCCCCGCTTCTTCTGATGATTTACTGGACCTCTTCACATATCCTTGGAAGATACCCAATAATGCATTCCTTAGTTCGGACATCTGCACATCCTGGCTATACCCCTTACCTTCCATGCTTTTGCCAATCTCAGCTGTTTCCCGGGCGAGCAGAAGCAGGGCCTGACCTTGAGAATGCTGGGTGCACGTCTCCCTCACAGTCTGGCACAGCATTCTCCGGTCTTCGGCCGTAATATTTTTATCTTCCAATGCTTCCCTGAGTTTCCTTGTTGAGTCCAGGTACTCCCCTAAGCCTTTTTTTCTCTCTTCATCTTTATTATACATATTAGAAATATTTTTTGCAATCGCAAGAACAGTCTGATCTGTTTCCTTTCTCACAAAGGCCGCGCATTCTATCTCCCCGTAGTATGACGAGACCAGGCGCAATGAGTCGCTATCGCCTCTTTCCGGACAGATGTAAACCATTGGAGCGGCTCTTCTTTCACCTTCATCAGCCGTCTCTATTCTTTCAGCCTGGGCAGGGTCGAGGGTCGCGAGGGCATCACCCTTTTGGAAGAACCCTGCCTGATAATACCGCGGGACCCATGCCTTTTTGTCCATTTCACCAGCAAGGAAAAGCGCTCCTCCGTTCTCTATTGTTACGAGCTTTGCGATTCTTCCAGGCCCAGTAACAATGATCTCGCCCTTTTTCAGGACTGTGCTCTTGGTCCTGCACCTCTCGCTTAGTTCTGTATGACAATTCCTCTCAAAATCGGGTTTTGCGGGTTTTGTCGAAGGGGATGTGGCTGGTGACTGCAATACCATTTCAACAAGCGGTTTCCTCGTTTTTGGCCTGCTCTCCATGCATCCTTTTACGGCTAGGACCCCGATGGATGCTCCTAAGGTCGCAACTAAGACTGTGCGAAGTATTCCCCCGGCCTTGGGATGTTGCTTATAAGTCCCCATAAATCTCCTGCTAATACACTAAGAACAACATTTTATAAATATTCGGCCGCTTCCCCTGGATTCCTGTCAACCAATTTCTTTATAATGCATTTCTGCCATAGAAACCGCCATGGAAGCCGAGGAGCTGGAGCTGTTCAGGAAAGCAGGGAAAATAGCATCAAAGGTACGCGAGGCAAGCAAATCATTGATCATGGTAGGTGCCTCGCTGCTGGACATTGCAGAAACCACAGAACAGATGATAAAGGAAGAAGGTGCAAGGCCTGCATTCCCAGTTAACATTTCTCTAAACGACATCGCTGCCCATTACACGCCGGCGATCGAATCGAACGATTCGCTCGGAGAAAACGACCTGGTGAAGATAGATATAGGTGTGGAATTGCAGGGCGCGATAGCTGATACTGCTTATACTATTGACCTTGGAGAGAAGAATGGCAACCTTGTCAAGGCGTCGGAAGAAGCGCTGGAAAACGCGATTAAGGCGATGAAGCCAGGTATTGCTGTAGGTGAACTAGGAGGAGTGATTGAGGACACAATAAAAAAGTACGATCTCAAGCCAATATCCAACCTCACCGGCCATATGATAAAATCCAATGACCTTCACGCAGGAGTGGAGATCCCGAACATAAGGACAGAAGAAAAATTCGAGCTCATGGAAGGAGATGTTTTCGCTGTTGAGCCCTTTGCCACAACTGGAGGCGGCTTTGTTGCTGACCTTAACCAGGTGGAGATTTATTCGCTTTTTGCTCCTGCAAAAATCCGAATGAGGCAGTCGAGAAAGATTGTGGAGTATGCCATAGATAATTTCGGCATGCTTCCTTTTGCAGAAAGATGGGTAATGAAGGAATTCAAGTCCAAGGTTCTTGTGAGTGCAGCCCTTAAAGAGCTGCTACAGAACCATTTCATCCGGGCGTACCCTGTGCTGCGTGAAGCAGACGGCGGAATGGTTTCCCAGTCCGAGCACACGGTTTACATAACAAAGGATGGAGCGGAAGTTCTGACGAGATGAGCCATGGACACTAACAGGATAATGCGACTTTTCTACAACATCGTTGCGCCTGTTTATGATCTGGTTTTCGGTGCGCGAACTTCATGGTCAAAGGCATTCAGGAAAAGCCTGGTTGAAAAGCTTGATCTCAAGAAAGGTTATTCTGTCCTGGAAGTCGGGATCGGTACGGGGGCGAATGTGCCGAACATGTTTGACAGGATCGGTAAGGAAGGCAGGATTTTCGGCATGGATATTTCAGAGAGCATGCTCAAGAAATGCAAGATGAACATGGAGAAGGAGGGAATTGAGGTTGAGCTTAAGATTGGAAGGGCGGAGGACCTCCCTTATGAGAATAGCTCGTTTGACGCGGTGCTCCAGTTCGGCGGCATTAACTTCTTCAATGATAGGAAAAAGGCAGTGCAGGAGATGTTCAGGGTTGCTAAGCCTGGTGCAATGATTGTGATAGGCGATGAGACCATTCCTTTTGTGAAAACTTATGAACCTATAATCGATGCGCTTCCCAAAACAGCAGTTGGGACAAAACTTTCATTCGATGGCAGGCTGATCAAATTCTGGGTTCTGGATACAAGTAAGAAGGAATGAGATCCTGCAGCTTTCCGTTCAGAAGTGAACGCGCTCCTTCCACGGCTTCTCATATCCCGTGTAATACTTGTCCACGAGAAGTTCTGCTGCCCGGGGATGCACGATGCTACCTCCGAGCTCTGAGCGCATGTCTTTCGCAATCGCCTCGTATATCAGGTAGCCGAGATGGTAGCTCAGCTGGCCAGCTGGATATTCCACCAGGCCCGGATGCCATGCCCACCGCTTTTCCACATCGTAATTGAGCTTCTCTCCGGAGAAATTCTCCTGCACTTTCCTGAATAGGTCTCCCTCACAAAGCCTTTCGGGCTCGTAGAGGTGTGTCTCGAAAAGAGCGTCTGCAGCTAGCCTTCTCGCCATGTGCGTCTTTTTCATCTTCAGCAGCGCGGAAAGCCTCTCAGCCTCCTTGGTCTTCAGGCCTGCGATGTCATGAAGCCATTTGGCGTCCTCGGTTATGGAATCGAAAAGCATGGCGAGCGCATGGCGCATGCAGTCGCTGTCATATTTGAACGCGGCCCTTGACCTTAGCCGCTCTAGCGCCTGGTAGTGCAGGATATGGCCGCCCTCGAGGAAGACCGTCCTGGTGAGATCAAACCCGGTCGGCGAGCGCTCGGGGTTTATGAAGACCATGAACTCTCTGGATCCTGGCCCTGCCCAGATCGAGCACTCGGCTGAAGCATAACCTTCGCCATCCTTGACATCGAAGATAAATGGCGGCTTGCCTATGGACTCGGGATCTAGGTATTTCCTGCCATGCACACCCGCGAAACCCATCAAGCCAACTGTGCGCTTGAAGAGCGCGAGCGCGCTGGCTCCTTCTTTCGGCAGGAAGTCACCGCGTATGCTGGAAAGGTACTTTGCTATGTAGAACTGGACGTCCCAGGGCTCGAGCTTTGAAAGGCCTGAGAACGCGCGGACGTCCTCCATGAAAGAATCCCTCGCGCATCTGGTGCTGGCCTCGAAGTGGAGTATAAGGCGTGTCAGAGATATCGGATCCGAGTCCTGCGCCCCTAGGACAACCTCGATGAACGATTTCTTTGACGCAAGCGCCTGCGACGCCTCGTTCAGGCTGCTCACGACCTTCTGCTTGAGCGGTGCGAGCTCGAGCGACTGCTCCATCGCCCCCCATACGGCCTCCCTCGTGGCCCGATCTTCGCACTTGTTGAGCACGCGCATCACGCCACCTTCGCCGAGCTCCTTGCCGCCAACCTTCACGATGAAGTTGCGCTGCACCCCGCCTGCTTCGGCAAGCGTATCCCTTGCAGCCGGATGCGAAGTGATTGCATCCACGATGAGCGCGTTGCTCCTCAGCTTGAGTTCCCTCGCGTCGCGGGGATTGGAAATGCCTATGTGTGTCTCGACAAGCTCTGGGTATCTGGACTGCCGGATGAAATCTGACCTCCTGGCCAACGCTTCCTCGTACTGGCGGCCAGCCCCTTCCTCGCCATGCAGGTCCTTCCAGGCTAATTCCATCGCCCTCTTGTCCTGTTCAAGCAGTTTCCTGTCAAAATCCCGCAGTTTCGCACGTAGTTGTTTGTTCATAAAATGATAATATAGGCAACAGTTTAAAATTGTAAGCTGGTAGATACCCTTTTTAATTTTTTCCCCGTAACGCAATTATGACCAGTCCCAACAGATTTTTCAGGATGAAGAGTGTGGAGTTTGCAAAGGTTGACGAAGGGCCAATCCCAGAACCGCCAAGGCAGCCGGAACCGCCGCGAATGGAATTCGACCGCGAGCCCCAGCTCCAGAATAAGGATCTTGATTTTTCATCAGTCACCAGCACAGGGCAGCACCTCTCATGTTCAGCAAAAACCCACCAGGCATTGAGAATGATCGGATATGACAACAACAAGATTAGGGACACTCTTCATGCAGTTGACGTGCTTAAAACCCTGGCAAACAGGCCGATTGAGACCGTCGTCTTTTCGAGCATAAGGGAAAGGAACAGGTTGGGCCTTGGCGCAATGGCCTCCATTGCATCAATCTGCAGCATAAATGCGGCTGATATCGGTATCACCTTAAGGAGCGCAGCGAGATTCTACGCAAGGCACAAGAAGGAAGTTGATGTGGACGAGCTTGAAAGATTTGTCAAGTGGCTCGTTTCAAAAGGCGAGAAGGGCGAGGTAATAACAGGAATGCCTTCCGAATGGCAAGAATACTCCAGGCTGGCAGGGAGAAAGGTCGTTAGGTCAGGAATTCCCAAGTTCAAAAGCGCCCCAAGGCAAAAGGGAAGACGGTCTGCCCCAAGGGCCTCGCGAAGAAAATAAACACGATTTTTTTTAATTTAATTTTCTATTTTTTTTATAATAAGTCCCAAGGCTTACGGAGCATGATTAATACAGAAGACGACGTATCTTTAGAATACAGTTGGAAAACAACGAAAAGCATAATAATGAGAATAAAGGAGAATACAGTAGCGGGCTCGTGCGGCAACCTGGATAACCGGCGGGGCTTCGGATGCATTCTCCTGATTGCAGGAGCAACCCCGAGATAAGGGTTCAAAAGCTCACTTTTGGGCTGAAAATCCCTTCGGGCCCGATTTTTCCAAAGTCAGAGTTTTTGGTCTTGAGTAATTCACAGATTGAGGATGCGCTCGATTTTAGAAACCACTTCAGCAAGTTCAGTTCTTGCATCTGGATGACTCATAAGTGCATGAAGATTTTGGAAGGGCAGGTCTAGGCTCGCCTTGGTTTGCGGGTTATTAAGAACAAACCAGCCCATATTGACATATTCTCCACAGCCAGAACAATTTATCGAACCAGTCATGGAATTAGAAACAAAATATGGCTCACCCGGAATATTTGCCTGGGATAAAGAACTGACTTTCGGAAGACCGAGTATTATATCTGCCAGAATTTTCGGGGCTTTTGTTTTTCTATATTCTTCTCTTAGACTTTTTGAATTCCTCTTAGACTGGATTACTAGATTATTTAATTTATTTTCTAGCTCAGGATTCTTTCTTATCCAGTACTGCCACTGATTCAAAAACTTCTGGAGGCTCGCCATGCCGCCGATCTCTACTAATGCACTTTCATCAATGGCTTTTTCTACTGCCTTCAACACATGAGGAGTTAGCTCATTTTCAAGTTCATCTAAAGTTGGTCGAAAGACTTCTTTTGCATTTTCATCAAGATGAGTAAAGGCATCTTTAGCCATATTAAGATTTTTCACTGCAAAATCCGCATCGCAATGCGGTTCTGAGCCTTTAGACCATCGCGCTTTTTCATTTTTTTCTTTTATCCCAGGAATCTCGTCAAAGGCTCGATTGATATGAAAACCACATGCTTCTAGTGCAACCTCTTTTCTGACTGAATTTTTATAATCTTCAATCTCCTGGTTGCCTTTTTGGCCGATTTTTTCAGCTAATTTATCAATGCTAGCAAAAAAATCCCAAAGATTGAGTCCCATACCATCATCTTTGAGGAATACCATATGAACTTGGTCATTGGCAAAGCGCATCCTGTTTTGTTTTTCCTTTTCCAGAAGGCGGGAATATGTCTGGATCCTTATTCTTGTAAATTCCTCATCCCAATTCGGTGCCTTATATTTTAGTTTATTCAGGTCCACAAATTTGAATTGCCGGTCAAAATCGTCGTTGCGATATTCACTCCAGAGATGCCACGGTTTAGACCCGAAATCAGAATTTAGGCACACGCCGCTTGCACTATGCAAGGCAAGAATACTCATATTTTCAAATGCCTTCCTATACCTTTCGTCAGATTTGATATAAGATTCAAGGTCTTTCACAATTTGACAATAATGGCCTATGTTTATTTTTGAATCATTCAGCTCAATGTTAATTGAAGTGATGTACAGCTCAACATATTCATTTTCTGCTTTTCCAGATAGGAATTTGCAATTATTTGCAAGCTTAAGCGAACCGACACACGAGATGAATTCAGTTTCATCTCCTTGCCCCAACGCTTCCCTTGCCTGCTGGAATAAACGCTTTATGCTGTCTTCAACCTCGGTTGAATTACTCGCCCCTTCAAAAATTCGGGCGCCGTACGCTATGTATCCGGCGCGTTCACTCATAATATGGTTCAGGTCGGATTTGTCCTTAAAATGGGGGACAGAGATCCCGCGACTCAGTTCTTCGGGTTTAGGTTTTTCAGAAGTTTGAAAATAGGATTTTCTTTCTAATTTGCCTGTAGAGTTTCTGGTTTTATCAGTATTGATAGGAGTCATAATTATTATGCATTACAAACATTTTATAAACCTTAGTTTTCCATAAGAATACACAATATAATGCAGTGATTCTCTCTGCTACGAGCCGAGGGTAAGGGAGTAGATCGTGTTTTTATTTTCTTGTTATCTTCTTCCAGATCTTCACAGCAGCAGTAGTACCCTTAACAAAAATCGGTGCAGGCTTGCCAAATATTTCAGCCTTGGGTAGTGCCTTAAGCAATTCTTTCGGATTTTCCAAATCGAATGAAGGCAGCAATGTATAGGTTGTCCCGAATTCAAAAAGAGAGTGTGAATCCGAGCCAGCTGCTCCTGGAATGCCTGTCTTTTTCGCGAACTCGAGCGCTTTTTCGTTGAAATTCTTCATCACCGAGCGAGCATTGAACACCTCTATGATATCGGCCTTGCTTGCAAGCTCTGAGCGCGACACCCCGGAACGCGTGACATCAAACATGTGCGGGAGATATGCGAGCCCTGCCTGCTCATGGATGGCGTCCAGGGCGTCGAGAAATGGTGTTTTCTTTGGAATTGGTTCGTTGATATAAAGGCCAATCAGATCCCCGGAATCCGTTGCGATTTCCTCCCCTGGAATAAAAGGATGGTGCATCTTGCGGAAGTCCTGGTGGGCACCCATATTATCATGGTCAGTTATTGCAGGGACAATACCGAGCTTCTTTGCCTTTGCTGCAAGTTCCTTGGGCTCAGTGAGGCTGTCCTTTGAGTATTTGGTGTGTACGTGGAAATCGATCCTTATTGTCATTGAAAAGCACCCCCCTTCTCAAGCGTATCAGCAATAGCGCTCGCAATCCTGCCTGCATCCTCACGGCCAATATTCTTCATTACCACCCTTCCGGAAGCATATATGCTCACGGAGAAGTTATTAGACTTAAGGAAAATAACGACTGGAGTCTGGCCGAGAATTTCCCCAAGCGCCTTAAGAGCGACTGCTGCACGCTCGAGATTGATCTTCGTCTCTTTCTTGAACTTTATCTCGAACGCATTCGATGTCGCACATGGCTCGATGGTGTAGAAATCCCTCATCCCAATCTCCCTTTCCAGAACAATCTACTGTCGAAAATATCAAAAAACAATGCCTCAGGGGCACGCACTACTGGCTTTTTCAAAATCATGTTCACTGCCTGTGCTGCTACGAGCGATCCTGCCAAAGAAGTAACTGGGCAAAGCACTGAGCTGCATGACTTTGAATCCAGCTTCCCCTTGTCCACCTGGAACGCCTTTTCAAATGGATAATCCATGAAAACGCTTACTATTCCCCGCGAACCTTGGGCAGAGCAGAAAACATACGGCACTTTTTCCTTCCTGCAGGCCTTCGCGATTTCAAACTTGGTTGCCAGATTGTCCGTGGCATCTATTAAAATGTCAGCATCCGCAATGACATTTGCTTTCTTCGAATCGAATTTTCCGAATTTTTTTATTTTTATTTTTTGGTTTATCGAACGAGCCCTTTCAACAGCAGCATCAGTTTTCTTCCTGTCAAGCGTGTAATCTGTCGCAAGCAGCTGCCTGTTGAAATTGCCAAGCTCGAACCGGTCGTGGTCAAAGAGGATGAAGCGCTCTGCGCCCATGCGAACAAGAGATTCCAGTGCAAAGCCTCCTGTGCCTCCAAGACCAATGACACAAAATAGGGTACGTCTGACTTTCTCCTGGCCAGAGGAACCGAGCACCTGGGAATTTCCAAAGAATTTATGCTCGTAGAACATCAAACTTCTCCTATCTTGGTTCCGATTGACTGGAGGAACCTTGGCGGCCGTTTCTTTTCTTCAAATCGCGAGCCGCGGAGAGAGGTCAGGTTCCGGAAAATTGACAGCCGGTTCAGTAGCTGCTGGTCGAATGTCCTTTCCCGATAAGCAGCAATTGAATAAATAAGGGAAAGTGCTATTGAAACGCCGATTAGTATCAGGAAAATGGTGAACATCCTCCCGAGCTGGGTCTGAGGGGTGATATCCCCATAACCCACTGTGGCGACTGTTACGGTAATGAAATAGACGGAATCCAGAAAAGACCAGCCTTCCACGTTATGATAGAAAATCGTGCCCACTATGTAGATTATTCCGAGTAGCACTACGGACAGGTATAAGTTCTTCGTTATCTCTGGGAGTTCTGGCATATAAGGTAATTTAATTCGGAAAGCAATAAAAACATTACACAGCCACTCTCACATATGAAGCTCTCTCTGGATTGTCTTGGCGCTTCAGGAGAAGTTGGAAGAAGCGCCTTCATGCTGAACTCGGATAAGAAGATCCTGCTGGATTATGGGGTTAAGATTTTCGACCCTACTGGGAAGCCACAGTTCCCAACAACTGAAATTGAGCCTGATATGGCGATCATATCCCATGCCCACCTTGATCACAGCGGATTTGTTCCTGCATTGTTCAAGCAGAACAAGATAATGTGGTTCGCGACTCCACCGACGGTTGAGCTGTGCGAAATCCTGTGGCAGGATTCCATGAAGATCATGGGGCCAAACCTGCCTTATCGGGACACTCAGTTCAAGCGTGCGCTCAAGAACTGGAATCCGCTTCTTTACAATCAGACTATACAAAGCGGGGATACGAAGATTACCCTTTCTGATGCCGGGCACATTTCCGGGGCATCAATCGTGAATATTGAAACAAAAGGCAAGAAGATCTGCTACACTGGAGATTTCAAGTTAGAGGACACCCAAATGCATAAGGGCGCGAAGACGGTGGAGGACGTTGATGTGCTTATTATGGAGAGCACCTATGCCTTCAAGGAGCACCCTCCCAGGAAAGAAGTAGATCGGCAGATAGCGGATGAGATCCGCGAAACCGTGGACAAAGGCGGCACAGTGCTTTTCCCTGCATTCTCACTTGGAAGGACGCAGGAGCTCTTGTCATTGGTCAGGGCGTATCATAAGGATATCCCGGTTTTCATTGACGGTATGGGAAGAAAGATAACCAATGTTTATCTGCGGCATCCAAAATACATCAAGGATCATGCAACCTTCAGCAAGGCAGTGCGTTCAGTGACCATGGTGCAGGGACCGGATGACAAGAGGGCGGCGACTGAGGAAGCGGGCGTTATCATATCGTCAGCAGGCATGATGTCAGGCGGGCCGGTTCTGAGCTATCTTTTTCATGTAAACCCGGAGTCCAAGATAATATTCACAGGATACTGCATTGAGGGAACGAACGGCTGGAAGCTGCAGAAGGACGGCTATATAACATTGGACGAGCGGGACCTGGAAGTCGACCTTCCAGTGGAATACATGGACCTTTCAGCCCATGCAGGAAGATCAGACCTACTTAATTTCATAAAATATGCGAACCCGGAAAAGATCATTCTCGTCCATGGCGATGCACCAGATAAGTTCGCGCAGGAGCTCAATGAAGATTTCGGCTATAATGCAGTTGCACCGAAAAGAGGGGAAAGGATAGATCTCATCTGATTTCACTGGCCGGAAGTCCTTTCGTAATTTTTATCTTTCCCTCATTGCATGCCAGATGAGAACCGGATGAACGGAAATTTCTAAAGAAACCTTTTATCGCATCCTCCAAAGTTGTAGAACGCCTGGTTACAATTGCGAAAATTCTTTTTCCCTTGACAATAAATTTCGCAGCTTTGTGCTTTTTCCTGAAGGCGATGACATGGGATCTCATCTCAATCGGGGGTCCGGGCAGGAGCTCCTTGTTCCCAAGCTGGTCCTTTTCCAAGATTATAGCGAGCGTGATCTCGTTGGAAGAATCATCTGCAAGTATGGCCTTTGGACTGAAATCAGATAAGTGCACCTGCAGCTGATTGACCATCTTGTGCAGCTGGCCCCAGAGCACATCATCAACTACATCCGGCCTTGGCATGGTTATGGTAAACAATTTGAAGCCTCGTGACGACTTGAGGACCCGGTTCCTGAAGCTTTCGGGCTCTTTGAGGAAAAATTCAGGTTTTGGTTTTGCAATAAATCTTCTGCAAAGTCTGATGAATTTCGCGAGATTCTCCAGAGAAACCGCAGCAGCCACATTGCGATTCTTGTCAGTCGGGTCAATGACAACAAAATCCCCGAAACAGTCCACTGCTTCCGGCATTTCTTTTTTTGAATAATATCCTTTGATGTCAATGAAAACAGGTTTCTTCCATTTCAATGCCTGCCTGGCAAGCATTTGGAAGCTCCCGTATTTCAAGATAAGAAGTTCGCATAAATACCCCGAAAACCCCCTGATCTTTATCTCCGCCCCATAAAGTGAATTCGATTTAAGGAATGCCTTAAGCAGCAGGACGTCTGAAACCTGGCCTTTTTTCAGTTTGCTGAGAACGAATGCTGTGTGAAGCACGGAGCGGTCAACCGCACTCACCCTCTCTTGGGCATTTTTGATGCTGTAGGCAGGAACAAGGTCTATTCTCCTGCCCTGGAAATGAAACCTGGCATAAGGATGCTCAGCATAGCTCAGCCTATAGCCAACTCCTGGAAACGATTTCTTCACAATTCGTTCAATTGCAGCCTCGAGCATGTCCTTTGGTTGTGTTTTTGGGAAAAGAACAAAAACATCAACGTCTTTTGCATCCCTGAGAAAAGTGCCTTTGGCAACTGAACCAGTTAGAACGACCCGGCATCGTCGTGGCGCATTTTTCTGCACCCTTCGCACGACATCGGCAGCAAACCTTCTCTCCTCCTTAAGCTCGACAGCAGTGGGGCTTATTCTTTTCACAACTTCCCTGAGAAGGCTTGAATCCATGAGAAAAGGATTTAAACGTACACTAATAAATGTTTGCCATGCGCCCGGTAGCAGCTATCCTCTTGATCCTTACTTTGATAATGTTCATTTTCGGATGCATCACACAGCAGTCTTTCCCCCCTACCAAGGCAGAATCTGTTGCCAATGTGCAGCAAATCGACCTGGATAAAGACGGGGTTGCTGACCTTACTATATACGACTTCACCCCAGTCAGGAATAACAACGTCACTGTAAAAAGGCAGGTTATTGCAGTTGCCAGGCAGGCTGCGAATTACTCGTCTTTCAAGAATTTCACTGACCTCGGGCTGCTCGAAATGAGGGGCAAGCTTGATGCGTTTTCATCAAGCGAAAGGATGGCGCTTGAAAGCTGCGCATCCAACGCCGGACTTAAGAAGGACTGCACGGATACGGTCTCCTGCTCAGTACTTTGCAGCGGGTCATTCAAATGTAGTAGAGTAATTGCAAAGTATCAGACTGCTGTTGCAGCTTCCATGGTTGATTTCGTAAACGAGAGGAATATTCTCGAAGGCCAGCTCATTGATGCACAGAATTCTGTGCTGAACCTGAAGGGTGCGACACCTGACCAGAAAAATACCTACCTCCAAAAACTACTTAGTGTAAAGACCGCGCTCGCGAGTGTTTATGCAAACCCACTGTACAACAGGCAGGAGATGCTGCTTTGCACATTGCCGGATCTCGACCTAACGGGTCTGACCAGTGCAGCAAAGGGTATAGGGGATTTCAGCCCTGTGGAGGAATACGACTATTTTGTCACGCTGGCGGTTTCCAATGACTCTGGTGAGGAACAGGTTGGTGGGGTGCATCTCTCTGACTGGGTACCTGCAGATTTCATTAAAAGCGAGGAAGACATCCGCTCCAACCATAGGATCAGTGTGACTAAGAACGCATCAAGCTATGTCGTTGCTTGGAAATCGGAACGCGCGTCAGCAGCAGGATACGTGTTTTACTACAGATTCTATTCTTCAGAAAATCCCGAACGGGTGACACAGTCTCTTTACTCCCCTGGAATTTCAATTGATAAGGTGAATCTCGGTGCACTCTCACCTGTTGATTCCCTTTTTGGCTTCATGCTGCGATCATCAAATAACTTCTTTATTGCACTCGGCTCCGCCCTGTCAATTACTTTCATCCTCTTGCTGATAATTTACAACATCGTTATCCTGCTCTACAGCATTGCAAGGAGCAGGATGTCTGGAGGAACAACGCTCGCAGGAGTGAGGCAGGCGTTTGGTCGGACAGAGCTGCGCTGGAAAACAGACGCAATAATCGGATTGTTCCTGCTCGGCGTCGGGTATTATTTATCCGTTTTCGTTGCCACGACAGAAGGAACTCCGGTTTCGCTGTTTTCTGTTCTTGACTACTTTACAAACCTCGCCTTTAGTGCAGGAGCAGCTGCTGGCCTTGCTGGCGCAAGCTGCATTTTCCTGGGTTTAATCCTATTCTACGCTGCAGTTGAGAATAAAATGAAAGTCACTGTGCTTGAGCGGGCGTATGGGGTAGTGATAAGGGAGGAGAAAGATCTTTTCATTGCAAAGGTTGCACGGCTGAAGGATAAGATAACGGAACTCCAGAGATTAGTGGATGAATACACAACAGAGGAATTTGATGTTAGTGATGAGTATGATGTGCTAACTTCGATTACAGTCCAAAGAGTTGCTGAAATCTCAAAAGAGATGACGCCAGAATCCAAAAAAGCAATTGAACGAAACCTGACGAATATTGAAAACGCTATTGAAAGGCTCGCAGAAAGGAAGAAACTGGCTGCAGAGAACTGGACTAAATGGGCTGAGATAGTTGAACATTCCCTTGCAGAGAGAAACGAGGTCTCCCTGGCATCCCTTATTACAATACCTGCGTCCATGAGGCCCTGGGTATTGAGCAAATACGCAAAAGACCATGGCGCAGAAGGGGTAATGTTCGAGCGGGATAGCCTGAAAAGAAAGACAATGACACCAGATATCCTGATCAAATCCATGATAAAGGACGGCATGCTGATGGGCGCGGTGGTGATACAAAAAGATTCGGTAAGCGTTGCCCAAATGGCACATGGTTCAGCAACCGTACCTTCGGTTCTTACCCTAAAGCTGAGGAATTACCTTAAATCCCTGGCAAAATCACTTGGCCAGGCCGAGCCTTCCAGTTTCGCTGCAGTTGGGGACAATTTAGTGCAGGTGCTTCTTAAGGACCAGGGCATGGAAGCCATGCTTCTTTTAAAGCGCGAAAAATTCAAGGATGCGATTGAGGAGTGGAAGAAAAAGATAAAGCTCTTCTCTGCTTGAATAGCCTGATGCAAATTGAAACAGCAGGGGCGCCGCTTATTGCAACACCCTACTTGAAGTCACTCAGTTATCTTGTATATCTTAACCATCTTGTCCTTGGTTTCGAATACCTTTGTGAAACCAGGTATCTCATCCATGAACAGCGCCCTGTAGATGTTGGAGGAGTAAAACTTCGTCCCCCTATCTTCATAACCTGAAGTGATCTGCCCATTCTCAAGCCAGATTTTGTCATTGGAATAGAATAGGGTGAAGCCTGTTGCATCGCCAAGGTGCAGCGTTCCAGGGATATCCTGGGGTAGCTCCATTATCGCCCGATTCAGCCTGAGATCGCCGTTCGGGTATGTCTCGTTAAGGAGATATGTGCCATATCCAGTATCACCTGTTGCGAATGTAACGGGCCCGACACAGTATGCTGGTTTAAGTGATACCAGGTTCCTGCAAACAGCGAGCGTGTTTGGATCATTCAAATAATTGCCATAGCAGGCATAGCCTGAAATGAAAGGATAGGTTGGAGTGTATAATGTCGGCTTCTTCGGGTCCCATGTCCAGTACGCCTTATACGCCAAGATTCCGCTCTGGTTTCCGGATTTTGATATCACACATTCATGGCCCTCGGGCTTGTGTGGAACAAAGATTATCTCCCATAAGTGGTCTGCTTCGCACTGGGACATTGATGGTGACTGAGTCACGCCTGTTTCATTGTCCCTTGCGCACGCAAGATAGTTGAGCGCACCGTACTTCCCCCCGAGCGCGCCGCCGCTTCCTATAAGCTCCTTGTCGAACAGGGCATAGGAGCTGTTATGGCTGCGCATGAATGCAATGAGATCCTCCGGCGTCCCGTCTACATAATCGTGAGCAACTTCACCTATCATGAACCGTGATGAATGTTCATTCCTGAGCACAGTGTTTTTCTGGCCAAAGAAATTTATCCAGTGACCATAGTCCCACCACGAGATAGTCCTGCTTGTTGACTCGGTGTTGTTCTTTATCCACTCCATGGACTCTATCCAGTACTCAGAGAGCCTCTGGCACCTGAATTCAGCAGCAAGTATCTCTTCTTTTTTCGGATTTGCGATGTCTGACATCAGGGAATAGTAGCAAAGCTTTCGGTTGTACTGCTCATTCGTTCCGCGATTGGCATATCCAACTGGATCAGAGGCAATGCTGCATATTGGCGAATCGTAATCCGTACAGAACGGTACGCCTGCCTGGGCGTACATGTCACAAACAGACTTTTCCGTTATGCTTCCTGCGCTTACCTGACTGCAGATCGCCTGGAACTTACCTGCGAACGCCCCAGGGTTATCCTGGAACCTTGATTTTGAAATCTGGGAAGTAAGAAGGATGGGGCTCAGGCCAGACGCACTTGCTGTGAACTGGAAAATGATTATCAGGGCAGCAATCACGGCAAGCGTATTATATCCGTACGAAATGTATTTGCTTTTATCCTCGTCGTTTTTTGTATTTGAAGCTGACCATCTTTTCACAATATCTTCGGTCTCTCCGAAAATGAATCCGATAGCGACTGCGAGAAGGAATCCGGAGTAGATGGTGTATTTTGCCTTGAGCAAACCAATGAGCAATGGCGGGAAAACCATAACTGCAATCAAAAGCACCGGGGTGCTCTCCCCTTTCACAAGCCTGTAGAGTGAATATGCCAGGGTAGTTCCGAATAGGGCAAGCCAGAGCATAAGCATGCCATTGGCCTTTGCGCTGAACTCGATCCCTGCATTCAAAATGGCGTTTATTAGTGAAACGATTACGAGGAGAACGAAGTTAACAATATCTGAAACGAAACCCAGCAGGGCATCCACTCCTTTTGGGTATGCTGATGCGATAAAGCCGAATTCCCCTGAGAAATCAGCGCCAGCAGGACTCTGCTCGGCGATTGTCCGATCCAAAGGAAAGTTATAACGCGCAACCCCGATACCGGCCTCGCCCACCCTCTTTATGGCATCCCCAATTGGAGAGAAAAAGAATAGCACGAGACCAATGAACACGAAAAGTCCGAAAATATAGTTGGCAGTTTTTTCAGGCAGGAATTGCCATATTGCGTAAAGGGCTGCAGAAAAGGGCCTTATTGCGTAAAGGGCTGCTGAAAAGGCAAGGGCCAGGGAAAGCGAAAGCGTGTTTGAAAGCGAAATCCCCCCATAAAACGTTCCCCTGACTACGCTGCTCATCAGAAGCACACCGAAAACGAGTATAATCGAATTGCTGATGAGCATGCTCTTGAATTTCTGGAGGTCATTTTCCTTGAAAAACATGAAAATTCCCTGCAGGGGAATGAAAAGCAGCATGACGCTGAGTGCCAGGATCTCTGAAGAACTTCCAAAGGCAATTGCAACGTATCCTAAGGCTGCGAGGATCGCGTATCGCAGCTCGTTTTCCTTTAGCATTCGGGCGTACATGGAAAAGAAAAACGCGAGCGAAAAGAAAGCATAAGGCTGGACCTCCATTTCCCCTGCTAGTGTCTTCATGATAAATATCGGCATGAAAGCGGCTATGCATGCGGCCAGAATACCCCATTCCCTCCTGTAGAATACGGAAACCAGCAAATAGAGGAAAAAGACCGCAAGCGCTGCTGCAATCGGTGGGTACACGGAAGCAATTGATGCCAGAAGCAAGTTGTCGTAAGCCCCACCTTGGGTATAGAAAGAATACCAAAGGGCCTCCAGGTAGGAAAGCCCAGGAACAGCTCTGTGTGAGACAACAACGTCCGGGAACCACGCTGTTTGATCGTTCAGTGGATTTTCCCCAAATACTATTATCTGCTGTGGGATGTAAGTGTAGAAATAAGGGTCAAGCTCCATGAATATTGGTGAATAAGTTGAGAGCCTGACAAGGAAAACCACAAGGACCAGTAATACCAGTAAAACCGGGATTATAAGGCCTTTTGAATCCGAGAACGTGGTGGGTATTTTGAAGGAAAAGTCAGAATATGCGCCGCTTCTTATGAAGGAAGTGATTGCAGCCCCATAGAAAAGCAGGACCGAGAGTATGGCAATGCTGTAAGAATATTTTATTCCAAGGATAATGTAAAAAATAAATGGAATTAGCGGAAGGATGATTATTCCAAGGCCAAAACCAATAAGCAATTTTTCAATTGCAAGAAGCTCCGTTTTCCTGAAAATCGAGAACGAAAGAAGCGCGCCGGGTATAAAACATACGAGGAAAACCCACAGTAAGAGTAATAGCGGACTGAAGTAAAGAACCATTAATTCACCAGTTTATCAGATGGAATCAACCAGCCCTTCTCCGGAGTATCCCTCCTGGGTCTGGTCTGATTTTAGAATGTATGGAGATCTCACGCCAGTGATTATCGCAGTTGCGCGGATTTTTTCAATGTATGCCGGGTTCACCCTGGCACCCATCTTCACGTTGGCAATACTGTCAAATGATTCAGTGAGCTTCTCGCCTGTCTTTATTGCGTCACCGAGCGTCAGGTCCGGTCCTCCTTCCAGATGGATGAGGCAGCCTTTTGCACCCTCATAATTAACGTCGAGCAACGGATGGGAGAGGGTGTCCTTTACCACGTCATCCACCTTATTCATGCCAGTTCCCTCTCCGAGAGAAATAAGCGAAAGGCCCCCGCCTTCCATAACTGCCCTTACATCTGCGAAATCAACGTTCATCAGACTTGGGAACATGATTGTGTCCGAAATTCCCATAACCGCCCTTGAGGTGATGCTGTCAGCCAGCTCGAATGCCTTGTTTATCGGCAGGTTCGGAACATATGAAGCCAGGCGATTGTTGTCGATTACTACGACAGTGTCGCAATTTTTCACAAGCGCCGCAAGGGATTCCTGCGCCTTCCTGAGCCGCACACGCTCGAGAGCAAATGGGTAAGTTACCATTGCAACCACAATGGCGCCCTGCTCTTTGGCGATTTCAGCAATAACAGGTGCAGCTCCGCCTCCTGTCCCTCCGCCCATACCTGCGGTCAGGAATACGAGCTCGTTTTCACCGATCTCTCGCTTAAGCATTTCCCGGTCAATTTCAGCGCACTTCCTGGCTATTTCCATATGGCCGCCGGCTCCGAGACCCTTTGTAATAGTCTTTCCAATGAGTATTTTTTTTGCTGCGCTGACCATGTTGAGATGCTTGCCGTCAGTGTTAATTGCCATCGTCCTGGCGCTTTTTATCCCAAAGGACGCGAGACGGTTCACGCAGTTGCAACCAGCTCCACCTACACCTATGACAGAGATCCTGATGGTTGAAGAATCCTCTTCGGGTTTGGATTGTTTTTTTTCAGTTACGCCAACGTCAGACTTTGCCGCCTTTATGATGTCATCGAACATCTGATCACCGCTGGTGTGATATATCCAAGAAAAGGAATATAAGGGAGAGGGTTTTCGGGTCAATTAGTAAATAATGAAAGGAAAAAGGAAAAAATAAGAAAGAAAAAAAATCTAACCTGGTGGTATCTGGGCGGCGTAACCGCTTGTCAGGTCTTCCATGGTGCAGGAGTTGCCAACCGGAGTGAATTTCTCATCTCCGAAAAGACCTGGGCTGCAGCTCCATGTGGCAGCCGGACCAGTATAGGCTCCGGTGTCAGCGGGAGGCGAAACAGGAGTGCCGGTGGTAACCTCACCTCCTTGTGTAAACGCAATCCAGTCACAACTCTTGTTCGCAGCCTGGAGGAAGGATTGTTTAACTTCATCCGAAAGCTTTGAGTACATTGTGTCGCCCTTCGAAATTATTTCAAATGGCTGTCCTCCTGAAGAACCGGCCATGTACATGTTGTTGCCCTTGATAAATATCTGCGTGGTCTGGCCTTCTGGCGAAGTGACTGTGCATGTGAGGGGCAAGCCAGCAGCTGCTGCAGCGGCGTAGGTGCTTATGGTTCCCTGGGAAGTTCCGCCGCCTGTCGGGGGCGTTCCACCATCAGTCGGCGTAGTGCCATTTCCGGTCGGAGTTGTTCCTCCACCGGTTGGCGGCGGGGCCGGCCCGAGGCAGCCGAAAATCATTAATCCAAATATCAGCAATACGATTATTTTTTTCATAGAATTACCGGAATGACAATACAGCGTGATATTTATAATTATTCACCAGAAGATTGGTCTGATGACTGATATATCCACAAGCCTGTTTGGGAAAAAAATCAAAAATCCTTTCGTGCTAGCTTCGGGAGTTCTTGGAGTCACAAGGGCAAGCCTTGAAACAGTTGCTGAGAATGGAGCAGGTGCGGTCACGACCAAATCCCTTTCGCTCGAACCGAGGAAAGGGCACGAGAACCCGATAATCGTTGAGACGGAGTGCGGGATGCTTAATGCGGTTGGGTATTCGAATCCCGGGATAGATGATGGGATCGCTGAATTTTCTGATTGGGAAAGGACCGAGCCCCTTATCATGAGCATAGTTGGTAAGGATGAGAAAGAATTCACCTTGCTTGCATCGAAAATCGAGGAGAATAAGGAGCAGCTGAACTGCACTGCGATTGAAATTGCACTTTCCTGCCCGCATACGCCTGGGTTCGGTGTGATGGCTGGCCAGGCAGATCCAAAAGCAGCAGAGAGGATTACCACTGCAGTGCGAAAAGAAACCAGTCTGCCAATAATCGTAAAACTATCACCGAGCGTACCTGGTGAAGTCGAAGCAGCAAAGCTAGCGCAGAAGGCTGGGGCAAGCGCCATCAACATGGGGAATTCGCTCGGTCCGGGAATGAAGATTGATATAAACCGCGGCAAGCCAGTGCTTGGATTTAAAATGGGAGGCATGAGCGGGCCTGCACTCAAACCAATTGCGATACGGTGCGTGTATGATATCTATGAAGCAGTCAAGATTCCGATAATCGGGACTGGGGGCGTGAACAGCGGACAGGATGCCATAGAGATGATGATGGCTGGAGCGAGCTTTGTTGGTGTTGGCACTGCATTATACTTCAGGGGCCCGGATGCATTCAAAAAAATCGAGAGCGAGATGCGCGCGTGGCTGAAAGAAAGGCAGTACAAAAAAGCGAGCGATATCATAGGTGTTGCTCATGAGTAAGGTATTTTCCCCGAATATTCCGATACAGACTGCAAGAGTCGCGAAAGTAAGTACTGAGAGCGAGAAAGTTAAAACCCTCGAACTAAACACAAGACTCGTTTGTGAGCCTGGCCAGTTCCTTATGGTGTGGGTCCCGGGAGTTGGTGAGAGGCCGATATCAATTGCAAACAATGACCCGCTCACGCTCTCGATCGCGAATGTGGGTAAGGTAAGCAGCGAACTTCACAAGCTTAAGCCCGGCTCGCTCTTGTCGTTTAGGGGGCCTCTTGGTAATGGGTTCAGGATCCAGGAAGGCTGGAAGCGGATCCTCGTTGTTGGAGGAGGGTATGGAGTCGCTCCGCTTTATTTCCTTGCAAAAATGGCAACCTCAAATAAAATCGAGACATTCGCTGTTGTTGGCGCGAAAACAGCGAAGGAAATTGTTTACGAAGACAAGCTTTATCTTGTGACAAAGGAAACATTTGTCACTACTGATGATGGTTCCAAAGGCGCAAAGGGAACTGTGATGCTTGAGGTGGAGCGGCTGATGACTACTGCCGGCCATAAACCAGATGCGGTTTTTGCTTGCGGGCCTGAACGCATGATGCTCGCTATTGCAAGGGAGTGCCTTAAGCATGAAATTCCGTGCCAGCTTTCCCTTGAGAGGTACATGAAGTGCGGGCTGGGAGTGTGCGGCTCCTGTGATCTGGGTGGAAAAACCGTATGCAAGGATGGGCCGGTGTTTGATGCACTCGAGGCGCTTTCGATCAAGGAGTTCGGGGAATCCAAGAGGGATGCGAGCGGGAAGAAGGTAGAGTTCTGAATAGACTTCACGCTGCTGTTTCTGTCTGCCTCTGGAATTCGTGTATCCGTGCCTTAACAGCATCCAGCATCTGGCTGCCAAGCTGAGTGAGGGTGCTTTTTTGATCTTCCTTTTTCATGTTGAGACGGATGGTGTCTCCCTGCTTGTAGTATGATATCACACCATGTCGCAAAAGGAAATCCCTGATCTCCTTTACCCTGATCGGAATTTCTCTGTCGTTCTTCTCCAGCACCCGCTCCGCATTGTCCATAAAAAAAACTGTTTCGAAATATACGCCTCCTATTGCTGCCTTTCGCGATGCGAGCCTCAGCCCGTATACTATCACCCTTCTTACATCTTCTGGATGGAGGCCTTCGTTAATCAGCGCAACCAGCGTGTCTGGAGAAAAAACAAGGCTCTCGTGAGGCTTCGGAATCGATAACTGCTCTAAATGAGCTTCACTTTTGCCTACAGTTTCAATTACAACGTCTTCTGATTCTTCAATAGCTTCCTTTTTCCGCTTTCGCTTGCGGTCTTTCTTCTGCACCACTTCCTCTCCAGGCGGTGAATTGTAATATTCGATGAAAGCATCCAAATAATCCCTGATCTCCCCCCTACCCTCGAGTTTCATAAGCCTCCGTACATGAGGGCTGCAGCGTTTGCAGCGTTCGAGAATGGCAAGCCGCCCACTCTCAGGCGGGGACGTCACCCTTCCAAGATAAACTGATAGTGCTATCACGCGTTCCCGGTCCCATTTAAGCGGCATAAGACTGAGCCAGCCATCTACCTCAATGAGACGTTTGGACATCCCGTTCCATTTTTCCCGCTCAATTGAAAGAAACGCTGAAAGAATATCGGTAAATCCCATCCTGAGCTTCTCCATCGTACCGTTAGCCAGAAAGTCCATTATTGTGTAAAGTACTTGTTTGTCCTTTGCCAGCAGCCCTGACGCCTCTTTCTTAACCCCGCTCGTTTTCAGTATTAGGGCCCTCGCAACAGCGAACTCGTCCAAGCCTTTTGAATAGTAATACACGATATCGTCCTCGTGCACCCTGACCTTGTACCTACAGAGCTTTAGGAGTTTCCTGGCGTTAAGGTTGCTTTTCGCCTGGGACCTGACCAGGGTTTGTGAGTGAAGCAACTGAGGTCTGACCATGTTATAATTAATGCACAATTATATTTATAAGAGTTTCTCTTGAAACGCGAGCGGGAAGAAGGTCTTTTTTGAACTTTTCTATTCATTAGTTTTCTATGCAACTCGTTTTCGAAAATGAGTATAGGGCGTATAAACTTTCTGATGAGAAATTGCCTGGTAATACCTTTATCCTCTGCTCTGAGTATGCGAGCGATATATTGTATAGGCCAAATATCGCAGGAAAAGAGCTCCAGGACAGGATGGAAGAAGTCGCTGAGATCTTCATTGACGCAGTAGGAAGGACTGTGCTCAAGGGCAAGAAGACAAGCCAGACAACCGAGCTGATCTTCCTCGCTGGCGGCCTTTACTACCAGCTGAACCATGGGTTCAAGGAAAAATACAACCAGGCGATCCCGCAGTGCTTCCTTGGCATAAAAAGGCAGAGATTAGAAGGGACTGAAGGGGGATTCACTGCAGTTGCGACGTATGAAAACTTTGAGTCACTTCCGGACAATGCCACAGTCATTATTGGGGATACCATTGCGACAGGAGCAACCCTGCAAAAAGGGATATACCACCTACTAGATTCGTTCGGAGAGCGCAACTACAAGCTCGAAAATCTGGTTGTCTGCTCGCTCGCGTGCTCTGTTCATGGCGCGCATCTGATGAAGGAAATCGAAAAGCGTGTGAAGCGAGATTTCCCTGATGCGAATGTTTACTTGTTTGTCGCAGAAGAGCTTTTCCATCTGATGCCTGATGGCACTGACCTGCGCTTCCTTTACCCTGATGCATTGATGCCAGACGAGACGCGGTACAGGATTCTCAAGACCTATGGAGAATACCTGGGCAAGGAGATGAAGTGCGCAGTTTTTGACTGGGGAACGAGGTGCAAGAATCCGATAAAGCACTATCACGAATTCTTGGAGTTCGCGAGCGAGATGTTGAAGCGCGACCTGGATCCAAAGAGCAAAGAGATAATAATGAAAATGGAGAAAGAGACCAAGCAGGCCCTGGTTGAGCTGGATAAGCCGCTATGATTCATAGGTCAGCTTCCACAAAGACAGCATCACAGCCTCAAGCATCCTTTCCTGGTTCCTGTTCGCAAGCTTTTCTTCCTCGCTTCCAGGCATTGCGAAAGACCCGCCCGGAACAGTGCCGACCACTGTCGAGATTAGGCCGTTGGTTGTCAATATTCCGGCCTTAGTCAATTCATGCGCGAGGAATGCAAGGCCAAAGTGTTCCATCTCAGTTGATAGGATAGGGTAATTCTTTCCGCAAAACCGGATCAGCATCTTCCTCATTGCCTTCAGGCGCTCTTCGTTCCCCTCCATGTAAAGCGATTCCTTGGATATATTGCCGCCAAGATGCGTAAAGAGGCCGAATTCTGTGCATGAATTCAGGAGTGCGCCAGTAACCTGGGGCGATGCACGCATCTGAGGCCAGAGCCCGTCATCCGTGAAATCCAGGCCTTCCTTTGCCCAGAATTCCCTGAAGAGCTTCATCTGCTCCTGGTCGAATGGGGTCCAGCATCCTGATCTTTGCCGAACTACAGCACCATCAGCAATACTTCCCACAGCTATTATCATGTCACCAATTTCAATGAGAGGCGGTTCGATTTGCCCTTTCCCAGGTTCACTAATAATAATCCCGCCGCAGGTTCCAGCACGTATTACGTTCAGCCCCCTGGAAGGTATCGCAATGCCGTCCACCATATAGCCGTCCTCCCGGGAGTTCACGAGCACTTCCCACGCGTTTATATCCTGCCCTGACATGCCCATCTGGGTTTCCAGGATGGTTAGCGGCACTGGTCTGCCGTTGTGCTCGTACACCCCTAATGCGATATTGACCCTTCCGGCTCCGTGCGGCCCGAGCTTCTTTTCCATCACATCGTGGAGGGGGATGAATGAACGAAGAAGCTTAGAAGCAGCATTGACCCTCCTCCTATCTCCGACAACGATAAGGTTCGGGGGGAGCATGCCCTCATTTTCATAAAAAGATTCTCCGGCCTCATTTCCCTTGATGAGATTGCGGATCTCCTTCCATTTGCCACTGCTCCTTGCAATAGAAACCGCAGTGTGTTCCCCAAGAACCAGCGGCCGTTCTTTCTTGTAGCCTGCGAGCTGTGCCATGTATTTTCACCCTTAGAACTAGAATAATGAATAGTGTCCCAGAGTATTTAAACCTGTCGTTACCAATTAAGTGTGTAGTATCCCGAAATAAGTTCCTCTCGATAAAAAAAGAAAGACTTCTCATAACTGAACAGTATATGAGAGTTTTAAACCCTCGTAAGATACGCTGGATCTTACGAGAGCTGGACAAAGGGGAGC
>Ga0315273_10001761_pt1 | contig 24952 bp, 15 predicted proteins | sample YL17G02_0_MG_FD_205753 | JGI IMG/M metagenome (GOLD analysis project Ga0315273, IMG submission 205753) | Sediment microbial communities from Yellowstone Lake, YNP, Wyoming, USA - YL17G02_0 | ecosystem: Environmental > Aquatic > Freshwater > Lake > Sediment | place: USA: Wyoming | collected... | reverse complement strand
CATGCCCCTACACGACCAACCTCGTCACGATATTATGCGAGCCTCAATAGATCCGGCCGTCAATCAGAACAAAATGACTGACCGCATGCCGTCCTGCCCGCCCGAGATTCGTTTATCTCGCTTTTACGTGGAACTTTGAAGCCTCCTCTATCCGTATAGTATGGCGAAAGGAGTTCCTCCCATGACAAAACGAATCCAGTTTGTCCTCTTGCCCCTGCTTGCCCTGGTTCTCTCCGGGTGCCAGATCATCGAGGCCGAACTCAATGCGGAGCGCATCCGGGGATCAGGCGTGCTCAAACAGGAAAAACGTGATGTCAGCGGTTTTACCGAGGTCAAGCTCAAAAACATGGGGCAATTAACCATACAGCAAGGCGACCGCGAATCGCTCACCATTGAAGCCGAGGACAATATCCTTCCCAAAATTGTCACGGAAGTTGAGGGTGGGGCCCTTGTGATTCGCACGGAAAGGGGAGTTTCACTGTCGCCTACCGCCACCGTGCGCTATACCCTTATGGTGAAAAACCTGACGGGGATGGAATTGTCCGGCTCCGGAAAGATTGAAACCGGTGCTATTCACAGCGAGGATTTCAGGGTTCGGCTCCCAGGATCGGGAGAAATCCGCATGGACGAGCTTGCCGCCGATACTCTGAATGCGGAGATCAGCGGATCCGGAAGCATCAAAATTCCGGGAAAAGTCGCCAGCCAGAGGATCAGGATTTCCGGCTCCGGCGATTACGATGGCTGTAACCTTCGAAGCCGCTCCGCCGATGTCTCGGTCAGCGGATCCGGCGACAGTTCCGTGTGGGTCGAGGATGACCTGACGGCGCACATCAGCGGATCGGGCACGGTCGATTACTATGGAAATCCGAAGGTGTCGCGGAGCATCAGCGGATCGGGCAAAGTCCGGAACATAGGAGATCGCCCCTGAATCTCTATCGCGGCACCGCGTCAACCGGTCAATGAAATGAATTGACATCAAACTCTCACCTGAATAAGTTTGGCGCGGTAGAAATATGGCTAACGCGCAATTATCTTCTCTTCGGATACCTGCGCATTTCAGCGACCTCGAGCGTTTCCTCATCGAGAAGGCCGAAGTGGCTCTCGTGGACGGCATACAGCTCGAGCGCTGGTGCCGGGACCCCGGTCGCAAGATCAACGAATTCCTCCTGGATCTCAACCGTCCTTACGCACTGCCGAACAAAGCTTACGGCTATTTAAGCGAAGTGCAGATCAGCGGCCAGACCAGGAGCCTGGTCGGCATGCGCCAGGAGATCGAGTTCGGCAAAGCGACGGGCCGAGATCCGGAAGCACAACTGAAGAATTATGTCCTGCGCGAATTTCTGCCGACATCGCACTGGACTTACGCCGATGGATGGCCGGGCGGATTCACCTACGAGCAATTGCTGTATTGCCTTGCAGATGGAGAGTTGGGACGCTACCCCGCCGACCAGCGCGATCGCCCGCTGGACTGGACGCTGATCGGCACCAAATACCGCTGGTCGATCTTTACCGCATTGCTGCACGACTTCGTCGTTAAACTCGGGCCCGTCAAAAAGCACCTGAAAGAAGCGGTCACGCTCGTGCAGCATCCCGATTTCGTGCATATCGTGGAAAAGCCGGCCAAAGGGTACAGGCTTGAAGTGGCTTTCGGATATCCTTTTCTTGATTACGCCCCGATCCCCAACTGCTTTGGATTTGGACCGGGCAAATTCAACTGGGCGGTAAAGCTGTTTTCGTTCCTGCTCCGGGATAACAACGAAGTCCAGTGCACTATGGATTTTGCCGCCGGCGCCCGCCCCAAAAAGGTATTCGATTTCGGGAAGCACATTCCGGATCCGATCTACGGCGGCCTCGATTCATTGCAGAAAATAACCTTCGGTATGTATAAGTCGCAGAAGTTCCACGACTGGATGGATTTGACCATGGCTGCGCAGCATGGGCGGGTTCATCAGGCGCTGATGGAAGGCTCGGCCAAAGTCTTCGCGGAGTGGGTCAAATCAAGCGATATCTCTTGATCTCAGGACTCTGATTTTCTGCAATTTGTTCGTCACGGCCTTCCTGGCTGGTGCCTGTATTTCTATCGGGCAACCCAAAATCTTGCCAAGATAGCCGAAGGTGAACAGACCTTGCTGGCCAAGTTCACATCATCGGATCAGGGATGACAGCTCCTGCTCCACAACGCGCTTCAATACACATCTCGGGGTAACGCACCCCACTGTCCCTCGATGCCAGTCTGGATTATGATATTTCCCTGGGAATTTGAAAGCCTTGCCGCATGGATGGTCGACTTTCGAGGTGGGAAAGATGCCGCTTATAGGAGCCAATGAACTGAAACGCAAAATGCTCGTCAGCGTCGACGGGCAGCCTTACACGATCATGGAGGTCTTTTTCGCCTCGCCGAGCGCCCGCGGCGCTTCGACCATGGTTCGAACCAAGCTGCGCAATCTTCTCACCGATGCGGTGATTGAAAGGAATTTTAAAACCAATGAAAAGTTTGAGGAGCCGGATGTGACATTGACCCCGGCTTCTTTTTTATATGCCGACGGCGACGGCTTTCATTTCATGGACGAGGCCAATTACGAGCAGTTTGCGTTGACGGAAGAACAACTCGGCGATGAGCGCCTCTACCTGAAAGAGGGTATCTCGCTTCAGGTGCGCAAGTACAACGGCAATCCCATCTCCGTGCAGTTGCCGCCCTTCGTAGAACTTGCGGTTGCGTCCACGGAACTGGGCTCGCGCGGCGATGCAGGCTCAGGGGGCGCAACCAAACCCGCCACCCTCGAGACGGGTCTTCAGGTGCGTGTTCCCCTCTTCATCAAGCAAGGGGAGGTGGTCCGCATCAGTACTCAAACCGGCGATTTCGTCAGCAGAGCATAAGACGTCCGACCCGCTCGAATATTATTTGCCTCGCAGCATCTGGGCGAGGGAGAGCATATCGGCGAGAACGCCCGCCGCTGTAACCGCGCCCCCTGCTCCAGCGCCCTGAACAATGAGCGGGTACTTCTGATAGCGCTCGCTGGTAAATGCGATGAAAGCCTCGGAACCGCGCAGGCGCGAGGCAGGATGCGCCATGTCGATTCCGATTGGCCGAACGCGCACGAGAGGCTCCCCCGCCCTGTGAGCCGCAGAATCGATCACGGCCAGGTAGCGCAGCAGCTTTCCTTCGGACCTTAGCTGGTCCGTCTTTTTCCTCATGATCGGTTCGTGTTTCTCCAGCGAAGCAAAGAATTCCTCCGGGTATCTCTGGTTAAGCACTGCCACGGGAACCAGGGGCTCGATTTCGACATCCTTGAGGTCGATGCTATACCCGAGTTCACGCGCCAGTATCAGCGCTTTGCGCGCCACATCCATGCCGGACAGATCGTCGCGCGGGTCCGGCTCGGTATAGCCGAGTTCCTGGGCGGTGCGCACCGCCTGTGCTAGCGGGACGCCCGACATCAGTTCGTTGCAGAGGTATCCCATCGTTCCGGAGAAGGCGCCCTCCACCAGCATCACATGGTCCCCCGTGTTGACCAGGCTCTTGAGCGTATTGATCACGGGCAGGCTTGCCCCAACTGTTGTTTCATACAGGTAAGCACGGTGGTGCCGCATGGCGGCCGCCATCAATTCCTGGCGCTTGGACCAGGGAAGGGTCAAGGGCTTTTTATTCGCCGCAACCACATGGATTCCGCGGCTGAAGGCTTCGATATAGATCTCCCCCATACCCTCTTCGGCGGTGCAATCCACCAGGACGGGCACAGGCATCCGGCGCAATTCGTCCAGATAGGGAATGATATTGGGCGGCCCGCCTTCGGTCTCCGGCGCCTTGGCAAGCATCTCCCGCCACTTGCGCAGGTTGATGCCCTTCGCGTTGAACAGGGCATGACGGCTGTCGGCAAGCGCCACGAGCTTCGGGAGGATATTGTGATCCGCCAAAAGACTTTTTTCCTGAGCCCTCAGTTGCTGAATGAAGTTCTCTCCGACCGTCCCCTTGCCCAGCAGAAAAACGCTCACCGGCTGGTGCGCCAGGTTGAATGCCGAATGGACAGTGCGCAAAGCGACGCGGGTATCCGCGGCGTCGATTACCGCCGAGATCGATCGTTCGCCGACGCCTTGCGCGCAGGCGCGCACCATGACTCCGATTCGGCCGATGGCATGAAGGAATCGGCCGGAAACGTTTACGGTTCGCCCCATGGCTTCGGCCAGAAGCGTAACCAGGGTCACCGGCTCACGGATCTGCAGTTCGCCAACGAGCTTGCGCTCGAATTCGAGGACTAATTCCCTGCGAATTGTCTTTTCGGCAAGTTCCCGTTGAGCACGCGGCACGCTGACGGCAAGGGCCCGCCCACGAGGGGTCTGCACGGCCATCCACACGAGCACCCCTTCCTTGTCGAGCGCTCCCAGCACACGCTGCCCCACCGAGGTTTCCACCGCCATCTGGTTGAATTCGACCTCGATAAGCGCGAGATCTTCCAGACTGGTGACGCAAGTCGGCCGGTTCTCGTCATGCGATCCTTCCGCGTCCACCAGCGTTCCGGGATCATCCGGCATCGTGGTGTTGAGGATGCGCATGGGGATGTTGGATTCGATCAGCGGAACCATGGTGCGCGGATGAAACATGCGCCAACCAAGGTTGGCCAGTTCGAGCGCCTCTTCGTGACTTAGCCTCGGCACAGTGTAGGTGTCGTCGACGATCGCCGGATCCGCGGTCATGATTCCCGAAACGTCCGTCCATAGGATGACCTCCTGCGCCTCCAGCGCCTGAGCCAGAAGCGTGGCCGTGTAATCCGAACCATTGCGACCCAGCGTTGTCGTTCGGCCGTCCGGCGTGCGCCCGAGGAAGCCCGTGTGGACGCAGATCCGGTCTTTCCACTCCATGCGCAGTTCCCGCACGCGCTCCCGGCTCTTCTCCACATCGACCCTGGCCAGGCCAAAGCTGTCATCGGTGACCGTCCACTCGCGCGCATCGACAAAAACCGCCGGCAATCCCTTTGCCTTCAGCATCTGGGTAATGGCCGAAGCGCTGATATGTTCGCCGAAACTCATCACCAGATCGAGCGTCTGCGCTGTGACTTCACGCACGATGCTGACACCGCGGAGCAGCTGACGAAGAGGCGCGAGTACCTGGCGAATCTGCTCGACGTAATCGGTCTTGTGCCCGGCGCCCGGGGCGCGCTTCGCCAGAGCGGCAAATACCTTTTTGGCATTGGATATTGCGGATTCCTCGATCCGGTCGATAATCGTTTCGGCCTGCGTCATATCGCCGGCGGCGGCGAAAGTCACCGCTTCGATCAGGTGGTCGGTGGTGTGCCCCATGGCAGAAACGACGATGGCCAGCGGCCCGCAACGGCTCGCGCGCTCGACAATGTCTAGAACCTGCAATGTGTTTGACGCCGTACCGACGGAGGTTCCGCCGAACTTCATGACTCGACCGCGATACTTGATCTCAACCACAATAGTCTCCGCTATAAGATCAGCGGGAGCGGCAATCCTGTATCCACCGCCACCACGGAAACATCGGATCAAAGAGATTTTAATCCGGCCTGTTTGATCCGCGCGTATTGCCGATCGCATGGCGCGATCACACGCGCACGACGTTCAGCTCCAGCAGTTGCGGCAATGCGCGAAGTTGCCCGATCACCGCCTCCGGGATTGCAGAATCCACGTTGACCACACCGATGGCTTCCTGCGCCCCTTCGCTCCGCCCCAGCGCAAAATTGGCGATATTGATCCCGTTGTCGCCCAGGATGGTTCCCACCCTGCCGATGACCCCGGGCGTATCCGTATTGCGCAGGATCAGCATATCTCCGGTCAGCGGGGCGTCGACGTCAATCCCGGAAAGCGACACGAGATGGAGGCTATTCCGGTGCAGTACCGTCCCCTCGACCCCTTTCTCCGCCTGATCGGTCCGCAGCCGGACCGAGATCAGGTTGCTGTAGCTTCTCCGGTCGCTGCTCCTGGACTCAAGCACGCGAATGCCCCGCTCCTTGGCGGTCTCCAGGGCGTTTACCGGGGTGACCCGTTCCGTCAGAATGGGTTTGAGCACTCCCACCAATATCGATGAACAAATCAGATGGGTGTCCATTTCCGCGAGCTCTCCGTAATAGCAGATGCTCACTTCATACATGCGCCCCCGCATCGATTGGCTCAGGAAACTTCCCAGTTTTGCGCCCAGTTCCAGATAGGGCGATATGCGCCTGTGCTCGGCGCGGGAAATCGAAGGGAAATTAACCGCATTGCGCACCATCCCGCTTTCGAAATAATCCTGGATCTGAACCGCGATATCGATGCCGACCTTTTCATGCGCTTCTACCGTCGACGCACCAATGTGCGGAGTCGCGACAACGTTTGGCATCGAGACCAATTCGGGATTTGGTTTGGGCTCCTCGGCGAATACATCCAGGGCCGCCCCGGCCAGTTTGCCGGACTTCAGGGCCGACAGCAACGCCCCCTCATCCACGAGTTCGCCGCGGGCGGTGTTGATGAGAAAGGCGCCATTTTTCATGAGCACCAACGCCCGAAAATCGATGAGGTTTCGCGTCGCCGGTGTGAGCGGCACATGCAGTGAAACAATGTCCGATTGAGCCAGCAGCTCTTCGAACTTGACCAGGCGGATGTTCAGATCCTGGGCGACGACATCGGAAACAAAAGGATCATAGACGAGGATATGCATTTTAAAACTCTGGGCGCGCTTCACCACCTCCGCCCCCACCCGCCCGTAACCGATGACTCCCAGTGTTTTTTCGTACAGCTCCATTCCGAGGAAACTGGCGCGCTCCCACTTCCCTTCCCGCATGGAACTGTTCGCCTGCGGAATCTTGCGAAGAAGCGAAAGCATCAGCCCGAGCGTATGCTCCGCCGCACTGATGCTGTTGCCCACAGGAGTGTTCATGACCATGATCCCCCTGCGGGTCGCCGTCGCCATGTCGATGTTGTCGACACCGGTTCCGGATCTGCCGATGATTTTCAATGCCGGCGCCTGATCCAGAAGATCGGCCGTCACCGCGGTTTTGCTGCTAACGATGAGCACTTCCGCCGTGGCAAGTTCCGCACTCATCTCCTCCAGCATGCCGGTGCTTATCTGCCGAACCTCGAAACCCTTTTCGGACCGGAGCATTTCGAGACCGTGACCGGGAATCTCATCAAGAACCAGGATTTTGATCATCCAGCGGACCCTTTCGGATGGAGACACACCGTCGCTCAAAACTGCAAATTGATCGACTTCCTGGGCGGTTGCGCCTATTTTCGCAGATATTGCGCGAAATGTACCTCTATTAAAATTCTTCACCGCCGCCATTCCCGCGCTGATCGCCGGATGGTATAAATGGGAAGAGAGCACCGGCGCACCGGCGGCACAATGCCTTAACCGACGCAATTCGGGCGCAAACGCCGGATGTATGCGGGACGGATCATTGCCAGTCTAAAGAGGATTCCAGCGGTAAAAACTGCCATGAATATTGCTGAACTGTTCATTCGCCGTCCCATAATGACCACACTGCTGACGCTGGTCATACTGCTGTTCGGGATAATAGCGTATCGCACCCTGCCGGTGAGCGACCTGCCCAATGTGGACTACCCGACCATCCAGGTGGCTGCCGCCCTGCCGGGCGCCAGCCCTGAAACCATGGCATCATCGGTAGCCACGCCGCTCGAGCGGCAGTTCTCCACCATCGCCGGACTGGATTCGATGAGTTCGGTTAACACGCAGGGCTTTACCGCAATCGCTCTCCAGTTCAGCCTGAGCCGCAATATCGATGCTGCCGCCCAGGACGTCCAAGCCAACATCGCAGCGGCCCTTGGCGCGCTTCCCCAGGGAATGCCTGCTCCGCCTTCCTACCAAAAGGTAAACCCGGCCGACCAGCCGATTATCTATATGGCCGTAAGCTCCCCGAGTCTCCCACTCTCGGTCGTCGACCAGTACGCGGACACGTTTATGGCCCAGCGGTTTTCCATGGTCAGCGGCGTGGCTCAGGTTCAGGTGTTCGGAGAGCAGAAATACGCGGTGCGGATTCAACTGGATCCCAACGCCCTCGTCGCCAGAAACATAGGCATCGATGAAGTCACCAATGCCATTCGCAACGGCAACGTCAATCTGCCGACCGGGATTCTCTACGGCAAGCAGAAAGCATTTACCATTCAGGCCAACGGGCAGCGGATGAATGCGGCCGCCTATCGCCGCCTGATTGTGGCCTATCGTGCGGGCTCGCCGGTGAGACTCGAGCAGCTCGCGGATGTTGCCGACAGCGTTCAGAACGACAAGGTCGCTGCCTGGCACAATGGGACTCGTTCAGAAGTCCTCGCCATACGCAAGCAGCCGGGAACCAACACCATCGAAGTCGTCGACAATATCCGCAAGCTGCTGCCGATGATCCAGAAACAGATCCCCGCTTCCATGGAGGTCCACATCGCATATGACCGGTCGGAGACCATCCGGGCATCGGTGCAGGATGTCAAGTTTACCCTCTACCTGACGATGGCGCTCGTGGTCATGGTCATTTTTCTGTTTCTGCGAAATGTCTCGGCCACCATCATACCCAGCCTCGCGCTGCCCATATCCATCGTCGGGACCTTTACGGTGATGTACCTGCTGGGCTATACCGTGGACAACCTGTCCCTGATGGCTCTCACGCTATCCGTCGGCTTCGTGGTCGATGACGCAATCGTAATGCTCGAGAACATCATCCGGCACATGGAAAATGGAGAAGGGGTGCTGCAGGCAGCACTCAATGGGTCGAAACAGATCAGCTTTACCGTCCTTGCCATGACACTTTCGCTCACCACGGTTTTTATTCCGGTACTCTTCCTTGGAGGTATCCTGGGGCGGCTACTCCACGAGTTTGCCGTCACCATCGGCGCAGCGGTGCTGGTGTCGGGTTTTGTCTCGCTGACGCTGACTCCCATGTTGTGCAGCCGCTTCATCAAACCGCCCGCGGCGGAAAAGCACGGCCGGGTGTACGCCGCCTCGGATCGTTTTTTCAAGGCCTGGCTGCGCGCCTATGATTGGAGTCTGAAGGGGGTCCTGCGTCACCGGTTCGCCACGCTGGTGCTCTCGCTGGTTCTCATTGCGGTCACACTCTACGCTCTCATCCGGATTCCCAAGGGATTTCTCTCCAGCGAGGATTCCGGCTTGATCGTTGGATTCACGCAGGCGGCCCAGGGTATTTCCATCGATGCGATGCGGGCGCATCAACAGGCCGTGACCGCGATCGTGCAGGAGGATCCGAATATGCAGGATGTCTTCTCGCTGTCCGGGGCGGGATTCGCCGGTTTCGCGGGGAACTCCGGCATCTTCTTCTGCCATTTGAAGTCGCATCCCGAACGCCGGTTGAGCACCGACGAGGTTATAAACCAATTGCGTCCGAAGCTGCTTTCCGTGCCTGGAATCATGGCCTTCATGCAAAATCCGCCGCCGATTCAGATCGGTGGACGGCTCACCAAAAGCCCCTACCAGTTCACGCTGCAAGGCACGGATACCCAGGAACTGTACCGCGCCTCGGATGCCCTGCTGGCCAAAATGAGCCGGATCCCCAGCCTCTTGGATGTTACCACCGATTTGCAGGTGGCGAATCCGCAGTTGAATGTCCAGATCGACTGGGACAAGGCCTCCGCCCTCGGCGTAACCGCCTTCCAGGTGGAGGATGCGCTGGCGAGCGCCTACGGCGACCGCCAGATCTCCACGATTTACGCGCCGAACAACGAATACCGCGTAATCACTGAACTCAAGCCTCAGTTCCAGATGGATCCCACGGCCCTGACAATGCTTTATATTCGCTCATCGTCCGGCCAGCTGATACCGCTCAGCACCCTGGCGAAATTCAGCCAGTCTCTAGGGCCCCTGGCGGTGAATCACTCCGGACAACTCCCCTCCGTAACCTTGAGCTTCGGCCTCAGGCCCGGAGTCTCTCTCGGGGATGCCGTCAGCCAGGTGGAGCGTGTGGCACGTGCCACTCTTCCGGCCGCCATCAGCACCGGTTTTCAGGGGGAGGCAGGCGCCTATCAGGCTTCGCTGGTAGGTCTTGGCGTTCTACTTACGCTGACCATCGTGGTGATTTACGTACTGCTCGGCATTCTCTACGAGAGCTTCATTCACCCGCTGACCATTCTCTCCGGTCTGCCCTCCGCAGGTCTCGGCGCTCTCGCCACGCTCATGTTATTCCGCTATGAGCTCAACATCTATGGCTTTGTAGGACTCATCATGTTGATCGGCATCGTGAAGAAGAATGCCATCATGATGATCGACTTTGCGCTGGAAGCCGAAAGAAAAGAGGGCAGGAGCACCGAAGATGCCATCTACCAGGGATGCCTGGTCCGTTTTCGCCCCATCATGATGACGACGATGGCCGCTCTGATGGGCACGCTTCCCATTGCGCTCGGCTTTGGCGCCAGCGCCGAGACGCGCCGTCCGCTTGGTCTCGCGGTGGTGGGAGGATTGCTGGTATCGCAAATCCTCACGCTTTACATCACCCCGGTGTATTACACCTACCTGGATTCGCTGGCGAAAAGGATTGCAGCCCTTTTTGCGCGCCGCAAGACCGCCGAGTCCGGGCCTGTTCCCGCCGATGCCCAGTTCGCCGGGCATTCCAAGCGCCCCGCGGAACGGATAGCCGCCTCGCCGGCTGATGATTAGTGTCCCCATCGGGGATGGTCGAAACCCATCGACTTCAGGCGAAGGATAGGGGAGCGAAGTCGACGCAGTCGACGAGCCTGGGATGTGCCGCCCCTTCAGGGCTTCCGTGAGCGGGACGCGCATTCCCAGGGCTCAAGCCCTGGGCTTTCCTGTGTCGCCGCTGCGCGGCTCAGGATGCCAAGCCCCGAAGGGGCGAAACAGAAGAGCCCAGGGCGCAAGCCCTGGGTCTGGGGTTGGAAGACAGAAGAGCCCTGAAGGGGCGATACAAATGAGCCAGCCGCTAGTCCCCTTGATGGGACATGACAGGAATCCCTCAACTTCCGGGTGAGGGTCGTTCAGCGGATCGACCGCGACGCGGCCCAGAACGCTTCATCCAAGCGACCTTGGCGGCTTACTCGGTAAGCGGCGGCTTTTTTTCTTCCCACTTCACGATCCTCAGGTCCAGTAATATAAAGGAATTCCAGCACAGGGACCGGCAGGAGTGTCACGAAAGGCGCACCGGACCGCGGGTGAATGTGGTAAAACTCGGTTCCACAGCATAAGTGATGCTCTCAGTCAAACTGAGGGGGACATTCCATGAGCGCTATTAAATTTAGAGCCGCCCTTGCGGTTCTTGCCCTGTCGTCTTGCCTGGCCTTTGGGCAGGAGGTCTCCATCGACTGGCTCGGCCGGACACACAGTGGCACAAAACGGAAAACTCGTGGTGATTCTCGAAGACCAATCCGAGTATTCGGGCAAGCGGACGATTCGCGAGGATGAATTCGTCAGCCAGGTGAAGTCGGTCGCACTCGAGCAGGCAGGTCCAATACGCGCCGTCGTCAAAATTCAGGGAATGCATCAATCCTCAGCCTCGGGCCGAGTCTGGTTGCCCTTTACCATTCGGATGTATTTCCATGCCGGCCAGGAATCCTTGCGCATGGTTCACACATTTGTATTCGACGGCGATGAGCATAAGGACTTTATCAGGGGCCTTGCCGTGGTCTTTTCCGTTCCGCTGCATGAGCAGATTCAGAACCGTCACGTCCGCTTTTCCGGCGCAGGCAACGGCTTGTGGGCAGAACCGGTTCAACCGCTCAAGGGTCGGGATGGACGTTTTGCCGCCGACGCCAATGGTCGCGTCGTTTATCCCGATCAAATCGCCGGCAAGCGCGTGCCGGACAAGGAGAACGTCAATGCCAGGGGCCGGAATCTTCTCTCATCCTGGGCAGTTTGGGACTCCTTCAAGCTGGTTCAGCCCAATGTCGACGGGTTTTCCATCGTGAAGCGTACGAATCCCGATAGCTGCTGGCTGCCGGCCGGCGCCGGAAAGCGATCGTCCGGTCTGGCTTTTATCGGCGACGCCGATTACCGGGGATCAGAGAAAATATCCGGCACGGGTGCGCGCAGGGCCGGACTGGCTTGCTTTTGTCAGCAACTGGATGACGGAGTGGGAACGAACCGGAAATACGAAATACCGGGACAAAATTCTTGCCGGCATGGAAAGCCTCGTGAACCTGCCGTACGGATTCCGCTCGGGAAAGGAACTGCTTTTCGGTTACGATCCCGCCGATGGCAGGCCATATAAACTCACCGACGTAATCGGGGACTACAACCTGGCCACTATCATGGGCGGCGCCGAGGTGATCTTCGATCTGAATGACTTAATTTATGGTCCGGACGTGCTGAATCCCGGTGATGAAATCCCGGGCATGGGAACCAACGGCGCAGCCCAGTCCAGCCTCCTTGCTATTGAATTGCTGCAGATGCGCGCCAACCGCTCGCCGTCAAGGCGAGGGTGGTTGAGTATTTTTCCGATCCCCGGCCTCGCGGCTGGGCGATTTACACGAGTGGATGTTCCAACGGCTTAGAGCTCATCAATGCGCACCTGTGAACCCGAAAACCATTCATTCTATCTTGCGCGGCTAAAATGATCGCAAAGCGCACAACCGAATCGGCAATCAAACTGTTTGCATCTTATCTCGCTCTCACCCGCTATCTGAGGTGGGCGATACTTTTCCTGACGGTACTTTCTGCTGCGGCGGCGCCACAGCAGAGACAAGCGACGAATCCGCAGAAGACTCCTCCGCGAGCTGCCCTTTCCGGCGCTCCAGATATCGCCGCCTTGCAGAAGGGATTTACAGCCCCTCCCTCCGACAGCCGTATCATGATGCGTTGGTGGTGGTTTGGACCTGCCGTTACGAAAACGCAGCTCGAGCGCGAGATGAAGCTGATGAAGGAGGGCGGGATCGGAGGCTTCGAGGTGCAACCGGTCTACCCGGTCGCTCTGGACGATCCTGCCACGGGGATTCGAACCATTCCATTCCTCTCCGATGAGTTCATCGACATCCTTCGCTTCACTTCACAGAAGGCTCGCGAACTTGGCCTCCGCATGGACCTCACCGTTGGAAGCGGCTGGCCTTACGGCGGTCCGCAGGTTCCGGTCAGTCAATCTGCCGGCAAGCTTCGAATCCAGCGGGCGCCCCTTGCTCAGGGGATCCGGCGCGTTCCCACCCCGGACATTGGAGCCGGCGAAAAGCTGCTGGCGATATATCTGGCCCCAACCCGGGAGAAGACGATCGTCGGCGACGGCCTCCGGGAATTGAGCGAAATCGCAGAAGGGGCCGTGCGCGTCCCCGGCGATTCCGAAGGCCCCCACGAAGTTATCTTTTTCATTTCCAGCCATACCGGACAGATGGTCAAGCGTCCTGCGCTTGGCGCCGAGGGTTTCGTCCTCAATCATTACGACCGCGCGGCCGTCGATAATTATCAGAGGAAAGTCGGCGACCGCCTGATGCAGGCTTTTGGTCAGAATCCTCCTTATGCGATTTTCTGCGACAGCCTTGAAGTCTATGAATCCGATTGGACCAGTGATCTGCTCGAGGAATTCCAGAAGCGCAGGGGTTACGACCTGAAGCCCCATTTGCCGGCGCTTCTTGCCGATGTAGGACCAAAGACCGCCGACATCCGCCATGATTGGGGCAGAACTCTCACCGAACTGCTCAATGAGCGCTTCATGGTGCCCATGCGCGACTGGGCCAGGAAAAACCGCACACGCTTCCGGATCCAGGGTTACGGCATCCCCCCGGCAACGATCTCCACGAATCAGTACGCGGATCTGTCGGAGGGCGAGGGCGCTCAGTGGAAAATCCTGCGCGCAGCGCGCTGGGCTTCTTCCGCAAATCATCTTTTTGGCAGGGCGGTAACATCATCGGAAACCTGGACATGGCTGCACTCGCCCTCATTCCGGGCCACTCCGCTCGATGTTAAAGCCGAGTCGGATCTCCATTTCCTTCAGGGCGTCAATCAATTGATCGGCCACGGCTGGCCTTATACCGCGGAGGGTGTCGAATATCCCGGCTGGCGCTTCTATGCGGCCGGGGTATTCAACGACAAAAATCCGTGGTGGATCGTCATGCCCGACCTGTCGCTTTATCTTCAGAGACTCAGCTATCTTCTGCGCCAGGGAAGCTCCGCCAACGACGTGGCTCTCTATCTGCCGAACAGCGACGCATGGTCGAGTTTTACAGCCGGCGGGCGCGTCCACATGATCGAAACCCTGCGCGAACGGATCGGCCCGCATGTGGTCGCCGAGGTGCTCGAATCCGGCTTCAATCTTGACTTCTTCGATGACGAGGCCCTGAAGCAGATCGGCCATATCGAAAAGGGCGCTCTCGCCCTCGGAACCTGCAAATACAAGGCGGTGATTCTGCCCAATGTCGAGCGTGTTCCTCCCGAAACCATGATGAAGCTGGAGCAGTATGTTCGAGCCGGCGGAGTGCTGATCGCTTCCCGGCGCCTGCCCGCACTGGCACCCGGATTCAAGGCCACCGACGCCGAGCACCATCAGGTGGGGGAAATCTCCCGCCGCCTGTTTGAGGGGGCCACCGCTCCTGCACACTTCATCAATGACGAAAGCCGCGACCTGGGAAACAAGCTTTCCGCGCTGCTGCGCCCGGATGTATCCCTTGCGCCGCCATCGCCGGAGATCGGATTTGTTCATCGGAGCACACCCGATGCGGAGATATATTTCCTCGCCAACACCGCCAACACTCGTCAAAGCGTGAAGGCGACCTTCCGCGTTCAGGGAATAAAGGCTGAGGGTTGGGATCCGATGAGCGGCAAGGTGGCCGCGGTCGAAGCGCAGGAACTCCCCGGCGGCATTTCAATCCCGCTGGACCTGGAACCTTATTCCTCCCGCGTCTTCCTCTTCTCCAAACGAACCTTGCCGCCTTCGCCGGCCCCAAAAGCAGGTCCAACCCCGGCTCCGCTCGATCTGAGCACCCAGTGGCAGGTTACCTTCGGCAGGGACGGGAAGCCGCGTCGGATGGACACTTTGAGCTCCTGGACCGAAAACGAAGAGACGCGCTTTTTTTCCGGACAGGTTATCTATGAAAAGAACCTCCCGATCCCCGCAAGCCTTCTGCAGGATGGCCTGAAGCTGCGCCTGGATTTCGGCGAGGGACAGCCCGTGCCGGGACAGCGGCCTGATTCGCGCGTCCAAGCCTGGCTCGATGCGCCAATCCGAGAAGCCGCGGTCGTTTATATCAACGGCCGCCGCGCCGGCGCCGTCTGGTGTCCCCCCTTCTCGCTCGATATCTCGGGATTGCTGACGCCCGGGGCCAACATAATCCGCGTCGTCACCGGCAATCTCGCCATCAATCACTTGGCAGGCAGAGCCCTGCCCGACTATCGACTGCTCAACCTGCGCTATGGCGTCCGTTTCGAGCCGCAGGACATGAAGGATCTCAAGCCCCTTCCGGCCGGATTGCTGGGCCCGATTCGTCTGCTTCCATCGAGATGATCGAGTACCCTGCAAGTCGCCATGCGATGCGAGCAAGGTGTAATCCCTGGGGACGCAATGAACACTCAGCAGAGACGCTTGGTTTGGCCGATTGCCCTGATTGTTCTGGCTGCGTGCCTGTCGCTCGCCAGCGGACAAAATTCCCCGACTCCCGACGGCGCCGGCGCCACCGGACGAATCAAGTGCGGAACCGAATCCAACAGCGGCTTCAAAAATATAACCATATCCAATTGCGTCTTTGACTACTGTCGCGGGCTCGCCCTCGAGATTGTCGACGGCGGCCTGCTTGAAGATGTGACCGTCAGCAACATCACCATGCGCGATATCGTGAACTCGCCGATCTTTCTCCGCCTGGGCAGCCGCATGCGAGCTCCGGAGGGCACCCCCGTAAGCGCACTGCGTCGGGTCATCAGCAACGCGCACTTCCAGCACGTCAAAGCGATGCATGCTTCCGAGGCGCTGACCTTCTCATTGAAGAATGTCGAGGACTTCAGCATCCATCAGGTCACAGGCTTGGCGGACACACGCATCGAGCGCGTCGAACAGAAGCGGTTTTAGTGTCCCCCTTGGGGATGGTCGAAATGCCTCGCCTTCAGGCGAAGGATAGGGCGGCGAAGTCGACGCAGTTGACGATCCTTCGGCTTCAACCGTCTGAAATCGGGCGCGGCGGATTGGTCACCGCGGACGGCGCAAAAAAAACGGAACAGGGATAAACGCAGCGCGGCAAGCCGCAACCAAAGAGATGCTTAAGCCGGATTTACCCAAGCGGCTTGCCGCGCTGCGTGAAAAAGGCAGCTTGAAGATTTCTTCCTGATTCGAAAAGAATCTAACTGTTAGCAGTGCAGATAAACGTGGATGGGAAGAGCTTTCGCCGCCACCGCTGGGACTGCTTCCGGCCCACGTCCTTGCCCGAGTCCCGCGGGGAAGCGCGTCAAAACAGGGGCTATCACCAGCTCTGCAGTCCCCTTCAGCGGACACAGCATGAACCCCTCATCTTCAAGGTGAGGGTGGTTCAGTCACTTCGGGCACCGCCGCACCCTCGCAATTCGACAACCGTCCCTTTTGTCATGCGATCCCCAGCCGAGCCGTACTGTTTTCACCGCATCTCGCGGAAAGTTGATATTATAGTTTTTTGTGCCGCAGCCATGCTGTCCCCCGGCGTGGGGTTGTGGAATGATCCGGAGGTGTGATTCCTATGTCTCGTTAGACGCTGCATTGCTTGACTCTTTTTGTCATGTTTCTGCTCCTGTCGACGGCTCGAGCGCAGGAGAGCCGGCGCCAATACCTCTCCGGCCACGACAAAAATGATGCAGTCGCGTGGCAGTTTTTCTGCAACACCGGCCGGAACTGCAACGCCTGGACTACGATTCCCGTTCCATCCAATTGGGAACTGCAGGGCTTTGGCACCTTCACTTATGGCGTCGACCTGGGCAGGGTGCCCATTCTTGCCCATGCCGTTCAGGGACAGTACAAGCGCACATTCCAGCTCCCGGCGGACTGATGGCGGCGCCGGGTCGGGACTCGAGGATTATTGGAATGTCCTGCTCAAGAGCAAGGTGCGCGGCGGGGCATTTCTCTGGACCTTCGTCGACGAGGCCGTGAAACGTGTCGACCTGGACGGGCGACTCGATGGCCGGGGCAACCTGGCGCCGGATGGCATTCTCGGCCCGTATCGTGAAAAGGAGGCCAGCTATTTCACCTACAAAGAAGTCTGGTCTCCCGTTGTTGTGGCGGAGCGCAAACTGCCGGTCGATTTTAACGGCACCCTGACCATCGAGAATCGCTACGACTTCCTGGACGCGCAGAAGTGCGGCTTCAGCTGGCAGCTGCGCAAATTCCGGCGCCCGGACCAGGCAGGTAGCGGTTTTGAAGTCCTGGCCAGGGCGTCGACAAAACTCTCCGCTCCCCTTCCGCCGGGCGTACAGGGGCGGCTCAAACTCGGATTGCCCAAAGAGCTGCAGCGCGCAGGTAAATCATTTTCCCTCGTCAACGGGCCCCGGCTGGCCGCAGGCCAGGCAACCCTGACCGGCATCGAGCACCGGGCGCAGGGCCCGGATCACCTCGTCACCGCGACCTACAGCGGGAATATGAAGTCGGTTCGGTGGCGTGTGCGCAGCAACGACTGGGTTCAACTCGATTATGCGTACAATCTCAGCGGACCTCAGGATTTCTTTGGCGTGAGTTTCGACTATCCCGAAGCCAACGTTAAAAAGATGACCTGGCTTGGAGGAGGTCCCTATCGTGTGTGGAATAACCGGAGAATGGGCGAGACGTTTAATGTCTGGGAGAATCAATACAACAACTCCGTCACCGGTGCCGGGCCCTGGATTTATCCCGAATTCAAAGGCTATTTCGACCAGGTTCGCTGGGTGCGACTCGAGACCAGCGAAGGGCCCATTACCGCAATCATCCAGCAGGATGATCTATTCCTGCAGATACTGACGCCCCAGTTTCCGGACAAGAAGCTCGCCGGCTTGACCTCCCCGCCCTTTCCTTCCGCCGGGATTTCATTCCTGCATGCGATTCCCGGCATGGGAAGCAAGTTTATTTCCTCCGAGAACTCCGGTCCGCAAGCCAGGAAAACCATCGCGGCCGGCGATTATCAGGGCTCGGTGAGTTTCTATTTCGGAAAGTAGTGCAGGGTGGGTTCCCGCCGCTTGCTTACGCGCGCGGCTCTGTTTTGGAACGGTCCACAGAGCCGCGACGGTGAGGGAGCGGTAGCAGAAATCTCTCATAAATCACTTTGACTCGTCGTCGGCTTCGACCTCACTACCCTATCCTTCGCATGCCGGCGAGGGATTTCGACCATCCCCGAAGGGGACACGGACAGAGGGGGAACCGGATGATCCGATCATACTGCCTTCTAATGCTTCTAATCCTCGCCGTCCTTGGCTTAAAGACGGTGCCCGCGCTGGTACCCGATCAGAACTCTTTCCCGGTGACCATCCGCGTTGACGCAACAAAATCCAAAGGTGAGTTGCATCCCATCTACCGATTCTTTGGCGCCGACGAACCCAACTTTGCCACGATGAAAGACGGCCGGAAGCTGCTCTCAGCCCTTGGCAGCCTGGGGTCGCAACAAGCCTATTTCCGCACGCACAACCTGTTGAACACCGGCGACGGAACTCCCGCACTGAAATGGGGCAGCACCAATGTCTACACGGAGGACGAAGGCGGAAATCCGGTTTATGACTGGACTGTCCTGGATCGCATTTTTGACACCTACCTTCAGAGGGGAGTCCGGCCGTACGCTCAAATAGGTTTCATGCCTCAGGCCCTCTCCCAAAAGCCGGTTCCTTATCAGCATGAGTGGCGACCGGGCCTTCCCTATAACGAGATCTACACGGGTTGGTCCTTCCCGCCCAGGGATTACTCGAAATGGGCCGAACTGGTCTATCGATGGGTGAAGCATTGCATCGACCGCTACGGCCAGCCCGAAGTGCAGCGCTGGTACTGGGAAGTCTGGAACGAACCCAACATCCGCTATTGGAGCGGCACGCCCGAAGAGTTTTACCGGCTGCACGACTATGGCATCGACGCAGTCCGGCGCGCCCTCCCGGGCGCACGGGTCGGAGGACCGGATACCGCCGGCGACGGCGGAAAATTCATGCAGGACTTCCTCGAACATTGCCTGCGCGGAACCAATGCCGCAACGGGGCGGACCGGAACTCCCATCGACTTTGTTTCGTTTCACGCCAAGGGTTCGCCGAGATTTGTCGATGGTCACGTTCAACTGGGTATCGCCGCAAAGCCGCTGTGCCGAGATCCGGTGTTTGACGGCGCCGCCTGGAGCTACCTCGGAACGGCGCACATCAAATACGGCGAAGGCGAATGGACCCACTGGGCGCCGGAGGTTGTTTTTCATCAAGGCACCTATCACATGTACTTGACGCTGGTCCCCGGTGTTTTCACGGACTGGAACCACCCCCGCGACCTCCTGCACCTCACAAGTTCCGATCTGCTCAACTGGCAGTATGAAGCGACTCTCAAGCTCTCGTCGGACCGAGTGATCGATGCCTGCGTATCCCTCTTATCCGACGGTTCCTGGCGCCTCTGGTACAACAATGAGCGGGACCGGAAATCGATCTATTACGCCGACAGCCGGGACCGGTATCGGTGGGAGGACCGCGGCAGGGTGGTGGGAGTCGGCGAACGCCCTGCCGCGGGCCCCGAGGTGTTCCGCTGGAAAGATAGGTACTGGATGATTGTCGACGTCTGGAAAGGGCTTGGCGTTTATCGCTCAGACGAAGCACTCCTCTGGACAGCGCAGAGCGGCAACCTCGTCGAGACTCCCGGCAAGGGACTCGATGATGAAGTAAAAGGCGGCCACGCCGATGTCGTCGTGAGCGGGGACCGCGCGTTTCTTTTCTATTTCACCCATCCGGGCCGGCGCGCAACGGAACAGGGGAAGGACGGCTACGAACAAAGGCGAAGTTCGATCCAGGTCGCGGAACTCGAATACCAGGACGGCTGGATCACCTGCGATCGTGACCAGCCCACCCACATCCTTTTGCAGCCGCCCGCGGAATCGAAATAATAGAGGAGCGTGGAAATGACTGTCTCAAATTTGCTTTTTGATTGACCTCGGTTGGATATATATGGTTCGTTATGAATCTCCCGATTGGAGCGATGCGATGAAACAAACACTTCTCTTTGTCCTGCTTAGCGCAGTCTTTGCCCTGGCGATGCCGGCTCCCTCCGCGACGCCTATCCGCGTCATGATTCTCGACGGACAGAGCGGCGGTCCTTATCACGCCTGGCAACAGACCACCCCCGCATTGAAAACGATGCTCGAGGAAACCGGCCTCTTCCAGGTTGACGTTGTAACCGCGCCTCCTGCCGGTGGAGATTTCGCCAGGTTCAAACCCGAGTTTGGCAAATATCAGGCCGTGGTGATGAATTATGATGCTCCCGACGGCCAGTGGACCGAAGAGACAAAGTCCTCCTTCGAACAGTATATGCAAAACGGCGGCGGACTTGTGATTGTCCATGCCGCCGACAACGCCTTTCCCAACTGGCCCGCCTACAACCTCATGATCGGCATAGGGGGCTGGCGAAGCCGCAATGAGAAATCGGGGCCTCTCTGGTACATCAAGGATGGGAAGCTGGTTTCCGATTCATCCCCGGGAAACGCAGGGAGTCACGGCCGTCCTTCTCCTTATGCCATAGTGATGCAGAACGCCGATCACCCCATTACAAAGGATCTTCCCAGGGTCTGGATGCATGCGACCGACGAGCTGTACAATTCTCTGCGCGGGCCGGGAAAGAATATGACGATTCTGGCAACAGCGTTTTCAGATCCGGTTAACAAAGGCACGGGCCGCGACGAGCCGATGCTCGTGGTGCTGACCTTCGGCATAGGAAGGATTTTCCACACCATCATGGGGCACGATGTTGCGGCATTGAGCTGCGCCGGTTTTGTCACGACATATCAAAGAGGAACCGAGTGGGCCGCAACCGGAAAAGTCACCATAAAGGCGCCGCCCGACTTCCCGACCGCCGACAAAGTCAGCGTGCGCGAGAAATATTCGGCGAAGCAGGCTGGAAAGTAGCGCCTCGCAGACTGCAACGTTTTGGAGTGCGGCCCGCGCTGCGACGCCGCGATAGGGATGGCATTCAAAATACTTACGGAGAATGAAACGTGTCTGAGCGTATGGAACCAACACTTCTGGAATCACCCGAGTCAGCCGCATCCAGCGATGCATCCGATAAACCCGGTATCGACATGGGCAGGCGCGCATTCCTCGCCGGAACGCTCGGGATCACGGCCGCATCCTATGCGCGGGTGCCGGGGGCCAATGACATGCTCCAGATGGGCGTGATCGGCGCCGGCGAGCGTGCCCGCTGGGACATGAATCTTTTTCTGGCCAATCCCAAGGTGCGTTTCATGGCGCTGTGCGACATCTACGCCGAGCAGATCGAGCGCGCACGCCAGAGAGTTCCGGACGCCAAGGGGTTCGCCGACCATCGGAAGCTGCTCGAGATGAAGGAACTGGATGCCGTCCTGATCGCCACCCCCGATCACTGGCATGCTCCGTGCACAATCGATGCGCTGAACGCAGGCAAGGACGTCTACATAGAAAAACCGCTCACCCTCACGATCGAGGAGGGCCCGGCGATTGTAAAGGCCGCCCGCGTCAATGAGCGAGTCTGCCAGGTCGGCATGCAGCAGCGCTCCGCAAAACACTATCTCCAGGCCAAACATGAATATTTCGACACCGGAAAGCTCGGCAAGATCACCCTTGCCCGGACCTGGTGGCACGGCAACGGTTACCACCTGCGCAAAGCCCCCGAGTCTTTGAGGCAGAAACCGGCCAGTCTCGATTGGCCGCGTTTTCTCGGCTCCCTGAGATGGCGGGACTGGGATCCGCAGCAGTATCACAACTGGCGCGCCTACCTGGATTTCGGCGGCGGCCAGGTGACGGACCTGTTCACTCACTGGATCGATGTCGTTCACATGTTCACCGGCCAGGAGATTCCCAAATCCGCCGCCGCGGCCGGCGGCGTCTACGCATACAAGGACGGCCGCACAGCTCCAGATACGATTAACGTCCTGCTCGAATACCCGGCGGAACTCACGGCAACCTTCGAAGCGACGCTTGCGCCCGGAGTCACCGGTGCGGCCATCGAGATCTGCGGCACGGAAGCTCGTCTCTGGATAGACAGGCAGCGCTTTGAGTTCAAAGCCCGCGGCGCTCAGCCGGTGGTTGTGGATGCCGAAAAGGGCACCGAGGGGGACAGCCTCACGCTGGACCACATCAGGAATTTCCTGGAATGCGTGCGCACCAGGCAGCGGCCGAACGGCGACGTTCTGATCGGGCACCGCTCCGCCCAGGCTTCGCACCTGGGAAACATTGCATATATCCAGAAGCGGCGCCTGGTTTTCGACCCTCTGCGCGAGGAGATCCTTCCGTTCTGAAGGCGCGCCCGCATCCGGTGAGCTTTGGTGCACTGACGCACGACCCAACGCACTCCGCGCTAGCGGTCCTATCGCCGCTGTGATTGATAGATTGAGGTTTGGAGATGCGCCTACTTTATCGCAGGTCGTTTCTTCACCATATGGGCGGAGGCCTGGCGGGTCTGCTCACCCTCGACGGATTGTCCGCGGCGGTCCAGAATTCGACTGCGCCCTCCCGCCGTCCCAAATTGAAAATCACGGATGTCCGGACCGCCTACGCTCGTGCTCTGCATGTACGCATTTACACCGATCAGGGGATTGTGGGCCACGGTGAAGGCGTCGATGCGGTCAGCGGCGCCGCGGCCATCATCGCAGGTTTTCGCAATGCTTTGATTGGCCAGGATCCTCTGAACGTCGACGCCATGTTTGAAAAGATCCGCACCTCCGGAATCTTTGCGGGGGCGCAAGGAGGCCAGTTTGTGGCCGCCCTGAGCGCGGTGGAAATTGCGCTTTGGGACCTGGCCGGCAAAGCCCTGGGTCTACCAATTTATCAATTGTTGGGCGGCAAAATGCGGGATCGCATTCGCATATATTGCGACTCGGGCACGAACAATCGCAATGATCCCAGAGCCGCGGAGTTCATTTCGCAGATCGTCGACCACGGTTTCACCGCGGCCAAGGTCGACATCGACGACGGCACTGACCCCGTAAGGTTCGACAAGCTGAATTGGACGGCAAACAACACTGAAATCGATCATATGATCGACAAGGTGGCGTTCATGCGGGAATCTCTGCCCAAACAGATCGATCTGGCGGCTGATATGCATGGACGATATGATCTGGGCAGCGCAAAACGGGTAGCCAGGGAAATGGAGCCTTTTCGCCTGTTATGGCTTGAGGAGCCCGTACCACCGGAAAACATCGATGCCATGCGCGACGTGCGCGCATCCACCAGCACCCCAATCTGCTGCGGAGAAAATCTTTTCCTGCGCCACGGTTTCCGGGAACTTCTGGAAAAGCACGCCGTCGATATCATCATGCCCGACATCCAGAAGTGCGGGGGCCTGTCAGAAGCCCGCAAGATCGCGGATATGGCCCATGTCTACTACGTGCCGATGGCCCCGCACTGCCAGGCGTCACCGCTGGGAACCATGGCCTCCTGCCATGTGCTGGCATCGATTCCCAACTGCCTGGTGCTCGAGTGGCACTGGGGGCACCCTGCCGGACGCATGGCGGAGTGGTCCAGGTATGTCAAAGAAGGCAACATTATCGAAAAGGGTTATGTGACAGTTCCGGATCGACCGGGAATCGGTCTGGAAATGGATGACGAAGCCGTGCGCAGCTTTCAAAAGCCGAACGCCGGATGGTTTTCAGCAACCTGACGCCGAGATTATTCCACGAATCAAACTCTCTATAGCTTCCACCCGTCGCGATATTTGATGTGGAGAAGTTCATTCGCTTCATCGTTGTTTTTGAATCGCAGGTTGACGCTATCCCATTCCAATATCTGATTTTTGACGCGAATCGCGATCATTCCCAGCAGCACCATTTCCGTCAAAGCTCCGCCGTATTCAAAACTGGAGCTGGCCGGGGCGCCGCCGGCGCTCTCCTTACATGCCCGTAACCAGTCGCCCTCGTGCCCATTGGCAACGCGCGGTATGGTTTTCTCCGGCCGCTTGTATTCCGCCATTCGCGCCTCAGGAATGAGGCGCAAACCCGCGGCGCCGTGCGACCCGTGCACAATGGCCCCCTTCTCGCCAATGATCAGTGCGCCGCTGGTGGGCAGTTTCCGATCGGCTTCCAGCTCTGCGGGAATCGGTGGCATGAGGCGTCCGTCATACCAGGTCAGCTGCACCGGCGGCCTATTTCCACGTGCCGGGAATTGATATCGGACGATCGAGGCTCTTGGGAAGGTTTGAGCGCTGACATCCGCCTCCCAATGGGTCGAAGTTGCCTGAATGGTTTGAGGCGCCCCGAGATCCAGGGCCCAGAACGCGGGATCGAGAATATGACATCCCATATCGCCCAATGCGCCGGTGCCAAAATCGAGCCATGCGCGCCATTTCAAAGGATGATAGTCCGGGTGGTAAGGCCGGTAGGGTACGGGGCCGAGCCACAAGTTCCAGTCAAGGGTATCCGGCACGGACGGCGTATCCTTGGGCATCGCCTGCACGGCAAAGGTTGACCAGGGATCGCCGCCGACGGGCCTGTCCGTCCAGGCATGGACTTCTTTGACAATTCCGATGGCCCCATCAGCGAGCCATTCTTTCAGTTGCCGAATTTCTTCCGATGAATGTCCCTGATTCCCCATCTGGGTCTGGAACTTACTGCGTCTTGCCGCCTCGGTGATCCTTCTTGCCTCGTAAACGGTGTGCGTCAACGGTTTTTGGCAATAAATGTGTTTGCCGGCATCCAGCGCAGCCATGGTTATCACCGCATGTGTGTGGTCGGGGGTCGCGATAATAACCGCGTCAACATCCTTCTCCCTCTCGAGCATGAGACGATAATCCCGGTAGATCCTGGCTTTCGGATACCTGGCAAACACCTTTGCGGCGTACCCGCTGTCGATGTCGCACAGCGCGATAATGTTTTCGTTCTCGCACGCGTGCAAGTTGGACGTTCCCATGCCCCCAACGCCTATCCCTGCGATGTTGAGTTTGTTGCTTGG
>Ga0315273_10001760_pt1 | contig 24952 bp, 20 predicted proteins | sample YL17G02_0_MG_FD_205753 | JGI IMG/M metagenome (GOLD analysis project Ga0315273, IMG submission 205753) | Sediment microbial communities from Yellowstone Lake, YNP, Wyoming, USA - YL17G02_0 | ecosystem: Environmental > Aquatic > Freshwater > Lake > Sediment | place: USA: Wyoming | collected... | reverse complement strand
AGCGCCGCGCCTATCAGCCCGCCGATTAGAGCATGGGAGGAGCTGGTCGGCAGTCCTAAATACCACGTAATCACGTTCCAACTGCAGGCACCAACGAGCGTCCCGAAAATAATCCTCTGGTCCACAATGGCAATATCGATAATGCCTTTGCCTATAGTATTGGCAACATGAAGGCCAAGAAACAGAAAAGCGATAAAGTTAAAAAACGCCGCCCAAATCACAGCGTATTTCGGCCGCAGAACGCGTGTGGAAACAATCGTGGCAATAGAATTGGCCGAGTCGTGAAAGCCATTTAGAAAATCAAAGACAAGCGCCAGAAGGATTAGAAATAAAATGCTCAACGTCATAGTCAGGCCTGTTTGACCATAATGGAATCAACGACATTGGCTACATCTTCGCAAACGTCCAGCACGGTTTCTGCGTCCTGATAAATATCTTTCCATTTTATCACCGCAATCGGGTCCTTCACGGTCGCAAAAAGCTCCATCAGCATCTTGTCGCGCATTGCGTCACCGACATTTTCCAAGCGATTGACCTCCACGCAGGCGTCGAAAACCACCTTGACGTTTTTGATGTCCCGCAGTCCCCCGATGGCCCGCGCCACAGCCCGCACTGACTGCTCAATCACCACGGCGAATTCCTGTAAGTTCTTGTCCACGCCGGTGATATTATAAATTCTCATCCGGTTCACAATGTTATCTATCATATCAACGATGTCATCAAGTTCCGTCGTAAGAGCATGGATGTCTTCCCTGTCAATCGGCGTGATGAACGTCTTGTTTAACTGTTCGATAATCGTATGCGCCACGTCGTCCGCCTGGTGCTCAATCTCCGACATCTTGCTCAGGGTATCCTCATTCACAGAGTCATGGGACACCACTTCTTTGAAAAAACGAGCCGCATCCACAGCGCAACTTACCTGCTTTTCAAACAACTCAAAAAAGTTGAACTCTCTTGGGAAAAACTTAGAAAACATTCACATCTCCTTTGGCGACAAAATAGCACCCATTATGCAGCTTGAGTCAACCCGGCCAATTAAAGGCTGCTGATACGAAATATGCATTGATATCTTTATCTGCTTAAACAAGCATTCACAAACAAACCGACCGTCGCTTACAATTCATCTAATCTGGCATTTCCCGTATTAAATGCTTGGCGACACAACCAGACTTTCCAGTTCTACAGTAATACCACAATCTTTTCAGAATTGTAACCAGTTGAACATTGTTATGCAACATTTTTAAAGGATGCGGGGTGGGTGCTAAAACATCCCGGTTTATCAATAACTATCGTTAGCATACCCAACGTCTTGCAAAAAAGCAAACCGCCAGTTAAAATTCCTGCACGATGTGGATTCGACAAGCTCACCATAATAAGGAACGACTGATTTTGACCGCCCTGCTGCTGGCGGTGGCAGGCATTGCCGGGTGCAAGGAATCGGTGGACCCGAACGAGCCGAGTGGTTTTATTCAGGTCAAGGGGTCAGATACGATAGTCAACGCGGCACAGGAGGTGGCTGAGGAGTTTATGAAGGACTACCCGCACGTCTTTGTGGCGGTTACGGGCGGGGGCAGCGGAGTGGGGATAGCGTCGCTGATAAATAAGACCTGCGACGTGGCGACGGCGTCACGGGAAATGAAACCAAAAGAGACGGAAGTTGCGCTCAAGCGCGGCGTAACGCCTAAGGAATTCACGGTGGCATACGACGGGGTGGCGGTGATAGTCAATAAGGATAACCCAATCGATAAGCTGACAATCGAGGATTTGCACAAGATATTTACGGGCAAGGTCAAAAACTGGAAGGAATTCCCCGGGGGTAAAGACCTGGGCATAGTAACAATTTCGCGTGAGGTAAGTTCGGGCACACATATGTACTTCAAGGAAGAAGTTGTCCAATTAGGCAAAAAGGGAAGCCCAGAGGAGTTTTCCAATGAGACGCTGCTGTTATCCTCGTCGCAGGCGATAGTAGAGGAAGTAGCGGGGAATGAGGGGGCAATCGGGTACTTAGGGATGGGTTATACGTCGGAGCGGACGAAATCGCTGCTTGTGGCAAAGGATGGGGCCGGCTATCCGCCGAACGTGGAGAACGTCAAACAGAAGAAGTACCCGCTTTCACGCGGATTGTATTTTTATACGGACGGGGAGCCGAACGGGATAAAGAAGCTGTTTATCGATTTCGCGATGGGGCCAAAGGGCCAGGAACGGTTCAAGACGACGGGGTTTGTGCCCGTGGGAGACAGTGTTGTCGAAAAGAATTAACGAGTTCGTTATTGAGGGGTGCATCAAGCTAAGCGGGCTTGTTGTAATTCTTTTTGTCGCTTCGATATTTCTGTTTTTGCTCAAAGACGCGCTTTCGCTGTTCGGGGTACACAGCCCACTGGATTTTCTGTTCGGGAAAAGCTGGCTTCCGATATCTGAGCCGGCGAAATTCGGGATGGTCCCCCTGCTGCTTGGTTCGCTCTACGTTACTCTTGGCGCGATTGTTATTTGTGTACCCTTAGGTGTTTGCTCGGCGATGTTCATTGCGGAGGTAGCGCCGACGTATCTCAAGCACATTTTGAAGTCATTGGTTGAGATTTTGGCTGCGATACCGAGCGTGGTACTGGGATTCATCGGCATCGTGTGGCTTGGGCCATTTTTGCGAAACACCTTCAACTTAAGCACGGGTATGTGCGGGTTGACTGGTAGTTTGCTATTAGCGTTTATGGCGTTACCGACGGTCATAAGCATATCGGAGGACGCGCTGATAGGTGTGCCGAAGGCATTTAAGGAAGCGGCATACGGATTAGGGGCGACGAGGTGGCAGGCATTGTGGTGGATTGTTTTACCGGCGGCGTCATCGGGGATTATCGCGGCGGTGATGCTTGGTATCGGCAGGGTCATAGGCGAGACGATGGTTGTGATGATGGTTACGGGCAATTCGCCTGTGATGCCGAAGTCGCTTTTGCAGCCATTGCGGACGCTGACGGCGACGATAGCGGGCGAGATGGGCGAAACAGTGGCGGGTTCGGAGCATTACTTCGCGTTATTCGCGGTCGGTCTGATACTTTTCATAATAACTTTCATAATAAATTTCATCGCTGATATTTGTCTGCGAAGGGCAAGGAAATGAACGCCGCAAGAGTACGGGAAAAAATCGCGTTCACGATACTGGGCTTAATCACGCTGCTGATTGTGCTGCCGATTATCCTGACGATTTTCTACGTGGTGAAAAACGGCGCGGGTGCCGTGAGCTGGGAGTTTCTAAGCCAGTCGCCGCGACATGGGATGCGAGAAGGCGGGATATTCCCTGCGATAATAGGCACGATAGTTCTGATAATCGGGACGATGCTGTTTTCGCTGCCGCTGGGGATACTGTCGGCCATATACCTTGTCGAGTACGCGAAGGACAACCTTTTTACGCGGCTGATAAAACTGTCGGTGGTGAATCTTTCGGGGATACCGTCGATTGTTTACGGGCTGTTCGGGTTTACGCTGTTCGTGGTGTTTCTCAAGTTCGGGACGTCGATATTAGCCGGCTCACTGACGCTGGCGATTATGAGTTTGCCCGTGATTATCACCGCGACCAAAGAAGCGCTGGAATCGGTGCCCTTCACATACAGGGAAATAAGTTTGTCGCTGGGGGCGACGAAATGGCAGACGATTCGATATTGCGTGCTGCCCTATTCGATACCGGGGATATTAACGGGGACGGTTTTGAGTTTGAGCAGGGCCGCGGGCGAGACGGCGCCGATATTGTTCACGGTGGCGGCGTTTTACCTGCCCCGATTGCCCCATTCGATTTTTGACCAGGTTATGGCGCTGCCATATCATTTGTATGTTATATCGACGCAGGTGCCGAATATGCCCGCCAAACTGAGTTTCGCAACGGGTCTTGTGCTGATAGGGCTGGTGTTCCTGATGAACTTAGTCAGCATAATCCTTCGGGCACACTACAGGAAGAAGAAGCAATGGTAGCCGAGGTCGTGATAAAAACCGTTAATCTCAAATGCGCGTTCGGCGAGGTAACATCGCTGACGAATCTCAACATTGAGATTTACGCGAATGAGATACTTGGCATCATCGGGCCTTCGAACAGCGGCAAGACAACGTTTTTGCGTGCGATAAACCGGCTGAATTACCTCAATACATCATACCGGCAATCCGGCGAGATAATTTTCGAGGGCAGGGACATCAAAGAGCTAAGCGACAGCGTATTGCGGAAGAAAATCGGAATCATATTTGCGCTGCCTCAGGTCCTGCCAATAAGCATATTCCACAACGTGGCATACGGGCCCAAGGTACATGGCATCCGCGACAAAAAAGCGGTAGCCGAGATGGTCGAGAAAGCTCTGAAGAAGGCGTATCTGTGGGACGAGGTAAAAGACCGGCTTGATATGTCCGCGATGCGGCTGTCGGGCGGTCAGCAGCAGCGATTGTGCATAGCGAGAACATTAGCGATAGAGCCGGACGTAATACTATATGATGAACCGTGTTCGGGGCTTGACCCTATTTCGACCGCCAAGGTGGAAGACGCGATGCGGGAGTTGAAAAAGGACTATACGCAGATATTAGTGACCAACAATACCAAGCAGGCCGCGAGAGTCAGCGAACGCTGCGGATTCTTTCTTATGGGAGACATGGTCGAGATAGACGAGACAGAAATAATGTTCACCAACCCGAAAGACAAGCGCACCGACGACTATATAACCGGAAGATTCGGCTAATAAAGATATGGACTTTGAAGCGAAAATAGAGACGCACAACCTGAACCTGTACTATGGGGATTTTCTGGCCCTGAAGGATGTTGATATCAGGATTCCGGAGCGCAACGTTACGGCAATCATAGGGCCATCGGGGTGCGGGAAATCGACGCTTTTGCGGTGCTTTAACAGGATGAACGACCTTGTCGAGCAGATAAAAGTCGAGGGGAAGATTATTATCGAGGGTCAAGACATTATGGCCCCTGCGACGGATTTGATACATCTGCGGCGAAAGGTGGGGATGGTATTCCAGAGGCCGAACGTTTTCGACCTGTCGATATACAACAACCTGCGATTCGGGCTGCGGATACACCAGATGCTCAAGAAAAAAGACGACATTATGCAGGCGATACAAAACGGGCTTGAGCACGTCAACCTGTGGAATGAATTAAAAGACAAGCTGAAAAAGAACGCGCGTTCGCTTTCATTAGAGCAGCAGCAGCGATTGTGTATCGCAAGAGTATTGATATTAAAACCCGATATTATATTATTGGATGAGCCATGCTCGGCACTGGACCCGGTTTCAACGCTGAAGATTGAAGAATTGCTGCGTGTGCTGAAACAGGAATACACGCTGGTAATAGTAACTCACAATATGCAGCAGGCGGCGAGGGCGTCGGACTATACGGGATTTTTGTATCTTGGTCAGTTAATCGAATTCGGCGAGACCGACCAGATTTTTACCAATCCGAAAGAGAAACTTACGGAAAATTATATTAGCGGCCGTTTCGGCTGATCCGTCTCGGCGGACAAACCCGTCTAATGGATGGCGGGTAAATTTCAGGGAGACAAAAAAATGCGGGAAAGTTTTGAAGAACATATCAAAGGGCTAAACGAAGATGTCGTGGCAATGAGCGAGATGGTTGCGACGGCGACCAGCCGGTCGATTGAGGCGCTCGGGAATCGCGATATTGAAAAAGCCAAACAAATCATCAATGATGACCTGCTCATCAACAAGAAGCGGTGGCAGATTGAGGAGAAATGCATCAACCTGATTGCGCTGCAGCAGCCGGTGGCCACGGACTTGCGTGAAATCATAGCGGTACTGAGCATTATCACTGACCTGGAACGCATGGGCGATTACGCCGAGGGTAACGCCAAAATCGCGATTATGCTGGGCGGTGAGCCGCTTGTCAGGCCGCTGATATTCACACCCAAAATGGCGGAAAAAGCCAACAGTATGCTCAGAAGAAGTATGCAGGCCCTTGTGAACAGGGACGCGAAAATGGCAAACGCGATTTGCAATGAGGACGACGAGGTTGACAAGCTTTACGACGAGGCGTATCACGACCTTTTGATGTGGATGATTAAGGACCCCACGCTTATCTCCAAGGCGACGCCCCTTATCTGGGCCGCTCACAATCTGGAGCGAAGCGCCGACCGCGTCACGAATATCTGCGAGCGAATTGTCTTTTTGGCGACGGGTTCTATGCCGCAGGCAAACGTGTCGAAGTACTGAACTTTCTCTTATATCTTAAAGAAAATCTTATGCCGATAGAGGAATAAGAGGAGGAGCCATTTGGCGGCAAAGGCGGCGAGTGGAAGAATCAGGAGCGACAACTGTCCTGTGTGCTGAGCGAGACCGCGGACAAAAAAAGCGGCGATGTCATCAAAGTTTACAAAGCCCTGAAGGAAGTATATTGTGATGGGATTGACGCCGATGACGACGAAGAAAAAGGCCCATTTTTTATAGCCCCTGACATCGATTACCCAATAGAACGCGGCGAGCAGGAGAAGCGACCAGCCGGCTGCATAGAGGACGTAAGAACTTGTCCAGATAACCTTGATGATTGGGAATGATAATCCCCACAAGTAGCCGATTATCAGGCAGACAACACCCGCGATTACCAGGGCAACGGTTTTAAGGTTGCCGGAGGCGGACGAGCAAAGCCAGCGGCCCGCGAGGGCGCCGATAAGGACGGTGGAGACGGCGGGTATTGTGGAAAGAAGGCCTTCGTTATCGCCGAAGGCAAAGCAGCAGAATCTGCCCGGAACCAGCAACCTGTCAATATATGCGGGCAGACATCCTTCCGGAGTTAAGACGCCCACACCTGAACCGGGAACTGGGACAAACATCACCAAAGCCCAATATCCGAGGAGAAGCCCTCCTGCCACCAGCGACTGGATGAGCCAGCCGGTGTGTATCACAAGCAAAGCGGCGAAGAGGTAGCACAGGCCGATTCGCTGAAGAACGCCGGGCCAGCGCATATCCGCCAGATTAAATTGCAGCAGGCCGTTCAATATCAGTCCGAGCAAAATGAGGATAGCGGCGCGTTTTATGATGTGCAGGCGAAGCGCTTTGGGGCTGAGACCCTGCTGGAGGCGACGTGAAGTGGAAAACGGCAGAACCACACCGACGATGAAAAGAAACAAAGGAAATATCAGGTCTTCGAAGCGGAACCCCTGCCAGGGGACATGCTCCATCTGCTGTTTGATTGTCTCGGTGAAGTGATTTTTCCAAACCTTTGGCAGTGTCTCGAAGAAAGCGCCGCCGCCGATTATCCAGAACATATCGAACCCGCGGAGTGCGTCAATGGAAGCGACGCGGGTTTGCGGCAAAAGCCGGCAGTTACTATCTGACATCGTCATATCCATCCATTATAAGACAATTATCAGTTGTCTTCGATGTTTGTGATGGTGGCGTCGAGGCCCATAATTACCGTTTTGACAGATGGGTCGTTGATTATTTCATTTTGTCTCTGGCTTTTTATTTTGGTCTTGTCCGGCATCGGCGGGCCATTTGCCGTTCCAGCCGCAAGCCGAAGCTCGATGGTAATGGGGATGCCAAACTTTCCGGTCAGGGCCGATTTTATCTGTTCGAGCCGGCCATTGCTCTCGCACATCTGTTTTTGAACGGCGGAAGAGGCGGCAAACTCAAGTGTCAAGGTGTTGTCTTCAAGCTGAACCGGCTCGGCAGAACTGAGCAATCCCGCGGTACCGGGGCCAAGGGCTTTAATGATATCCTGCCAATTGTTTTTTATTGACTCAAGCCCGCTAATCAGCGGCAACCGCCCCTGCCCCGGGGGAACCGGCTGTGCAACCGGTACTGTGTGATGTTCAGCGGTTACTTTTTTTTTATCCTGTGGGGAATTTGATTGTCCAAGCAACGAGTCAACATTGATGAAATGCTCGCTCATCGCCAGACGAAGAATGGTCGCTTCGAGAAGAGGCCTGGCGGATTCGCTGTTTTTCATCGACCATCGCAATTTTTCGAGGGTCGTAATACTATAGACCAGCCCGGCTATATCGAATTTTTCCGCCAACTGTTCGGCACGCATTCTCTGCTGTTCGGTGAGAATCACAAGTTCGCTTTTAGCTCCTGCCGCCTTAACAACCATCAGGTCCCGCATATAATCGACGAGGGCATCGGCAATCTGGACTTCGGTAAGTCCGGCGTTGGTCAGCTCTCCCGCCGCGGCAAGGGCGTCTGCCGCATTTGAGTCACCTATCGCGGCAACAAGGCCGCAAACCTTTTCGCTGTTTGGGCAGCCGAGATATTCCTCAAGCAGTGAGGCCGTAAGCGGCTGAACGCCCGTGCTGATGAGACGGTCCAGCAAACTGAGGGCATCTCGCATCGAGCCATTGGCGAGTTTGGCAAGGGCCAGAACAAGGTCTTCCTCGAATTTTATCTTCTCCTGGTCGAGGACGGATTTGAGTTGTTTGCTGATATACGCCGGGGATATGTTTCTGAAATCAAACCGCTGGCAGCGTGATTGAATCGTCGCCAACACCTTTTGCGGCTCGGTTGTGGCGAAGATGAATTTGACGTGGCTGGGCGGCTCTTCGAGGAGTTTCAGAAGCGCATTGAACGCCTCGGTGGTGAGCATATGCACTTCGTCGATGATGTAGATTTTGAATCGTGCCCGAGCCGGCCTGTAAACGGCGTTATTGATAAGGTCGCGGATGTCGTCTATTCGCCGATTTGAGGCGCCGTCAATTTCGATAACGTCGATATCCTCGCCGAGGTTTACGGCGAGGCAACTGTCGCACTTGCAGCAGGGTTCCGTGGTTGGTCCGTCGGCTTTGAGGCAATTCAGGGATTTCGCCAGGATTCGGGCCATCGTGGTCTTGCCGACGCCTCGCGTGCCGGTGAAAAGATAAGCGTGGGCAACCCTGTTGGTTTTTATGGCGTTTTTGAGGGTCTGCGCAATCGGCTCCTGGCCGACGACGTCGTCAAAGGTTTGCGAACGGTATTTGCGCGCCAGTACAGTGTATGCCATAAAAAAAGATCGGCCGGGTTTGCCACGGCACGGCCAAACACCGCGTATGGCTGCTCGGTTCCCCGCCTGACCAGGTTAACGGGTCGGTCTGCATGGGACCCGGCCGGTAAAAAACATTTACTATTTTCAATTTACTATTCAGGCACTTGCAGTATAACAAGTTATCCGAAAATTTCCATAATTTTCGCTTGAACAATTCAGGCGGAAAAGCTAATAGGATATTATGAGTCGAATCAATAAAACCGGATATGGGAGACAGGTATGAAAGTTCGAATAGAGGATACCTGCACGGCCTGCGGGCTGTGCTGCGACACCTGCCCTGAAGTTTTTGAAATGGGGCCGGATACGGCGCAGGTAAAGGCGGAAGATGTACCGGCGGAACACGAGGACGCGGTTCAGCAGGCAGCCGACGAATGCCCCGTAGAGGCGATAGTCGTCGAATAAATTACTCCGACAGTTCTTTGCTTCTGTTTCGGGCGGCCGTCAGGGCGTCGGCAATCAATTGGGGGAAGTTTTTTGCCGCAAAGACCTTCAGTGCCGCCTCGGTGGTTCCGCCCGGGCTTGTTACCTTTCGGCGAAGCTCGCTTGGGCTTTCGCTGAATTTATCCCGTTCGGCGGCGAGCAGGGCTGCGCCTTTGGCGGTCTGGAGCACGAGGATTTTAGCGATTTCGGCAGGCAATCCCATCTCATTGGCAATCCTAATCATTTCTTCCATCAGGAGGAAGAAATAGGCGGGGCCTGAGCCGCTGACCGCTGTGACAACATCTATCAGGTCTTCGTTTTCAACGATGACCGCCTTGCCGACGGATGAGAATATTTTCATTGCCCTGTCCATCATCGGCCTTGCCCTGTTGTTGGCGAATATCGCACTTGCCCCTTCACCAATCAGTGCCGGCGTATTGGGCATAACACGAATAATGGGCTTATCGCCGAGTGCGGTGGCGATTTCGGCAATTTTTACGCCCGCCGCTATGGAAATAGTAAGGGTGCTGTGCCTTACGACCGATTCTATCGCCATTAACACATTAGCCATATTCTGGGGCTTGACGCTCAAAATCAATACATCCACCCCTCCCGCCAGTGCGGCACTGTTGGCCACCGCCTGGACATGGTATTGCCTTGTCAGAAACTCCAGCCGGTCGGAGCGGATGTCGTTTACAAGGATGTTCTTCGACTTGCAGAGATTTGCTTTTATGATGCCCTTTATCAGGGCCTCCGCCATATTACCCGCACCGATAAAACCAATTGTGTCCATAATTCCTCCTTGCTGTAACCAAGGCCTGAATTATAATCTCTCATATATTCTCAAACACATAATATAAACACGTTTACGAAAAAAAACAATGCAAAAGCAGGTTTGTTTCGTGGTTCTCTTTTTGTGCTTTTTTGTGGCTAAATCAGTGGTATGATATTGCAATGCTCGAAAAGGGACTTGTGCAGATATATACGGGGGATGGCAAGGGCAAAACAACCGCGGCCCTGGGACTTGCGCTGCGCGCGGCAGGCCAGAGCAATAAGGTTCTCATTTATCAATTCCTCAAACCCCCCTGCTTAAATACAGGTGAACGCGTCGCGTTATCATCGCTGCCATCGATAAAAATCGAGTCGCTGGAAATCCAGTGGGATATGGCAAAATCACCCAAAGACCTCAAGGCGATATCGACTGCCCAGACAGCTATTCACGATGCGATTGAACGGCTCGCAAAATCGGCAACTAAACGCGAATTTGACGTTCTGATTCTTGACGAAATTGTTTACTGTGTTTCAAAAGGTCTGGCGGCGATTCAGGATATCAAAAACCTTGCTGCCGGCAGGGACAAGCACGTTGAGATTATCCTGACCGGCCGAGGGGCGACACCCGAATTGATTGCACTGGCCGATTTGGTTACTGAAATGAAAAACATCAAGCACCCGTTCGATAAGGGCATTGCCGCGAGAAAAGGAATTGAGTTTTAACGACATTTGCAGTTGACTTATCGGGATTATCAGGTAAAAATTGGAGGCAGATAGAAGCGCAAAGTCGCTTGATTAAAGCCGATTTTTGGAGGATTTGATTATGGCCTCGAAAATACAATTGCGTGCCGCGATTAGCGTGGCAATTCTGTATCTGGGCTTGCTGTTTATTCTCACAGCTATTGCCGCAGGCGCCGAAGAGAGGCAGATTTTTTTGCAAGTCGTCGGACCGGATGGTAATCCGCTGCCGAGGGCGAGAGTTTATCAATACTACGCTATGCATTATAACCAGCAGCACGGCAAAGAATACATCTGCGATATAAACGGCTGGGTCGAGCTGGACGAAAAAAAACTATTTCAATCCGATCAGAACAGCCAGGGTGTCTGGCTATACGGCCTTTACGATGACAAACTCGCCGGCTTTGAGGACGTAAACGCCGACGACCTCGATAAAGAGCTCCAAATGCGGCTCTCACCTGCCTGTCGATTGTCCGGCACAGTAGAAAGCACGGAGCTATACAATCTGGGGCAGGAACTCGAACTGACCGACGTATTTATCTGTCGTGACCACGTCAAGCTGCTGGCGTGCCTGAACAAAAAAGCAGAGTTTGAATTCCTGCTTCCCCCCGGCGTTTATAACCTCAACGTCTCCGGCAAGAGAATATCTACTGAGTATGAAGATATTGTTTTAGAGCCGGGGCAAAAGGATTTGGAGCTTAACTACGATATCCCGGCTGGCCGGCTGTCGCGTCTGATTGGCAAGGATGCCCCCGAGTTTAAGCAAATCAAGGGCTGGTTGAATAGTGACCCGATGAATCTTTCGGACCTTCGCGGACATGTCATCTTGCTTGCTTTTTTCAGAACCTGCTGCCATGTCTCAGCCGGACCAATCCCAAAACTGGCGCAGCTCCACGAAAAATATCGCGACAAGGGTCTGGTCATAATAGCCGTCCACCCTGATGCGGTAGTAAATTCCATTGAGCAGATGCAGGAAAAAATAAATAAACTGAGCAAATGTTGTTGGAACGACGTAAATATTCCTTTTGCCGTCGCGCTCGATGGTGGCGGCAATTGCGTAATCGAGGGAACAAAACAGACCGCCCAGGGCGCGACCACCGCCGCCTACGGGATAAATTCTTTTCCGACGATGGTTCTGATTGACAAACAAGGAAGGGTTGTCAATGATTTTTACCCCGACGCCAACAACCCGCTGCTGGAGAAACTTCTGGCCGCTGAAGTAAACAATACGCCGTGATTGACTTATCGGCATTGGCGGGGGAAAATAGCTGCACAGGGATTTAAGGCCGGCGCAGTAATATTTTAGGAGGATATAAATTATGACGGCGAAAGGTATGTTTTGTTCGCAAATCAAAATGATAGTCATTTCTGTCGGCCTGCTTTTTATTGTTTTATCGTTTCCGAAAAGCTCTAAAGGCGAAGATTCCATGCAAACAGCGGCTGATACTAAAAAGATTGTTGAAGAGCGGCTAAATTCGATGCAACAACTGCGTAAACTGGGCGATGCGATTGCCATTTATGCCGATTCCCACGAAGGAAAGTATCCCAATAAACTCGAAGAATTCACGTCATATCGTGGTATTGATCTGGTCTGGCTTATGAATAATGTGTGTTATATCGGGGCAAATATGACCAGGGAGACCTCGCCGGATAAACCCATTGCGTTCGACAAAACAATGCTGTCTAAAGGGAATGGAACGGTTGTTTTATACAATGACAAGCACGTCGAATTCGTTAAACCGGATAAGCTCGAAACGCTGGGAATACCGCAAATCTGTCAGGAACCAACTGCCAAAAAACAGGAAAATAATGCCGGACCAATTGTTTTAAAAGTCGTCGGGCCGGACGGCAAAATCCTTGCAGACGCTAATGTTTATCAATACTTTTCAATGCAGGATGGCCGGCGCCAAGGCATAGAATATGCGTGCGATAAAAATGGCCTGGCCGCGCTGGCTGAAGAAAAAATATTCAAATACGACTGGCAGCGAAAAGGTGTGGTCCTGTATGGACTTTACGAAAGCAATTTGGCCGGCTTCATAGATGTGAACGCCGATGACCTCGGCAAAGAAATGGAAATGAAATTGACGCCCGCCTGCAGGGTTTACGGAAAAATAAAAAGCAGGGAGCTGGATACCCTCGGGCAAAAACTGGATTGGTCGAATGTCTATGTTTACTTCAACAACCAACAGCCGTTATCATATATGGGTCAAAAGGGAGATTTCGAGTTCCTGATGCCTGACGGCAAATATCAACTCTACGCCTATGGAATGAGTGTGTATGGTAAACAGGAGGAAGTTGAAATTAAGCCGGGGCAAAAGGAACTTGAAAAGAATTTTGACCTGCAGGCAGACCGGCTGGCGTATCTGATTGGAAAGCAGGCACCCGAACTTCAGAAAATGAAGGGCTGGCTCAATAGTAAGCCGTTATCCCTGAAAGAACTCCGCGGCAAGGTCGTTTTGCTGGACTTCTGGGGAACCTGGTGCGGCCCCTGCGTGCAGGCGATTCCTGATTTGATTGACCTGTCCGAAAAGTACCACGATAAAGGGCTGGTCATTATTGGTATCCATGACGATTCGATGAATTCTGTAAAAGACCTCGAAAAGGAGATTGATAAACTAAGCAAAGAACGCTGGGACGGCAAAAAAATACCGTTTGCTATCGCGCTCGATGGCGGCGGCAGATGCAAGATTGAAGGAACCAATCTCACAAGCTCGGGAGCGACTACGGCCGCCTACGGCATTCAAAAATGGCCGACTATGGTCCTGATTGATAAAAAAGGTAAGATCGTCAAAGAGTATAACCGCGGCGGTGACACCGAAGTCATGGAAAAGCTTCTGGCCGCAGAAGTGAATGATACGCCGTGATTGACTTATCGGGATTGGCGGGACAAAATAGCTGGGCAGGGATTTAAGGCCGGCGCAGTAATTATTTTAAGAGGATATAAATTATGGCGACGAAAACACACTCACAGGGGAGAATAAGCACAGGTATTTTGTGCCTGATGATACTTTTGGGACTTGCGGGTTTTGCCATTGGTAATAGTGAACCAAACGGGTCGGCCTATGAGCTAAAAAAGGTTTACCGCCTGTTTGTCGTAAAAGACGTAGTTGGCCTTGTGGGAATACTCGAAAAAGGCCGGCTCGAAACACAAATAGCCGCCGCAAATTACCTCGCCCAGCTTGGCAACGAATCGGCCATAACACCATTGCAGCAATTAAGCCAAAAATGGGATTCAAACAAGGGTGAAAATCCATTTGATTCGGCGATACAGAAAATACGAATAAGACAACAGAAGCAAGCGGACATCAGCAAGATGACAAATCTGAAGCCGCAGGAGTATCAATATCAATATCAATCGCAACCGCAAGGCGCTCTCTGCGGGCATATTACCGACGCCAATACAGGACAGGCGGTAACCGACGCGACTGTTACAGTCCGGGATATGTTCCGGGCACAAACCGACGCAAACGGTTTTTATCTTATAGAAAACCTGCCGGCAGGACCAAATTTAACAATCCGTGTTGACTCGAATGAATACGTCGGCATAACCGATTATCAATCAATGCCTTCTGTACGTATCCAAAAGGATACACAAACCGTCGAGGATTTCAAGCTCGACAATGCCTGTATGATAGAGGTGCACGTTGTTGACGAAGCGAACCAGCCAATAGAAGGCGCGGCATTTTCGGTAAGGCCCTTCGAGAATGAACTACTAAGGAAACTAATGTCGGGTCCGAGGCGTTATACGAAAACGAACACAGACGGAATCGCCCTGCTTGGCGGTCTTCCACCGAGCAAAATGGGCTATCTCATTGTCGCCGCACAATCGGACTACGCACCCGGCAAGCTTCTGGCAATACTTAACAGCACCGAATTTCTCGAATCGGGCAGGATAACCCTGCAAAAAGGGATTGATGTCACCGGGCAGGCGATGTATGAAGACGGCGCACCGGCATCTGATTTGACAATAAGAGCTTCCCGCTGGTATGTTTACGGCAATGTGAGCCGAAGTTATTTTCACGGCAGCAGCCCCGTTGACGCAAAAGGAAATTTTACGCTGAGGCACATAGTTCCGGACAGCTATTACATCGAGGCAATCCTTCCCGTAGAAAAAGGAACCCCAAAGAGCGTTGCTGAGTTACGGAGCACGCTGCCCCTGCCGGATAACGCGCCGCTGACGATAAATATCCCGAAGAAATCCGCACAGCCCTTAGTTTCCATCCGGGGCAATATGATATTTACCGGCAACACCATTCCAGATAACGTTAATATCTCAGTTTCTACAATGAACGATAACCATGATTCGTCAATCGAGTGGCAAAAATCAGGAAAAGACGCCTGCGATACGAATTTCGCGATAGAGCGGCTTGTGCCTGGAAAATACAAGCTAAAGTTTTATTCACCTTATATAAAAGAAAAAACGTTTGAAAACGTCGAGGCGCCGGCCGAAGGACTCGAAGTCGAGCTTGAGGCATTTGAAAAGTTCGTTCTCAGCGGAACCGTTGTAAATTCCCGGACAGGCAAGCCGGTACAGTTATTCAAGGCACGGATAAAACAACTGCAATCCTTCTCCGGGGCTTCAATTTATCAGCCGGCCAGCCACTGGCAGGATATGAACAACGCGGAGGGCAAATTTAATATAGAGGCATTGGGGGCCGGCATATACCAGGTCCAGATAGCCGCGGAAGGATTTGCCTGGGCGTGGAGTCAGGAAATAGATACCAGTCGGGATGTTGGGGCCGTGGTCAAGCTTGTCACTGGGGGGAGCATAAAAGGCATCGTCGTGGATGAGAAAGGCAAACCCATCAACGGGGCCAAAGTTATGCCGATGTCGAAGGCAACGGAAACGAGAGCGTCTACAAAGGACACATTAATTTCAGATAATGACACGGTCGAGACAGTTAACGGCTCGTTTGTGTTAAATAACCTGGCACAAGGCAGGGAAAGCATAAAAGCGGTTCACCCTGATTATACATTTACGATAGTTGACAACATAGAAGTCAAAGAAGGCAAAACAACAGAAGGTGTAAAAGTGGTATTGCATAAAGGCGGAACAGTGGAAGGTTACGTTTATGATTCCGCAGGGCAAGCGCAACCGGATATTACGCTGATTTTTCAAAACACGTCCTATTTCAATCCGCAGGAAGAAAAACTTGGGCGTGTTGCCACCGTAACAACGGACGCGAGCGGGTATTATCGCGTTGAAGGGCTATCTGAACAAATATGTTATGTGCAGAAACAGAGGGAACAGAACAGAATGGGTGTTATCTGCCGGGCATTTGTGCCGGCCGGCGGCAAAGTGACACGCCTGGATTTCGGGGGCCAACCCGTCGTAAAAGGTCAGGTCGTTTTTGACGGAAAGCCCCTTGCCAATTATCCAGTTACTTTGACGACAACGCAAATATCATATTCCGCTGTTTTTGAATGTTGCGCAAAAACAGGCCCCAACGGCGAATTTGCGTTCGGCGGCATACCGAAAGGCAAATGGTCAATCTATTGCCCGGACCCTGAAGGCAACAAAAGAAATCTCAAAATAGCGACCATTGACGCTGACGGGCACGATATAGATACAGGCGTAATACCAAGGGGACTTTCAATCCTTGCCGTTTCGATTGAATATGAACAAGTCGAGGCAAAATGGGATGTTACGGATGTATATCTACGGGAGGAAAATCTCTCCTGGGACCGGCCAATCGTCATACTCGAAAAACCAGCCAGCAATAATGAGCCGTTCATCGCTGGAAACATAATGCCGGGCAGATACCGCCTTATTGTGAACCGGGGGTATGTGACCCAGCAGAGCACAATCGACATTACCGAAGGCAATACGAATATAACTGTTAAGATACCGAAAGGCACGGCGGGCGTTCGAGGCCGTCTGACCAGACAATATAATAACTGGCAGATACTATGGAGAGAAGGTAAGGAGGTTGTTTGTTATATCAGTGCGGACGCAAATGGCAGTTACGAGTTTAATAACCTGCCGGCGGGGAAATATTATCTCAGCCCCGACTGCTCTACCAATTCAAGGGCACTGCTCGAATTCGAGCTGGCGGAAGGTGAGCAGAAAGAGCTGGATATAGATACAACGAACCTTCGGAAAAACATAGACGGTATCCTGCATGTATTTCTTCTCGATGAATATGGAACGCCTGTAACAGGAGCAGATATCCGGCTGGAGGGCAATGGGACTACGATTGAACCTATAACAGATTCAACGCCCGGATTCTATTTTGCCGCAGAGCCGGGAACGTATACATTGACGGCGAAAATTGCCGGCTATAAAGAAATTAAACAACCCGTGGCAGTCAAAATATGGGATTATCAGGTGATGAAGCGTCCACCCGACCCTGTTTTTGTCCGGCTGGAAAAATAAAAATACAATAAAAAATCGGGAGGTTTTATATGACAGCGCAAACACACTCAAGGAGAACAATAAACACAGGTATTTTGAGCATGGCGATACTTTTGGGATTTGCGGGTTTTGCCAATGGCGATAGCGAACCAAACAAACCCGCTGATAAATTCCGGTCAGCTAAACCGGCCGTTAATCAACCGCAGCCGCAAAGTGTTCTTTGCGGCCATATCACCGACGCCAAAACAGGACAGCCCGTAACCGACGCAACTGTTATTGCAGACCAATCATATAGAGCCGAAACCGACGCAAACGGCTATTACCGGATTGATCCAATATACTACCAGCTTAAGTGCAGAATTGCCGTTGATTCAAACGGATACTCAGGCATAACAAACTATGATTCAATGCCGGTCGTGCAACTCAGCAAAGACACCCAAACCATCAAAGATTTCAAACTCGACAAGGCGTGTATGATAGAGCTGCGCGTCGTCGATGAGGCGAACCAGCCGATTGAAGGCGCGGAACTCTCGGTTGCATCCCTAACAGATGAATACAACAATAAATTCCGTGAGATAAAACGTCGCACAGATAAAAACGGAATTGCGACACTCGGCAGTTTGCCGGCGAGCAAAATAAAGTATCAAATTGTAGCCAGACATTACTCTGAAGCAGACAAACAGTCGAGTAAGAGGCAATGGGATTATGCGCCGGGCCAACTCGAAGTAATATTGAATGACACTGAGGTTGTCGAGTCGGGGCTGATAATTCTGCAAAAAGGAGTCGATGTTGGGGGCAATGCTCAGTACTCAGACGGAGTACCCGCGTCAGACCTGAAAATATACGCATATCCCGACTGGTGGGGCAACTATTCCTCCCCGGAAATCTATCCTATTGACGCCAACGGCAATTTTACGTTCCGGCACATAGCGCCAGGCACATATCAAATTCAGGCAAATATACCAATGGGGACGGGCAGTTACATGGGCCTGAATATTCTTAAAACCACTTTGCCTTTGGCTGATAACGGTCTTCTCAAATTGACAATCCCGCAGAAATCGCCGCAGTCGCTTGCGTCTATCCGCGGAAGATTGGCCTTTGCCGGCGAAAAAATCGCCAATTACGTCAACATAGAGGCCTATTCGGCAAACGACAGAAACCGTACGCCTCATTCATTCTACTGGCAAAATTACAGGCACGACGTCTGCGATATGAATTTTGTGATAGACCGTCTTGAGCCGGGGAAATACAAACTCACATTCTCATCACCCGAGGCAGAGGAAAAGGTTATTGAAGACGTTAATGCGCCAAGCGAAGGACTTATAGTCGAACTTGTGCCCGCCGATAAGCCGCACCTGAAAGGCACTGTGCTTAATTCTCAAGCAGGTCAGCCGATTGAACAATTCAAGGCGAGGATAAAGAAAACCAAGTCGTTCAGTGCACGTAATTATCTGCCATCCGACCAATGGTCTGCGTTTGATAATAACGATGGAAGATTTGAGATGGAAACCGCCGGGCGGGGCATATACCAGGTCCAGATAGCCGCGGAAGGATTTGCCTGGACGTGGAGCGAGGACGTCAATACCGACCAGAATGTTCCGGTTGTGATTAAGATTAGCGCAGGCGGAAGTATTAAGGGCAGCGTAGTCGATGAAAAAGGCAAACCCGTCAGCGGGGCAAAGGTGATACCGTTTTCAAGGGCAGGCACGTTATCAACTACTGGAAAAGAAGCTTTCGTTTCCGAAGATGGGGCGGTCGAGACAAAAGACGGCAAATTTTTGCTGAACAACTTACAGCCGGGCAAAGAAACGCTCAAGGTCGTTGGCGCGGACTATGCCCCTTTAATTGTAAAAGATATCGTGGTAGCCGACGGACAAACCACCGAAGAAATTAAAATAGTCCTGGCAAAAGGCGCAATAGTGGAAGGATATGTTTATGACTCGCAAGGCAGACCTGAAGCGGGCGTATCCTTAAAATTTCGCAATAGTCCCGGCGACAGCGATTCAAAGACAGGCCAACTCGCAATAGTGGTTACCGATTCCAACGGATATTACCGCGTGGCCGGCCTGCCGGAGGAGATATGTTATATCACTCGACAGGATATTAGTAAGGCACTGGGCGTTGTCAAACGAACAATAATCCCCAGCAATGGCGATACCGTTCGGCTCGACTTCGGCGGCAAGCCAGTCATAACAGGAACGATTATCCTCGACGGCCAACCGCTCGCGAATCAAAAAGTTATATTATCTGCGGGAGACAGCCCGGAGTCCTACGCTTTCACTTGTTATTGCCTTACGGACAATAAAGGCGGATTCAAATTCGCCGGCCCTCCTGTAGGCAGATATGGTATATCTTACAGACGTCCGCAGACAACAGAATATAACATTATGAAACTGACAACGTTTTCAGTTGAGGGCAAAGATATTGACCTCGGTATTATCCCGCGACAGCCAACCTGCAAAGTGCTTGTTTACCCGGATAATGAAGCCAACGACCCGAAATGGGAAACTGCAAAAATATATCTGCTGGAGGGCTTCCACGGTAAATCGGCTCGAACGGTCAATTTTGCGAATAAACCTGAACCCGGACAACCTTATGTTTTCAGTGATATCCAGCCGGGCGATTATACCATCGTAGTTAACAGGACCGACGGCCTCAGTATGCAGCAGGAAATCAAGGTCGAGGCAAAAGAAACTTCTGTGCCGTTAAAAATGCCCGTCAGCACCGCGAGTATCAGCGGCAGGATAACAGGGGCGGAACCGATAGCCGAGAAACAGTTGAGGATGCTGGCAATCTGGCAAAAAGACGAAAAAATCATCAGCTATATTCAGGCAAAAGAGGACGGCGCTTATAAAACGGAGAACCTGCCCGCAGGCCGATATTTTATAGGCGGTAATCCGCGGGACCCGAATCAGTCGATGCTCGAAGTCGAACTGTCGGAAGGAGAACACAAAAATATCGACATAGACGCAAACGTCTCGTCCATAGCAAGGTTGGCGATGGCACCTCTAAGAGTCCACGTGGTCGATAAAAGCGGCATACCGATACCGGGGGCTACTGTCGTATTGGAAGGCGATTCAGGCATAATAGAGCCGTTAGGCGGCGAGTATTTTATGGCCAAACCCGGTAATTACACACTGCGTGCATCCTACCCTGGCTTTAAGGAAAGCCAACAGCAAATAACTATGAAGTTGCCTGATAACTGGTCAAGCGGCTATCAACTGCCACCGCCTGTGGTGGTCCGACTCGAAAAACAGTAAAGGACGCATCATTTCCTGACTTATTGTCGTCGCGAATCATACCGCGTTTGATTTTACGCGGGATTCTGCTATAATGCTTTGTGGAGTCAAGGGTGATAAATGGTGGTAACTGCAATGAGCAATACGGAGACAAGCGGAATCCTGCTGATAGGCGATTCCGGCGCGGCGGTTTTGGGGGCAATACCAGCCGACAGGCCTGCGATTCAGGTCTGCGGCAATATACAGGAAGGCATTGAAACGGCCAGAAAAGCCCATTTCGCCGCAATCGCCGTGGAGATGAAAGGTGCAACGCCGGGCCTGCGAGATGGCCTGTCCCTGCTTAGGGAAAACACCAGTGCGAAAATTCTTCTGCTTGCGCGGATGTATGAGGAGCCGGAGGCAATAAAATTAGTCGGGAGCAACGGAACCAGTTTGGCTGATGATTACCTTATCTGCCCGGTTCAAACAGAGCGGCTTTACAATATCGTTTGTCGCGGCCCGCTTATGGCTGTCGGCGGAAAAGAAGCGGCCATCTCAGATACGACTCTTCAAGCGAAGATAAGCCGGCTGGAAAAACTGGCGACTGAGGACGATTTGACAGGCCTTAAAAACAGGCGGTATCTGTGGGAATTCGCAAAACAGATAATCGCGCGGTCAAAGAAAGATAACGGGCGTGTAACCGTGCTCGTATTCGACATAGACGATTTTAAGCATTATAACGACGTTTACGGCCACGCGGCGGGCGACGAGGTGCTCAAGCAGGCGTCGCTTTTAATGAAGCGATGCTGCCGAAGGCACGACGTGGTGGCACGATTAGGCGGGGATGAGTTCGCGGTGGTGTTCTGGGACGACCCGAAATGTCCCCAGCCGATTGAGGGTAGCGAGAGGCGCTCGTACACAATGGACCATCCGGGAGAAGTGATATTCATAGCAAAGCGATTCCGCAGAGAAATTGAAAGGACAGACCTGCGGTTTTTAGGTCCGGAAGGCAGAGGCGTGCTTACAATAAGCGGAGGGCTTGCGAGCTTAAACAGGGACGGCACGACGACCGAGGAGCTTTTCGAAAAAGCCGACCAGGCACTCTTAGAAGCAAAACGCAGCGGCAAAAACAGGATATACCTTGTAGGCCAGCCCCAAAACGACATCGAGAAAATAGAATAAACAGCCCCTAACGTCCCTCTGAATCCCATTTATCTGCGAAATTTTTCGTGCAAATTCCCTAACGTTGATTACCATTATTGCGTCTATAAGAGTGAGGACGTAACAGTGGATGAACCTGGACAACCGAATGCGGCCGCTATTGAGCGTCTGGTCGAGGCAAGTAAGGCCGGCGACAAAGGTGCGTTTGACAAACTGGTGCAGCTATTCCAGCGACGCGCTATGCAATTAGCCATAAGAATCCTCGCAGGCGCAGACCAAGCATCTGACGTCGTACAGGATGCGTTCGTCAAGGCGTATCTGGGGCTTAATAAAATACGGGACCCCAAACGTTTCGAGCAGTGGCTGCTGAAAATCGTCGCCAACCTTGCCGTTGAGCAACTGCGAAAAGTAAAACGCAGCCAGATGGTTTTTCAGGATGATTGCCCTGAAAATAGCCGGGGAGCGACGCCCGTAGAAATTGCGGCCGGCGAAGAATTAAGCAAGGCCCTGCGGGATGCAATGGCGAAGCTGCCCGGCAAACAGGCAAAGGCAATAGCGCTTTTCGGATTGCAGAATATGTCGCAAAATGAGGTGTCGCAAATTATGAATTGCTCCGTTGAATCGGTAAGGTGGCATGTGTTCGAGGCGAGAAAAAAACTTAAAGAGTTGCTCAAAGATTACCTATGACTGAATCAGGAAAAGAAAAACTGGACTTGTTGCTGGAACAAAACGCCGAGCGGCAATTAGCGAAGATTGACTGGCAGGCCTTAAACGCCTCAATCTCGTCTCGTCTTAACGCGGCCCCAAAACCGGCGACCTTAAACTGGCCCGTCCTGCTTAGAGTCGCGGCGGTAATCGCAATAATCATCGCTATCGCCGCCCTGCTGCCGCTCGCAGGCCGGCTTTCTTTGAACCGAAAATTCGCCGCCCCTGTCGCATCAGTCAAATTTACCCATAGCATCGCTCAAACAACCGTCCAGATTCTGAAAACCCCGGCTCAAGCAGAAGTTTCTATCAGTCCCACTGCTTCAAACAGCAGTATAGCTAAATGTGAGATTGAGATAATCGAGCCGGCAGTGAAACCGAATCAGGGCTTTGATATTCCGACATGGTTAATAGTATGCAAACAAGAACCGTCATCGGCACAAAACGGCATTAACGAAGAAACAGCAAGTTTGCTGTGTTTATTCTAAATAAAAAAATCAGGTTAGCGAAAGGAGAGCAAAAAATGAAAGCTAAAAACATTGTGCAGGTATTAGTTTTAGTCAGCTTGTTAATGGCAATTTTCAGCAGCACTGCTCAAGCAGGAACATTAGATATGCAGAACCGGCTCGGTAAAGAATTAAAAATAGAGCTAAAGGACGTAACCATTGCCGAGGCCCTTGCAAAAATCAGTCAAAAGGCGGACGTAAACATAGTTCTGTCGGATGAAGCCGCGTGGAGACTTCCACAGGGTGAGGCAACCAGATTATCCGTTAAGCTTGATGGCCCATTAGCGGAGAGTTTGACAGAGATGCTGAGCGCTTTCTTTATGCGTTATGCCGCCGACGATAGTCAACTAACAATCTATCCGAAAGGAGAACTCGACCATATCCTCGGCAGACCGACAGCAAATCAGCTCGAAATACTTAAAAGAATATACACCCTTCCGGTGAGAATTTATATCCACGGTCAGCCCCAAAAGACCGTTAATTTGGCATTAGGAACAACAGTAACAATTTCTCCGCTTTATGTGTATGAGCAACTTGATAATCTGTTCTGCAAGCAAATTATCAACACGGAGAAGCCGGATGCCAACAAAATATTGGACAAATATGATTTGCCAACGCCGGTTACAATTGTGCAGTTGCTCAGTGAAGCTCAGGTTACAGGATTTAGACCCGAATACACTCGCTGGTATATATCGGGGACGGAATTGCCAGGCCAAATCCATGAAATTAAAGTCGTAGATGCAGTTCAATTCCAACGTGTAAAACTTAGTCAAAAGATTGATGTTACCTACAAGAACGAATCACTCGACAAAATCTTTCAGGACCTGGCAAATCGTGGTGGTATCACATTGACAATATCGCCGGGATGCAACTTGAGCAATTACCGAACCTCGGTCAGCATACAAAATATGAATGCCCGTGAAGCCATTGAAAAAGTCGCTGACATTGCCGGCGTCTTTATAGATTACAAAGAGTATGGCGAAAAGTTCACATTGAATGTTTTAAGCGTTATCCCAAAAGGTGAAGGAAAACAAGGTAGTAAAACCCAGTCATCTGACGGCTCAGGAAGCTACGTAGGCAAGATAAGCGTTCCAATGAACGGAGGCGAATACTTTATCGAGTTTATGCTGCGTGAAAGCGACCTTAACAACGAGTTGAAAAACCTCAGGAAAGAAAAAATAAACGATATCTTAAAACAATACCAGAAAAACGCTGAGCAAAAACAACCAGCAGCCGACAGCGCCAAGTAAAAAAAACGATGCCTGAAAATCAACTATGTATCGGTCCCAAGAACGATTGTCTCGCTTTGGCTGACGAGTTTGTAGCGGATGCCGCGCCAGCAAATCGTTCTGCCGAAGGCCGAAGACAATATCAAAATGAGCATAAGCGGCGACCAGAGCCAGAACAGTGCAATATCGGCGATTGCCGCAATTTTCAATCTGGGCCAGTCCTCCGCGAGCAATTTACTCGCCATACTCTGCCTGAGTATCGCCCTTGTGAGTTGCGCGATAAAAAACAGAACCGGCACCGCGGTAAAAATACAAATGTGATGATTCTGCGTGATTCGTGCGTAAATCGCCAAGGCAGTTCCAGCCCAAAGCCCAAAGACCGAATAGACGCTGCTGAACAAACCAAATGACCACGTCTGTGGCGCATAAACCTTTGTGATAACGAACTGCCTGCGTCCAAACTCAAAAAGTTTTGCCCATGTGGTAGATTCGGAGGTAGCAACAAGGCAGCCGGGGACAAACTCGACTTTTTTATTAGCATCTTTCACGGCACAGCTAAGCGAGTAATCATCACTGAGGGCCTTTTGCCAGAGCTTTTCAATACCAAGCTCCCTGAACAACTGCACCCTGATGGCCATTGACCCGCCCCAGGCGTGATTAAAAGGCGTATTACCCAGAAGCTGGGCAATTTTCGCGTTTACGGCAGACAGGGCAAGCGTGGCAAGGTTGTTGGTTTCCGGCACGAGCCATCGATAACCAGTAGCCGCCCCTCTTGTTTCGGGATGCCGAAGAGGATAAACCAGATAATGCAACCAAGTCGGCTTGACGCAGATGTCCGAATCCGC
>Ga0315273_10001759_pt1 | contig 24956 bp, 19 predicted proteins | sample YL17G02_0_MG_FD_205753 | JGI IMG/M metagenome (GOLD analysis project Ga0315273, IMG submission 205753) | Sediment microbial communities from Yellowstone Lake, YNP, Wyoming, USA - YL17G02_0 | ecosystem: Environmental > Aquatic > Freshwater > Lake > Sediment | place: USA: Wyoming | collected... | reverse complement strand
TACATCGACTTTGGGCCGCCGACCCCGCGCCGCCGGGCCGCCCCGCGGGATTCCTTCCCAAGAAAGCGGCCGGAATTTCTTGAACTGCGTAACTTGGGCTAGACTGCGATACCTCCCCAGCACTTGACTTGTGGCGGATAAGACCGTGGCAACCTCGCCATTGGTGTGTGCCGCGGAACTCTTTCGCCTTGTTGATGGCCTCGAGGGGCAGGGCGACTTCGAGGAGTTTCTTGGCGTGCTGGCCTATGGGAAGAACAGTCTGTTCAGCCAGGACACAAGAACATCAACCTGGGGTACCCCGGGATCAAGATACCGGGCCGTTATGGCCGTTCCCAATGGCTTCCCCGGTTCCTTCTGCCACGCCAACCACGTGTGAATGATGGCCTTCGGTTCGGCGAGTTGACTGAAGCGCCGTTCGCCTTCCGGGATGGCCGCCACGCTGGACTCGACGTGATCGAACAGACATGACCCTGCTGGCACCAGGAACCGCAGGAAGTCCTCCAAAATGCCTTTGGCCTGGTTGTCGGGCATGATCCAGATGCCCACTCGCGGCAGCAACGTGCCGGCGGGAGGGTCAAGAATGGTGCCGTCGCACGATGGATTGTCTGGCACGCGATCATAGCCGACCCGGATGAGCCGGTCTCGTAGCGATCGCCAACGTGCAGCCAGGTCAGTATCCGCATCAATGACCACCCCGAAAATGTCGCCATCCTCGCTTGCTTTGAGACGAACTGGAATACTATCTAACAGACGTTCAACGCTTTCGTGCGGTTTGACTTCATCAAGTTTCGGTCCGCCACGATTACCGCACAAATGCTTGAGGACGTGCTCATCATCAATGCCCTCGACCAGGAGAATCTTCTTGGCAGCCATGTCAGCGCACCTCGATGCGGTCGCGGGTAGCGACGGCAAGTTCGTCTTCGCGGAACAGAGTCGGAATCATGTCTTCGCCCTTGCGCGACAACCGAATAAGGACCCCTTCCTCTGGGTCCTCGCTCGCCGCTTTCTGGAACGCCTCAATCGAATCCCAACTGTGAGAGGTGGCCAAGACTTGTACGTCCAGGCGTCTGGCGAGTCTGAAGACGGCACGCCACGCGTCGGCTTGGACCGTATGGTGCATGCCATTCTCGAACTCATCGATCAGCAATAAGCCATCCTTCGCGTTGACCAACGAGAGAACGATGCCGAAAAGGCGATTCAGGCCGTCACCAAACGAGCGAAGAGGTACAGGACGTGGGATACCCGCTGCCCGGACTATCGCTCTGCGTGTCTCCCGGGGGCCTTCTCCGCCGACCATGGAGACGGCTGATATCTCGGGATCAATGATGCGCAGCGCCTCGACGACGTCTTTTTCACGATCCGAGAGCGCGATCTTGTCCCAGAGAGGCCCCAGCGTGGCGGTCCGTTCGCCTCCGTAGGGGCTCACAAACACGCATGGCAGACGGGGTTCATCTGCGAACTCCGAGCGAAACGGGCGCCCGCGGTATGCATAACGACGCAAAGAGTCCAACGGCACGAGGCGCCGCACACCGCCAGCCTCAATCGCCAGCGCGGGCAACGCTTCACCCTCGCCGAAAAGCTCCTGTTCCCGAGGGACCAGTCTTCTGGAACCGTCTTGATCCCGTTCCTCAGAGAACCAACCCGCTTCCATGGATATTCTCATGGGCCGTTGTCCGCCATTCGAAGCGATCACTATGGACTCAACCTTTGCGGAGAACTGCGGAAAGCCGTGGAACAGGCTCGATAACTGAAACAAACCTTCTGCGTCTAATGGCCGCGCCGGATCCTCCACCTCGCCAACGTCCTCCTCTCGAAAGCGGAGAATGTTGTAGATTACGGACGGCGAGGCATCGGAGGCCAGAATGCGGAGGGCCTCCAACACTGAGGATTTCCCAGTGTTGTTTCGCCCTGTGATCAGATTCACCCGCCCAAGCCCCTGGATACTAAGGTGCCGAAATGCCCGAAATCGTTCGATAGTCAAGGTGCCGATTTTCGGCTTCATGGTTCTGCTCCTTCTGCAGGTGAGTTCCGGTGACACACGCCTTGTCTTCCTCTTCCTCTCGGCTTCGGTCCAGGCTTGCCATACCGAAGCGTACGCGAAAGAAGAGACGCCCAGCTTCTCTGCGCCTCACTCATCGAGCAGGTGGCCGAGTTTGCGGCGCTTCGTGTCGAGGTAGCGGGCGTTGAGCTCGTTCGGCTCGATGACCAGGGGCACGCGCTCGACGATGTGCAGGTCGAAGCCGTCGAGGGCGACGATCTTGCGCGGGTTGTTGGTCATCAGGCGGACCTTCCGCACGCCGAGGTCGGCCATGATCTGGGCGCCGATGCCGTAATCCCGGAGGTCCGGCTTGAAGCCGAGCCGCTCGTTCGCCTCCACCGTGTCCAGGCCCTCCTCCTGCTGGAGGCGGTAGGCGCGGATCTTGTTCGTCAGGCCGATGCCGCGCCCCTCCTGTCGCATGTATATAACAACGCCACTGCCTTCCCGGGCCACGCGGGCCATGGCCGTCTGGAGCTGCTGGCCGCAGTCGCACAGCAGGCTGCCGAAGACGTCGCCGGTCAGGCATTCCGAGTGGATGCGCACGAGCACGGGGTCCTCGCGGACGGGCACTTTGCCGTCGGGCCCGGCCAGGCCGATGCCGCCCAGCGTCAGGGCGATATGGGGGAAGGGGTCGACGATGCTCTCGTAGACGTGCAGGTCGAACGTGCCGTGCCGCGTGGGCAGCGTCGCCTGCACGACGCGGTGCACCAGGCGTTCCTTGCGGTGGCGGAACTCGATGATCTGGGCCACGGTGCAGATCTTGAGGGCGTGCTCGCGGCAGAACTCCAGGAGGTCCGGCAGGCGGGCCATGGTGCCGTCGGGCTTCATGATCTCGCAGATGACGCCGGCGGGCTTGAGGCCGGCCAGGCGCGCCAGGTCCACGGCCCCCTCGGTCTGTCCGGCCCGCACCAGGACGCCCCCCTCCCGCGAGCGGATGGGGAAAACGTGGCCGGGGCGCGCGAGGTCCTGGGGCTGCGTTCCCTCGGCGATCGCGAGCAGGATCGTGCGGGCCCGGTCGGCGGCGCTGATGCCCGTGGTCACGCCGCTCCGGGCGTCGATCGACACCGTGAACGCCGTGCCGAAGGGGGCGGTGTTGTCGGGCGTCTGCGGCGGCAGGTTCAGGCGCAGGACGAACTCGGGCGCCAGCGGCAGGCAGACGAGGCCGCGGCCGTGGCACGCCATGAAGTTGATGATCTCGGGCGTGACCTTTTCGGCGGCGCAGACGAGGTCGCCCTCGTTCTCGCGCTGCTCGTCGTCCACCAGGACGATCATGCGGCCGGACCGCAGTTCCTCGAGGATTTCAGGGATCGGGCTGAACGGGGTATCCATGGTGCTTCATGGTAGCGTGGGGGAGGGCGGGAATCAAGCCGCGGGGCGCGGGGCGGCTACGTCACGTGCCACGGGCTGCTTGTCACCCCGTGGTTGAGAGGGCCGTTCTTCCTGGGGCTGGCAAGCAACCCATGGCACGTGACGGTCGGCGGCAGTATAATCACATGGCATGGATAAGCTCCTCTTTGCGGTTCCGTGCCTGATGATCCCGGCGATGCTGCTGGTCATGGCGGCCTTCGTGGCGATCGTCGTCTTTGTCATCCTCGGCTCGCGGAAGCAGGAGGAGGCGTACATCCGGCAGGCGGCCCAGTGGGGGTTCCAGTATTACTCCGCCGACCCGTGGAACCTGCCCAAGCGCTACGAGAACACCTTCGATCTCTTCCGCCAGGGAAGCTCGCGGACCGCATCGAAGATCCTGGCGGGCCGGATGGGCGGGCTTGACGTTCTGACGTTCGAGTACCGCTATACGACCGGCAGCGGCGACAACGAGACGACGTATCACTATGGCGTGGCGGTGTTCGAGCTGCCGATCCGGGCGCCGCACCTTCAGCTTCGCGATGAGAGCTTTCTCGATAAGGTGGCGGCGTGGGTCGGCCACGACGACATCAACTTCGAGAGCGACGAGTTCAGCCGCCGCTATTACGTGAAATGCGACCAGCCCAAGTTCGCCCAGGATTTCCTCCATCCCCGCCTGATCGAGTACCTGCTGGCGTGCGGCCACTGCCCGGGCATCGAGACGCGCGGCACGTTGCTCGCGCTGCACGACTCGCAGCAGACGGGCGTGGAGCGGCTCGTCCGCCTCGTGGAGATCGGGCGTCACCTGATCGGCAGCATTCCCGACTACGTGCGGCACGAGCGGCCGGCGGGGACGTAACCCGTGCGCGAGCAGCTCCTGGGTCACCACGCCGCGATGGCAGTCTGCGGGGGGAGAGCACGCACGCGGCGGGTCAGGAGACCCGCCGCGCATGGAGGGGTGCCCCGGTCGATGTACAGACCCGCCGCGCACGGAGGGATGCTGCACCAACTCCCCGGGGTTGCCGGATCGGCCTTTCCTTTTGACCGTCTTCATCGCGTGGCCTATAATCCGGCCGACCTCTGGGGAGGAGCATGCGTTGATCGTCGCGGACATAGGCGGCCCGTTTCCGTGCGTCATGTTCGTGGCGGTGGCGGCGATTGTCATCGTGGCCGCCGTCATGGGCATCCTGAAGGCCTGCGAGCGGCGCGAGGCCATGGCCCGCCTGGCCGCCGAGCTCGGCCTGACGTACTACCGCGACGACCCCTGGGATATCCCCGTCCGGTACGTCCAATTCGAGCTCTTCAGCGTGGGCCACTCGCGGAAGGCCTCGAACGTTTTGGCCGGCGCCATCGACGGCCGCCAGATCCTCCTTTTCGACTATCGCTACACGACCGGCAGCGGCAAGAACCAGAGCACGCACTCCTGCCAAGCCGCGATCCTGTGGCTGCCGATCGTGGCGGCGCACCTCCAGGTGCGGCACGAGAACTTTCTGGACCGCATGGCGTCCTGGGTGGGGCATGACGATCTTGATTTCGAGAGCGAGGAGTTCAGCCGCCGGTACCACGTCAAGTGCAACGAACCCAAGTTCGCCTATGACATCTTTCACACCCGCCTGATCGAGTACCTGCTGGCGTGCGGCGACCTGCCCGCGCTGGAGATGAGTGGTCCGCTCCTTCTGCTGAACGACGACCAGCGCGGGCCGGAGAACCTCCGGCGGCTCTTGGCGATCGGCCGGGAGATCGTCACCAGCATTCCCGAGTACGTTCTGACGGCGCGCGGCATCAAGGGCCAAGGGCAAGGAGAGACATGATGGCGGGCATCGAGACGGTGCCGGGAATCCTGGGTTTCGCGGAGTTCGGCCTGCTCGCCGGGTGCCTCTGCTTCTTCCTGCCCATCCTCGTGGTGGTGCTGGTGGGGGTGGGCATGTACAACAGCCTCGTCAGTGGGCGGAACCACGTGCGCGAGAGCTGGTCGGGGATCGACACCGAGCTGAAACGCCGGTACGACCTGATCCCGAACCTCGTGGAGACCGTGCGCGGCTACGCGAAGCACGAGCGCGAGGTGCTCCAGCGCGTCGTCGAGGCGCGGACGCGGGCGGTGGCCTCGACGGGCTCGCCGGCCGCGCAGGCCCAGGACGAGAACGTGCTCGTGGGCGCCCTCAAGCAGCTCTTCGCGGTGGTCGAGGGGTACCCGGACCTGAAGGCCAACCAGGGTTTCCTGGCCCTCCAGCACCAACTGACCGAGACGGAGGACCGCATCCAGGCCGCGCGGCGGTTCTACAACGCCAACGTCCGCGACTACAATAACCGGTGCCAGATGTTCCCGACGAACCTGATGGCGGGGATGTTCAAGTTCGAGCCGGCCGAGTTCTTCGAGATCGAGACGGCGGTGGAGCGCGAGGCGCCGAAGGTGGACCTCGGCGGCGCGGCCCGCGCGTAGCCGCGAACCACAAGAGCTCAGTCGCCCCGCTGGGGCTCCGGGGTTGCGTTTGCCCGCGTACCACACGCTTGCGCGTGTGGCTACTTACACACGCCCCTGCGGGGCTGACGGCAAGGCATTCGCGGGGTGATGTCGAGTCATACGAGCGGAGGGTTTGCCGTTAGGCCCGAAGGGCCGGCGGTAAGTCGTGTGGTTACTCACACACGCCCCTGCGGGGCTAACGGCAAGGCATTCGCGGGGTGATGCCGAGTCATAAGAGCGGAGGGTTTGCCGTCAGGCCCGAAGGGCCGACTGTAAGTAGCCACGGGCGCAAGCCCGTGGAACGCCTACGCATGTTCTTCCGGCGAAATGATCCACTTCCTGCATTCGGCATCGTCGGCGGGGGGGACCTCCAGGGTCTGCGGCGCGCCGCCGACGGGCATCACGAGGACGGGCCAGGGCTTGCCGCGCTCGCGCTTGGTGTACCTGAGCGTGAGCGCGGCGGCGGTGGCGGTGTTATCGGGGGTCGCCTGGCCGCGGAGAAGCGTGGTGGGGCCGGGGACTTCGGCGGCCTCGATCCGCACGTCGCCGTCCTGGAAGAGCCGCTCCAGCTTCAGGTTGTCCTCGTAGAACCGCCCGACGACGACGAGCGTGCCGTCGGCGAGGCGGAAATGGCGGCCGACCTTCAGCAGCGCGATGTCGGCCGGCGTCGGCGTCTTGTGCTTCATCAACTCGCGCAGGCGGAACGCGAAGCCGGGGTCGGTGAGCAGGCACCCGCCGGCGGGGGAGGGGTACTCCGTGAGGCCGAACTCCGCCGCCAGCGCTATCTGCACCTTCCGCGAGCGGCCGGCGATGCCGAGAAGTTTGCCGCGGTCGAGAAGGCCCTCGCGCTCGGGCTTCGTCGGCTCCAGACGCTGGGCCGACAGCGGACGCACCAGCAGGTCCGCGAGGCCGGACTCCCGCTCAATGAGGTCGAGGACGGGCCGGCGCTGCGACATCGGACGCTGGCCAAGCACCTCGCCGGTGAACACAAAGGACGCCCCCTCGCGCTCCATGAGCGTCTTGGCCTGCCGCAGGACCCAGATGCGGCAGTCGATGCACGGGTTCATCCGCTTGCCGAGGCCGTGTCGCGGGCGCTGGATCATCTCCAGGTCGGCGGCGCTGGCGTCGACGAACTCCAGCCGCACGCCGAGGGCTTCGGCGGCCCGCACGGCGGGCGACTTGGCGTCGGCCTCCAGCGGCAGGGGATGCCAGAGGTGCTTCGCGTGGAAGGCGATGACCTCGATGCCCAGGCGCTGAATGAGCCGCACGGCGAGCATGGAGTCGAGTCCGCCCGAGATGCATCCGATGGCTTTGGCCATGTTTGTCCGCCTTGTATTTCCTTTACAGGGCGTATACTATGCGTGTGATGCGGGGCAATCAAGCTCCAAGGTCGGCACGAGGATAGAGAGTCAGTTACGCGGGGGGCATAGCGCCGATTGAGAGGGTGGCGCCTAAACACGCAAAGGCGCGTGACCGTGCCACCCGGCAATAAAGGGATTACACACGAGGGGGAGGACGACGACAGCGCATGGCGAGCGACTCCGGCGAAAACATAACGCCCGACGCCATCGCGAAGGCCCTGCACGGCCGCATCGCGGGCGACGTCTGGACGGACCGGTTCAGCCTGACGGCCTACTCAACGGCGGCGTGCATCTACAAGATCCTGCCGCTGGCGGTGGTGGTGCCGAAGGACGCCGCGGACGTCGAGGCCGCCGTCAAGGTGGCCGGCGAGTTGGGCGTGTCGATCATTCCGCGCGGGGCGGGGTCGGGTCTCTGCGGCCAGGCGCTCGGCCGGGGCATCGTTCTGGACTTCACGAAGTACATGAAGGACATCCTGGAGATCGACGAGGCCGCCCGGATCGTCCGCGTGCAGCCGGGCGCCGTCACGGGGCAGGTGAACGAGGCCCTGGCGGCCCACGGGCTGATGCTCGGCCCGGACCCGTCGAGCGAGCCGTTCTGCACCATCGGCGGGAACCTCGGCAACAACGCCTCAGGCAGCCGTGGCATCCGGTACGGGTCGATGAAGGATTACGTGGCGTGGCTCGACGCGGTGCTGGCCGACGGGTCGAAGGTCCGCCTGGAGCCGATGGCCACGCACGATCCGCGCCTGGCGGCCCTGGAGACGCGGAGCGATCTGCTGAGGCGAATCTGCGCCGGCACGAAGGAACTGCTTACGGCCAACGCGGAACTCATCCGCCGCCATCAGCCGCACACGAGCAAGAACTCCGCCGGCTATAACGTCTTCGAGGTCCTTCGCGACGGCATGTACGACCTGACGCGCCTCGTCGTGGGGTCCGAGGGGACGCTGGCGGTGGTCGTGCAGGCGGGCCTGCGCGTGGTGCCGAAGCCGAGCCAGCGGGCCAGCGTGCTCCTGTGGTTCGCGGACCTCGAGCGGGCGGGCGAGGCGGTGGACCACGTCCTCGCCCTGAACCCCAGCGCCTGCGAGATCATGGAGCGGCACTTCCTCGACATCGTCCGGGCCGACGGCACCGTGCCGAAGCAGTACCTGCCCAAGGAGGCCGACACGGTCCTCCTGGTCGAGTTCCTGACCGACAGCCGCGAGGCGAACGAGGGGTCGATCGAGGCGGTGCGCCGCCGGGTCATCCACGAGCTTCGCCTGGCGTTCGGCGCCATCGACGCCTACGACCCGAAGGAGCAGGAGCGGCTGTGGCTGGTCCGCAAGCGCGCGGTCCAGATTCTCCAGCGCCTGCCCGGGCCGACGCGGATCACGCCGTTCATCGAGGACGTGGTGGTGCCGCCGAAGCGGCTGGTCGAGTACATCAAGGGGCTGCGCGAGATCTTCACGCGCTTCGGCGTCGAGGCGGCGGTGTACGGTCACGCGGGCGATTCCAACCTGCACGCGCGCCCCCTCCTGGACCTGCGGCGACCGGAGGACGTGATCCGCATGAAGGGCATCGCCGACGCCGTCGCGCGGCTGACGGTGGACCTCGGCGGCACGATCAGTTGCGAGCACGGCGACGGCCTCACGCGGAGCGGCTACCTGGAACTCCAGTTCGGCGAGCTCTACGGCGTGATGCGCCAGATCAAGGAGCTCTGGGACCCCGCGGGGATCCTCAACCCGGGCAAGGTCATCACCGACCGGCGCGAGATTCACGTCGGCGACCTGCGGATGGGCCCCGGCTACGAGCAGTGGCCCACGGGCGAGGCGTTCGACCGCGAGCCGTGGGCGACGCAACTCGGCCGGTGCCACGGCTGCGGTACGTGCCGCGCGTATTGCCCCGTGTACAAGGTCACGGGCGACGAGGTGGCGACGCCGCGCGCCAAGGCGAATCTGCTGCGAGCGGTCATCGCCGGCGACCTCCCGCTGGCGGACCTCGACGATGCGAAGATGGCGGCCGTGGCCGACCTCTGCTACAACTGCAAGACGTGCCTCGTCGAGTGCCCCAGCCATGTGAACGTGCCGGGCCTGGTCCTCAAGCACAAAGAGCACCTGGCGCGAGAGGGGCGCCTGACGTGGCGCGAGCGGATGATGCTCAACGTGCGGCTGATGGGGCGGATGGGCAGCACGGCCGCGCCGCTGGCCAACGCCCTCCTGAAGTGGGGCCCCACGCGGCGCGTCATGGAGGGCCTGACCGGCGTGCGGCGCGATGCGCCGGTGCCGCCGTTCGCGGCCGAGACGCTGCGCGAAGGGGCGCATCTGCCGGCGGCGACGCCGGGCTGCCGCGTGGCGTATTTCGCGGGGTGCTTCGAGCTTTTCAACGAGTCGAGGATCGGCCGGGCGGCGCTGGCGGTCATGGGCGCCCTCGCGTGCGAGATCGTCATTCCCGAGCAGAAGTGCTGCGGCGTTCCAAGGATCTCGGCGGGGGATGCCAAGGGCGCCCTCAAGGACATGCGGTACAACCTCGACCATCTGGCCCCGCTGGCCGAGGCGGGGTACACGATCACGAGCGGTTGCCCGTCGTGCGTCCTGACGCTGACGGAGGACTACCCCGAGCTCTCGGAGGGCGACCCCTGCGCCAAGGCCGTGGCCGAGCACACCGCCGACGTTCACACGCTGGTCGAGACGCTCCTCGACACAAATAGGGACAGTCACCTATTTCGCGCCTGGAGCGGGCAGCGCCTGGCGTACCACGCCCCGTGCCACCTGCGGGCGGCGGGACGGGGGGAACAGCCCAAGCGGCTTCTGGAGAAGGCGCTCGGCGTGAAATTCGCGGTCACCAACACCACGTGCTGCGGCATGGGCGGGACGTACGGGCTGAAGGTGAAGCATGCCGAGACGTCGTCGGCGATTGCCGAGGAGACGATGGAGCGTCTCAAGTCCTCCGGCGCCGAGGCGGTGGTCACGAGTTGCGGCATGTGCCGGATGCAGATCGCGCAGGGCACGGGCCTGCCGGTGTATCATCCGATGGAGCTGCTGGCCGAATCGCTGGCATCGGCCGCTCGCCCCGTGTAGAGTTTGACGCAATTGGGCAGACTGAAGATGCCGATGCTTTCGTCAGGAAACGAGGTGCGTCCATGGACCGGCAATCGTTGGTGAAGGACAAGCGCGAGGAAATTCTGCGAATCGCGGAACGTCACGGTGCGTACAACGTTCGCATTTTCGGCTCCGTGGCCCGTGGAGAGGCCGGAGCCGGCAGCGACCTGGACGTGCTGGTCGACATGGAGCCAGGCCGGAGCCTGTTCGATCTGGGCGGTCTGCTGGCGGACCTTCAGGAGCTTCTGGGATGCAGGGTGGACGTGCTTACTGAGAAGGGGCTCCACTGGTATATCCGCGACCGCGTCCTGGCGGAGGCGATGCCCCTGTGAAAGATGACAGGCTCTATCTGATTCACACCACTGTCCTTGGCGAGGTTCCACCAGGGCAGGATCACCCCCCGCCACGCGGAAGGTAGCAGGCAGGCCCGCATCATTCCTCGTCGGCCTTGTCCTTGATCTCCAGGCGGAAGAAGACTGGCGGCAGGGGCGGGCGCTGGTCCTGGACGATCAGGAGGCGGCCCTGCGGGTCGAGCGCGATCCCCTCGGGCTTCGCGATCTGCTTGAAGCCCGGAGCATGTACCTTCTTCAATTCGTTCTTCACGGGGTCCCAGCGCACCACGCGCGGCTTCACCTTGTGCACTTCGCCCGAGGCGCCCAGGATGAGGAGGATACCGTTGTCGGTAACGGCCATGTCGAGGATGCCTTCGCCCGGCTCGGTCGGCAGGATCATGAGGGGGCCGAAGTCGGGCGGCGTGCGGCTGCCGACCGTGGCGAAGAGCGCCGCGGGATTCCTGATCGGGACCACGATGGCGCCATGGCTCGCGATGGGGGACCGCAGGCCCACGAGAAGCTGCCCCTGCCACACGGCCAGCCCTTCGACGTTCAGGCCTCCCGTGGCGGGCGTGCCCTCAGAGATGGCCTCCGCGTTCTCCATCAGCCGAGCGGCCTGGCTGGCCAGGCAGGCGAGCAGGTGGTCGCGCAGCCCGTCGTACACGCGGGTGGCCGTGATCTGCAGGGCGTCGGGGCTGAGGGTGACAAGGGCCAGGCGGTTGCGTTCGGGTTTGACGCGGGCGTGAGGCTTGGTGCGGCTTTGCGAGCAGGAGACGAAGAGGTCGTAGCGGCCCCACGGGGCAAGGGCCTCGATATCGTCGAGCGTCGGCGTGCCGGGGGGGAACGGCAGCGTCCACCGCTTCGAGAGATCGTCGAGCGAGACGCCCCACAGGCATCCGGGGGCCTCGTCGCCGCCGACGATCGCGACCTTGCCTTCCGCGCGGACGCAGATGCCGGAGACCTCGACGAGGTCCACGGGCGGACTCGAGGACGGGCCGCCGGTCCCGCCCTGGCTCTGACAGCCGGAAACAAGAAGGAGCCCGGCCGCGAGGGCCGTCAGTCGCACGGTGTGATGGCTTGGCATCGTTGCCCCCTGGCGCCGTCGGTTATCACGACATCGCTGACTCGTCGATGGGTGCGCGGCGGGTCTCCTGACCCGCCGCGCAAGAGCGTGAGCTCGCTAGCCGAACATCTGGGTCCAGGTCTCGGCGAACTGGCCCATGCCCGCGCGCGAATGCCTGGCCAGCATGTTCCGATGATGGCCCGGGCTGTGGAACCACATGTCGATGGCGCCCTCGCCGGTCCGGGTGCCGGCGGCGATGTTCTCCGCCGACGCGGAGGTGCCGAAGTTCTTCGCCCGGTCCCACGGCGTCTTCTTGCCCGGCACCGGCGAATCGTGACTGAAGAACTTCTTCTCGACCATGTCCTTCGAGTGATCGCGCGCGGCATCGCACAGGGCGAGGTCGATCCGGACGGGTTTCAGGCCCAGGAGCAGGCGGAGGCGGTTCAGGTCGTGCATGCCGCGGGCCTCCTCCACCGACAGGTTGGCTTCGAGCCCCGTGTTGGCGCGGAGCGTTTCGCGCGAGCGGTCGTTGGTGGCCAGGATCACGAGAAAGCAGGTCTCCTCAAACCCTCGCAGGAGATCCTCGAACTGCACCGGGGCGGCCGCCGGGCCATCGGGCGTGGGCGGCTTGGCCGTGGTGGCGCCGGTGACGCGCTGCCAGTGCTTGCCCAACTCCAGGAGATCCGCGCGCCGGGTCTCGAGCGCCGGGGCCTGCTTGACGACCGCGTCGCGGTCCACCAGGAGAAGCTCCCGCAGGCGCTTCATGGCGGGGTCGGCCTTGGCCACGATCATCTCGTGCGTGAGGCCGGCGTCCTGGCCGAGGGCGAGGACGGTCTGCCGGAGCGACTCGATTTCGGTGCCGTTGCCGGCGGAGCCCTTGGCGAGTGCGGCGGCGGCCTGCTTCGTGAAGTCCGCCTGATAGCGGGTCCAGAGGGGCTGGAGTTCGCGGTTGATCGCGTCGAGGAGGAGGGCGGGCGCGCGGCCCCCGAGCTTGAGGAGTTCGTCGACGGCCTTCGCGCGCTCCTCCGGGGCGCCGGCCGACCGCCGGAACTGGGCCAGGAGCTTCGCGATCCCGGCCGTCGACGCCGGGGGCAGGGGCACGATGGGCTCAGAGGCTGGTGCCCTACAGGGCGCCAGAAGGCAGGCCCCAAGCCAGGCGGCGAGCATCAGGAGACGGATTCGGGTTCTCGGCATGCTGCTGGAGATCCTCCGGCAGGAGGCGCGGCCCTTCCTGCCACTTTCTCTTATTACGATTGTCATCGCCGGATTCGTAGCGGCGAAAGGCCCGGATCACCGCGGGGCGCTCGGCCTCGATGGCGAGGTCGAGGGGCCGCTTGCCCTGGTTGTCCCTGGCGTCGATGTCGGCGCCGGCGGCGACGAGCAGCCGGAGCAGGGCCAGGGGCCCCGAAGGCGCCGACGCGAAATAGTGCAGCGGGGTCCGCCCGGCATTGTCATGAGCACCGACGTCGGCGCCGCTGCGGAGAAGGGTTTTCACACCCTCGAGGCGGCCGAAAGCATCGTCCGCAGGCTCGGGGAAATCCTCGGGGTTTCCCGCGACCGCCAGGTGCAGTGGCGTGGCCCCCTGGGCGTCGCGGGCGTTGATGTCGAGATCGTGGGCCAGCAGGAAGTTGAGCATCGGCGCCGAAACGTAGTACGGGTTGACGGCCAGGTAGTGGAGGACCGTGCGGCCGCGGTCGTCGGCGCTGGTCAGGGTCGCGCCGTAGGCCATCAGGAGCTCGGTCACCGTCGTGGAGTCCTGGTTGTTCTGCACCGCCTCGTGGATGGGGGTGGCGCCCTGGAAGTCGCGGGCGTCGGCCTCCGCGCCGCAGTCGAGGAGAAGCTCGGCGGCGTCCGGCCTCTGGGTGACGGCATGGAAGAGGGGCGTGCGGCCGCGGGCATCGACGGCGTTGACGTCGGCGCCGGCGTCGATCAGCATCTCGCGGACCTCGCCGAGGTGCTGTCGGGCGGCGCCGGGCCCGCCGCCCGTGCAGGCGGCATGGAGCGGCGTCCATCCGTTTGGCGCCGCCTGGAAGGCGACGTTCGCGCCGTGGTCGAGAAGCACGGCCACGGCCTCCTCGTGGCCGCACCAGCCGGCAAGGTACAGGGCCGCCGACCTCGCGCTGTGGTTGGGAAAGAGGCTCAGGACAAGCCGGAGGCGCGGGGCGTCGCCCTCGTAGGCGGCCCGCTGGAGGTCGTATTGCCAGAAGTGCATAACGACGACGGCGGCCAGGCCCGCGGCCAAGACGCCCGCCAGCCGGCGGCCGGGCAACCGATAGAAGCCGGCGGCGGAGGCGGTGCAGGCCGCGTGCACGGCCAGCGCGTAAAGCGGGAGGAGGTCCTCGGACGCGACGAACACCACGCCCGCCATCACGAGGGCCGCCAGCGCGCCGGCGGTCAGCACGGCAGAGGCGGCCGCCACGAGGAGCGGCCATCGCCGGGACCGATAGGGCGTGACGTGCAGGAGCAGCGTGACGGCGGCGCCGCTCAGCAGGGCCGACGCGATCCAGAGGAAGCTCTCGTTCCAGGTCAGGAAGTTCTTGCCGCGAACGGCGTACGACCAGAAGGGCGGGATCGAGTAGATGAGCGAGGGCGCGAGGATCGCCAGGACGGTTTTCAGAACGCGCACGGGCGCCTCCAGCGCGGCGGGGTCAGGTCATGCCGCATGGTCGAGCCAACAGCGCCCGCCGCGGCGGGCAGGCTGTGGCCGTGCCACCCGCCGTCGAATTGCAGATTGCAGATTGAAAAACGGCGACAAACGGTCTTTCTCGGTCAATCTGCAATTCGCAATCTGCAATCTGCAATATCGTCAGTGCGTCGACGGCTCGCCGAGGATGGCGATCAGCCTCTCGTACGTCTCGTCGCGGACCTGGGCCGTCCTGGCCTCGAGCGTCAGCCGCAGGAGCGGCTCGGTGTTCGACGGCCGCACGTTGACCCACCAGTCGGGGTACTCGACGGTCACGCCGTCGAGGAAATCGACCTTGCCGTCCGAGAACTCCTGGGCGAGGCGCTTGATCAAGCCCTTCTTGTCCTCGACCTCGAAGTTGACCTCGCCGGTCGAGTAATACCGCCGCAGCGGCTTGACGAGGGCGCTCAGCGGCTCCTCGGGATGCTCCGAAAGGACCGTCAGCACCTTCAGCAGCGTGACGACCGCCGAGTCGCAATAATAGTTGTCGCGGTAGTAGGAGTGGCCGGAGAGTTCGGCCCCGAACGGCGCGTTGGTCTCGCGCAGGGCGGCCTTCATGTGGCTGTGGCCGACCTTCTCGCGGCGCGGCACCCCGCCGTGCTTGAGGATCTCTTCCTTCAGGGCCCAACTGGACCGGAGGTCGTACACGATGGTGGCGCCGCGCTCCTTCGCCAGGAACCCCGGCACCAGCAACGCCGCAATCAGATCGTTCGCGATGGTGGCGCCCGTCTCGTCGACGAAGCCGACGCGGTCGGCGTCGCCGTCGAAGCAGATGCCCACCGCCGCCCCCGTGGCGCGGACGCGCTGCTTGAGCTCTTCGAGGGCCGATTCCTTCAGCGGGTTCGGCTCATGGTTGAATCGCCCGGACCGCTCGAGGTTCAGCGACTCCAGCTCGATGCTGAACTCCCTCAGCAGGCTCGGCACCCATTTCGACGCCATACCGTTGGAGGCGTCGAGGACCATCTTGAGGGGCCGGATCGCGCCGGCAAACTTCCGGACGTGCCGCAGGTACCCGCTCGAAATGTCCTGCTGCCGCACGGGCCCGATGGGCGGCGGGGTGGCGTCGGCCAGCCCCGCCACGATCTCCTTGACCTTCTCGAGGCCCGAGCCCATGCTCACCGGCACGCAGTTCGGCCCCGTGATCTTGAAGCCGTTGTAGGTGACCGGATTGTGGCTGGCGGTGACCTGGATGCCGCCGAGCGTCTTGAGGCTGCCGACGGTGTAGTAGATGGCGGGCGTCTCGACGTCGCCGATCAGCAGGGCCCCGACGCCCGTGGCCCGGATTCCCTCGGCGACCTCCTGGGCGAAGGCTTCGCTGGTGGGCCGCATGTCGCGCCCGACCACGATCCACTGTTCCTCGGGCTTGGCGCGGGCCACCGGCGCCAGGAGCGAGAGCAGGTAGGCGGCCGTGCCATATCCGACCTTCCAGGCGACGGTCTTGGTGATCTCCTTGTCCACGAGGCCGCGGATGTCGTAGGATTTGAAGATGGCGTCGAGGTTCACCGGGGCCTCGGCCTCCTGCTTCGCGGCGTCTGGCGGGGCCTCGCGCCACTTGCACGTCTTGCACTTCGGGAAATGGCGCGTCTGGCGGCCCTCGCAGATCGATTCGCTGATGGCGTACTTCTCGCCGGGGCACCGGCGCTGGTCGGCGGGTCGGGTGGCCACAGGCGGTCTCCATCCAAACGTTAGACGGTGAACTTCGGGTTCTGTCCGAGGAACTCCTTGGGATTGTGCCAAACGAGTCGCTCGATGGTGCTCTCGGGCATCGCCAGCTCGCGCATGGCCCCGACGGTGACCAGCACGGCCAGCGGGTCGCTGTCCTCCCAGTCGGCCGACGAGTTGACGAGCATCCGTTCGGTGCCGTAGTCGCGGGCCAGCGCGGCCGCCTCTTCGGGTGAGAGCTTGCCCGGGTAGACCGTCAGGCCGGTCCAGCAGCCCGTGGCGCGGGCGATCTGGAGGGTCTCGCGCGTGCAGTGGTCGATGACGCACAGGTCTCGCGGCGGGTCGACCTCCTTCACCACGCCGGCGATGAGCTCCGTGCCGCGCTTCTTGGCCGCCCCGTGCGGGGTGTGGATGATGCAGAGGACGCGGCGCTCGGCCGCCATCTCGAGCTGGTGCCGCAGCATCCGGATCTCGTTGTCCGTGTTCTTGTTGAGGCCGATCTCGCCGATCCCCAGGATCGTGGGCCGGGCCAGGTACTCGTCGATCCGCGCGAGGACCTGCTCGGCCAGCGCCGTGTTCTCGGACTCCTTCGGGTTCACGCCCAGGAACGCGTAGTGGCGGATGCCGCGCTTGGCCGCCCGCCCGGGCTCGAAGGTCGCGAGGTGGTTAAAGTAATCGAGATGGCTTTCCGGGTACTGCCGGTCGGTGCCGAGCCAGAAGGCGGGCTCGCAGACGGCGGCAACGCCGGCCTCGGCCATGAGGCGGTAATCGTCGGTCGTGCGGCTGAGCATGTGAATGTGCGGGTCGATGATCCGCATGGTCGCCTCGTTTCTCTTGGATGTCCGCGGTATCCCGTAAAACGTTCATCATAGGGAGAAGGCGCGGGCGAATCAAGAAACATCGTTGCACGGCGGACGGGCGCGGGTATAATCAGGGTCGAGTCTGCTCCCACGGGCCCTTCAAGGAGGATGCGCCATGTGCAAGACATGCGGCTGCCAGGACAAGAAGAAGCCTGATCCGAAGAAGAAGTAGCCGTCGGATGCCGGGGAAGCTTTTGAGACGAGAGTGTCCGCACCGCGCGGACATTTTCGTTTTTGGGGGTTGACTTCGCGGCGCGTGGCGCGAATGATTTATTGGAGTTAAGGAGGTGGCACGCGAGTGGGGCGGGGAAAAGCAAGCGGCCATTGAAGAACGATCTGTCGTTGCCCCATCCCCCCGGGCGACGATGGTGACAGCAGCCGGACGGGGCCACGGCGACTCCGTCCGGCTCAGTTTTTGCGCGGGTCCACTTGCCCGGGCAGACCCTCGAACCGGTGCGCGGCGGGCGCTACTCGACCAACTCCAGCATCCGGTCGTAGAACTCCCGGTACTTGTTGCGGTTGGCCGATTTCAGGGCCGCCATGGCCGCCCGCGGATGCTGGTTCAGGATCCCCGTGATCATGTGCGGGATCATGTAGCCCCACTCGATTTCCTTCTGGAGCGGCATGATCGTGTTGGCCACGCAGTCGAGGATCGGCCGGATGTTGAACTTCGGGTTCTTCAGGAACCCCAGCAGCAGCTCCAGGGGGCAGTTGCCGGCCGCGCGGCCGAGGCCGTAGACGGTGCCGTCGACGAAGTTGGCCCCCCGGATGATCCCCTCGATCGTGTTGGCGAAGGCGAGCTGCTGGTTGTTGTGGAAGTGGACGCCCACCTCGCGGTCCTTCAGAATCCGCTGGTACTTGCGGACGAAGTAGTCCACCTGTTCGCTGTAGAGCGCCCCGAACGAGTCGACGACGTAGCAGGCCACCACGCCGGTCTCGTGCGCGATCTGCTCGAGGGCCGGGTCCAGCTCCCAGTCGGACTCGATCGAGATCGACATGATGTTGATCGTGGTCTCGTAGCCCTTGGCGCGGGCGGCGTTCTCCAGGGCGATCGCCTTGTCGATGTCCTTGACGTACGTGGCGACGCGGATGGTGTCGACGACCGACTCGCTCTTCGGCAAGAGGTCCTCGGCCCGCGCCTTGTGGGCGTCCTGCATGACGGCGATTTTGGTGCCCTGGTTCTCGACGCCCTCGACGACCTTCCGCAGGTCGGCCTCGTCGCAGAACCGCCAGGGGCCGTACTCGTCGGGCGCGAGCATCTCGCGGGAGTTCCGGTACCCCAGCTCGACGTAGTCGATCCGGGCGTCGCAGCAGGCCTTGTACACGCCGCGGACGGTCTCCAGCGTGAAGTACGAATCGTTGGCCAACCCGCCGTCGCGGATCGTGCAGTCCAGCACCTTGATTTGCGGTCGAAACATCTGCCACCTCCGCTAGAGCGCCACGGGGTCGCCTGAGGGCCGGCCCTACGGGCGCGCAAGTGGAGCATTATACACGCGAATGCGGCGGCAGGCAAAAAAAACGGCAACGGCGGCTCACGCCGAGGCGCCGAGGGGAAAGGAAACGGTGACGGCGCGAGACGTTCAGTGCGGACCCTGCAGGCGGGCGCGAACCATCGCCAGGAATTCGATGGCCGACTGGTAGGCATCTCGGGCCTCCGCCGGCTCAACGGTGGCCTGCGCGCCGTAGTCGGCCGTCTGACGCAGGTCGAAGGCGCTGATCAGCATGCGATGGTACTTGCGCTCCACGACCCCGCTCTTCGCCAGTTCCTTGCCAAAGGCGGACAGCAGGGCGCGATGGCTTGAGAAGCTCAGGCCCTGCCGCGCAAGCAGGGCCGATGCCGCATGAAACATGGCGTAGTAGGCGCGGTCGGCGGCCCCGTCGGAGTGGCCCGCATCCAGAAGCAGCCGGGCCTGCTCCAAGGAGGCCGATGCCTTGGTCAACAGCGCGGATTCGAGGTCGCTCAAAGCGGGATCCCTTCCTGCTGGATGACCGCCGCGTACGGCGCCCCGAGGCGCTGCAACTCTTGGAGTTGCCTGCGGTCCATCAAGTGGACGTCAAGCAGCACGTCACGTTCCAGGATCACGGTGGAGACTTCCGTGAAGACCTCCTCCCGCAGGGCCGACGTCTGCTGCGTCACAAGCACGACCAGATCCACGTCGGACTCCGGCCGCGCTGTCTTGCGAACCTTCGACCCGTAAAGGCGCACCTCGACCAGCCGCTCCCCCAGGCGGCCCCTTAGACGCTGCACAAGATCCTGAACGGCGGCCTGTTCAGCAGGGCTGAGTCCGGCCATGAGGTCCCTCGCCTTGGCTCGATCCGCGCCAACGATGGTGCTTGTGGAGCAGGCTGTTGTCAACCGAAAAGCCACTCAGGCCGGCAACCGGTCCAGCAGCGCCACGGTGGCCTCCTTCGACGGGATCGCGTAGCCGTGCGTCAGGTCGGGGTCCTGGTGGATCGGCGGCCGCAGGTTCGCCAGGCCCACGCAGCTCGGGCACCCGGCCTCGCACTCGCACTCGGCCACCAGCCGCCGACACATTTCGAGGAGTTCGCCGACCCGCTCGTACCCCTTCTCGGCAAACCCCAGGCCGCCGAGGAACCGGTCGTACAGGAACGCCGTGGGCCGGCCCGTGTTCGAGCTCTCGACGATGCCCGAGAGGTCCCGCCGGTCGCACATCGCCAGCATCGGCAGGCACACGAGGGCCAGGTTCCTCAGGCCCACCAGGCCCTCGACCGCCTTGAGGCCCGCTTCCCGCAGCGCCTCCAGGATCGCCGGATCGACCATCATCCACAGGCCGGTGGTCTCGAGCGTCTGGGCGGGCAGGTCGAGGGCGGTCTGGCCGATGTTCTCATTTGTGTAGAATTTGATCTTCTTGAATGCGACGGTGGCCCACGTGACCGTGAGGTCGCCGAAGCACGCCGTGAGGCCGCGCTCGGCCTTGCGCTCGCGCTCCTGGCGGATCTTGCACTTGTCGGCCAGCACCGGCTGCGTGTAATAGTCGGTCTCGGCCCGCTCGACGTACGCCACCTTCCCCTCGAAATCGAGCTGGCGCACCTGGTAACTCTCGCCCTCGTGCAGGTAGATGGCGTTGGGGTACACGAGCTCCGGGGCGCTGATGGAATCGACCTGGCCGATGACCTCGCTCCGGCCGCCGTCGGTCCGCACGATGCTGAAGGTGTCGTTCGAGATCGTCCTGAGGTCGGTCTTCTGGGCGGGGGCCTCGGGCTTCGACCAGTAGTACCGGTCCTCGATGTGGGCAAGGTCCCCGGCGGCGGCAAGGATGTCGGCCACCTCCGGCGCCCGGGCGCCGAAGAGGGCCGTGTCCTCGGGCGCGAGGGGCAGCTCGGCCGCCGCGCACCCCAGGTGGTTGGCCAGGATGTACGCGTTGTGCGGGTCCACGACGCCCTGTTCCACCGGCCGCCCGAAAAGGTACTCCGGGTGGTGCATCAGGTACTGGTCGATGGGGTCGTTATAGGCGATGAGGATCGTGAGGGCCTGCTCGCGGCCGCGGCCGGCCCGGCCCGCCTGCTGCCACGTCGACGCGATGGTGCCGGGGAAGCCGACGAGGATCGAGGCGTCGAGCGTGCCGACGTCGATGCCGAGCTCCAGCGCGTTGGTCGAGGCGATGCCGAGGAGCTTGCCCGTGAAAAGCGCCTGCTCGATGGCCCGGCGCTCCTCGGGCAGGTATCCGCCGCGGTAGGCCCGGACCTTGTCGGCGAGGGCCTTGTTGGTCCGCTCGAGCCGCTCGCGGGTGTAGCGGTAGATGAGCTCGGCCACCACGCGGGCCTTCGCAAACACGATCGTCTGGACGCCGCGCTCCACCAGCCGCGCGAGGAGGTCCGTGGCCTCCATGTTCGCGCTCTTGCGGGCCAGGCTGTCGGCGCCGAAGGGCGGGGGATTCCAGAGGACGAACAGCCGCGGCCCGCGCGGGCTGCCGTCGGTGTCGATCATCTCGCACGGGCGGCCGATGACGGCCTCGGCCAGCTCGCCGGGGTTGGCGATGGTGGCGCTGGCGCAGATGAACTGCGGGCGGCTGCCGTAGTGGGCGCACACGCGGGCCAGCCGCCGCATCACCATCGACACGTTCGACCCGAAGATGCCGCGGTATTGGTGCAACTCGTCGACCACGATGTACCGCAGGTCCTGGAGAAACGAGGCCCACCGCGGATGGTACGGCAGCACGCCCACGTGGAGCATGTCGGGGTTGGAGAGGATGACGTTGGCCTCGGTGCGGATCCTGCGGCGGTTATGGCGCGGCGTGTCGCCGTCGTACGTGGCGGGGCGGAGGACGCCGGCCACGCCGGGGGCGGCCTCGGCCCACCGCTTGAGCGTCCCGAGCTGGTCCTGCGCGAGGGCCTTCGTGGGGAAGAGGTACAGGGCCTTGGCCTTGGCGTCGGCGAGGAGCCGCTCCAGCACCGGCAGGTTGTAGCACATCGTCTTGCCGCTGGCGGTGCCCGTGACGACAACGAAGTCCTTGCCTTGCCGGGCAAGGTCCAGGGCCCGGGCCTGGTGAACGTAGAGCCGCTTGACGCCGATGGCCTTGAGTCCCGCCGCCAGCGGCTCCGGCAGCGCCGCCGCCGGATCAGCGTGCCGCGCCGGCTTGGCGGGCGTCGACCTGACGTGGACCACCTGTCCGGCGTACAAGCGGTCCTCCATCAGGTCGGCGAGGAAACGGTCGAAGGGTCCGAGTTCCTTGGTCATGCGTGAGGCTCCCGGCGCGTGACCGTGCCACCCAAGGGCGTGCCTGACACGCATGAGCAGCACGGTCACGCAACGGCGCGTGGCCGTGCCACCCGTCTATTTCCCCGGCTCGCCGATCTGGATGGTGATCGTGTTGGTCTGGAGGTCGCCGATCCACCACTCTTTCGGCTGTTCGACCGGCTGCTTGCCGTCGGCCGTGTGCGGGCGGCCCACGCTGTACGTGGCCGTCACGTTGTAAAAGCCCGGCTTCGGGAAGCCGTAGACAACCTTGCCGAACCGCTCGTAGCTGGGTTCCTTGCCGGCGGCGATGGAGTCGGGCGTCAGGCCGATGAGCTCCTCGCGGGTCTTGCCGTAGAGGGTGTTGATGTTGAGCATGCGGCCCCAGAAGGCGCCGTCGCTGAGGTACGCCCGCTGTTCGGGGATGCCGGCGTCGGGCGGCCAGGGCGTCTGGCGGACGACGAACAGCGGCGCCGGGTAGTCGCCCACCTCCTGGACCTGGACCGTGAGGGTGCGCTCGAGGCGGGCGTCGATGGCCAGCGTGCGCGGCCCCTGGTTGATGAGCCGGAACTCCAGGTCCACCGGGTCGCCGAGCGCGAACTTCGCCTTGGCGGGCTTCAGAAGGCCCGCCAGGCCCGCGGTCGGCTTGCCGGGCAGGTACTTCGCCGGGTCGGGCACCACCACGGCCGGGGCGGTGGGCCTCACCGGCAGGGGCGGCTCGGTGGTGGGGAACTCGGTCGCGGGCTTCTCCGGCGGCCGGACCGCGACCGGCTTCTCGGGCGGGGGCTCGGGCAGCTTGACGGCCTCAGTCCTGGGCTTGGGCTCCTCGGCGGGCAGGTTCACCGCCCCCACCTGGAACGAGAAGCCGTTGGAGACGATCCGCCCGCGCAGGTCGGGGGTGGCGAGGGTCAGCGACAGCGTGTAGCGGCCTTCGGAAAGATTGAAGTATTTCGCGAGATCGACGTTCTCGACGAAGTTCGCGTTCGGCACCAGGAACGCCGGCTTCGACGGCGGCGGGGGCGCCTGGCCCTGGGCGATGTTCCCCTTGTCGGGCACGAGCCGGCCCGTGGTGTCGCGGATGACGATCGCCCCGGCGCCCGTCAGGTAGAGCTTGTCGTCCTTCTCGGCGATGGGCGCCTGGAGATACGTGGCGGAATCGGTGCCGGTGTTCGTGAGGCGGACCTCGATGACCTTCGGGCCGACGACCGGGAACGCCCGGTCGGCCTTGTCCACGGTCTTGATGGTGAGTTGGAGGCTCTGGCCGCCCGCGCCGCTCTCGACCTCGCTCTTGGCCAGGCTGCGCAGGGCGTCGGCCTCGCGGCTGTCGACCGGAAAGGCGTACGCGCCGACGAGCTGGAATCGCCGGTCGCCCGCGCCCGTGAGCGGCCGGATGCCGGCCACGAACTGCCTGCCCTCGACCTCGGGCCGCGGCAGGTCGAAAACACGGATGATGCTGTCGACGTGCAGGAACATGCGCCCGGGCAGGAGGTTGCCCTTGATGACCTCGACGACGGGCCCGCGCACCTCCCACACCAGCCGCGGCGCGACCTCCGGCTTGGCCGTCACCGCCTCGGCCTGGAAGTGCACGAGGAGCGGGGCCTCCTGGAAGAGGGCCTTGAGGTCCTCGATGCCGACGGGGGGCCGGGCGCCCGCGCCGCCTGTGGGGTTCGGCTGAGCCAGGGTGGCCGGCGGGGGTTCGGCGGCAGGAGTGGGCTCCGGCGCTTTGGCGGGCGCCTTGGGGGGCGCCTTGGCCGGCGGCGGGGCGGCGGGGGCCGGAGTATCCTTTGCGGGGGTGGCGGCCAGTGCCCCGGCCGCGACGGCCAACAGTGCGACCATCCAGAGATGCTTCATCGGCAAGTCTCCCATAGCTACGCCGGGCCGCCGGATGCCGCTATCGTCGCACGGGAGAATAATGAAGTATGATTCGGGATAACGGTTCCCGTGCGCTCGCGGCCTCGCGTTGGGTCCGGTTCCTGAGCGGCATAAGTGTACCCGCCGAGACGTTGCGCGTAAAGGCGCTGGCAGGCAAGTTTAGCGGGGAGCCGGAGGCGACCGCGTGTTTCTGCCTCGGTGCCGCGGCTGGCCCACGCCGAGGGCTTCGAGGATTCGCACGTCGGCCGCCGGCAGGGGGTACTCAGCGATCTCCTGCGGCCGCACCCAGCGGGCATCGTCGCAGCCGAGGCGCCGGACCCGCCCCGCTCCCGCGCGGCAGTGGTAACACCGCAGCGTCACCCTCAGGTGCGAGTAGGTGTGCGTCACGTCGACGAGGTGCTGGCCGACGGCGACGTCGAGATCGCATTCCTCGCGCAGTTCGCGGCGGATGCACTGCGGGATGGTCTCGCCCGGGTCGCGCTTGCCGCCGGGGAATTCCCACAGGCCGCCGAGCATGGCGTCGGCCCGGCGTTTGCACAGGAGGATTCGCCCGCGCCGCCACACGATCCCCGCGCCAACCTCGATGTGCGGCACGGGCTTCTTCTTTCGCTTCACGGGCAGGCGGCCCTGGATGCCGCGCCGGCGGGCGAGGCAAAGCGTGCGGACGGGGCAGGCGGGGCACCGCGGCGCGCGCGGCGTGCAAACCTCGCGGCCGAGTTCCATGAGGGCCTGGTTCCAGTCGCCAGGGTTGTTCGCAGGCAAGGGTGGCACGGTCACGCGCTTTTGCGTGACCGTGCGTGCCGCCAGGAAGGACACTGCACGGCCACCCAACGTCGGGTGACCGTGCCACCCCGCTTCCTGTAGGGGCGCGGCATGCCGTGCCCCTGCGTGCCCAGGCGGTGGCGTTTGGGGCACAAGTGATTGGGCCACTTCCCACAACTCGCGCTGCACGGCGCCGCGGGTCACATCCTTCGTGATGGCGAAGCAGCGGGCGAAGACGCGGATGGCGTTGCCGTCGAGAATCGCCAGCGGCCGTCCGAAGGCGATCGATTGCACGGCGGCACATGTGTATCGCCCGATGCCGGGAAGGCCGGCGAAGACCGCCGGGTCATCCGGCACATGGCCGCCGTGCTTGGCCACCACCTGCCGCGCTGCCGCACGCAGGTTGATCGCCCGCCGGTAGTAGCCGAGTCCCTGCCACAACTTCAAGACATCATGCTCTGATGCCGCCGCAAACGCCCGGACCGTGGGGAACGCCTTGAGGAATCGCCGGTAGTACGGAATGACCGTCGCCACCTGCGTCTGCTGGAGCATGATCTCCGAGACCCAGATGGCGTAGGGGTCTCGCGTCCGCCGCCAGGGCAGGTCGGCCTTGTTGGCGCGGAACCAGGCGAGGAGGCGGCGCTGAAACGCCCGGTTAGCCGGTCGTGCGCGGCGGGTCTCTTGACCTGCCGCGAGAACGCATATCTTGGCCGCAGTGCTAAAGTTTCGGCGCGGCGGGTCGGGAGAC
>Ga0315273_10001758_pt1 | contig 24959 bp, 19 predicted proteins | sample YL17G02_0_MG_FD_205753 | JGI IMG/M metagenome (GOLD analysis project Ga0315273, IMG submission 205753) | Sediment microbial communities from Yellowstone Lake, YNP, Wyoming, USA - YL17G02_0 | ecosystem: Environmental > Aquatic > Freshwater > Lake > Sediment | place: USA: Wyoming | collected... | reverse complement strand
GCCGACTGCCAGGACGAGGAACTCGGTGAGCAGTTGCCGGAAGACCCGCACTCGGCTGGCGCCCAGCGTGGACCGGACGGCGAACTCACGCGTCCGCGACTGCGACCGGAAGAGCAGCAGGTTCGAGATGTTCACGGCGCAGATGAGCAGCAGACAGCCCGCCACGCCGAACAGCGTGAGAAGGGTGGGTCTGGCGTGGGTTGCCATCCGGTGTTGCAGGATCTGCACACTGATTCCACTGGCGCTGCCGCCGGGCTCCGGCGTCGCGTGCCTGCGCGCCACCGCCTCCGCGTCGCTCTGCGCCTGGCGAACCGCCACCCCCGGCTTCAATCGCGCGGCCACGGAGTGCATCGAGTCCGGCCCTTCGAGCTTGCTGCGACGCGCGTAAGGCACGAGGAAATCCGGCGTCGGTTCGCCCATGGACCCCTTGGTGGCTGGAGACATCGGGTACCAGAAACGGTCGTCCATCACGCCGATGACCGTCACCTGGGCTTCGACGAACGACAGCGTTCGCCCGAGGACGTCACGCTGGCCGCCGAACAGTCGCCTCACGCCGCTGCTCGTCAGGACACAGACACCCGGCTTGTCCGTGTTCTCGTCGTCGGGCCCGAATGCGCGCCCGCGTGCAGGCTGCACACGGAAGACGCGGAAGAAGTCCGGGGAGGCGCCGACGCCGTTGATGACCAGCGCGCCGTCGGCACGGGGCAGCGTGTACTGCGTCGTCCACGAATCGTAGTCAGCCACGGACTCGTACAAGCGACTCGATCGCAGCGCGTCGGACTGGACGCGCGGAATGCCGAACGCACGGTCCGGCCACCTGGGATCGGTCCCGCTGACGTCGACCACCCGGTCCGAGGCCGGAAACGGCAGCGGCCGCAGCAGTGTGGCATCCACGATGCTGAGCACGCTGGTCGCCGCTCCGATGCCCAGACCGAGCGTCAGCACCGCCGTCCACGAGAAGACGGCGTTGAACCGGAAGCACCGCAGGGCGAAGCGCAAATCCTGCACGAGCGAATCCACCCAGCGGCCGGTCACCACGAACCGGATACTTCTGAGAAATCGCGTGAGCATCTCGACGTCCTCCAGCCGCGCACCCAGCGCGTCCGGGCAGACCCAGTTACAAACGCTGTACCAGCCGAGCTGGCCGCCGATTTCGGCCGGTTCTCCGGGACGAGCCGCCCCTGTGCGCCCGCGTGCCGGAGCGGGCGTGTCCGGTCGTGGGACGAGAGGATCCCGATTTCGGAGACCCGGACGGTCCAGAGTCCGGACACGGTCCGATGCGCCACGCTACGGCGCTCGAGCTTCTGCTCGAGGAGCGCCGCGAGCGATGAGTGCCTACGTCGATTCGTCCGTGCTCCTGCGCCTCGTCCTCGGCCAACCGCACCGCCTCAGAGAATGGCGAACGATCGAGCGTGGTGTGGCGAGCGCGCTGGTCGAAGTGGAATGCCTCCGGACGCTCGATCGGCTGCGCCTGAGAGCCGCCGTGTCCGACCGGGAGATCGCGATCCGGCGCGAGGCGCTCTTTCGACTGCTCGACTCGCTCGACATCGTCGAGCTTGGTGCGTCCGTGCTTTCGCGCGCGGCACAGCCCATGCCGACCGAACTGGGGACCCTCGACGCCATCCATCTCGCGACGGCGCTCTTGTGGCGCGACGCGTCCGGGAGCGACCTGGTCATGGCGACGCACGACAGCGCGCTGGCACTCGCGGCGCGCGCCAGCGGCCTCGAGGCCATCGGCGTCGCATCCGGGTGAGGACCGCGGTCGCGCGGGCCGGATCGGGGCCCTTTCGCCGTTCACGATCCCAAGTCCGTGACGGTTCTCGTCGGACAGCGCGAAATGGGGTCGGGAGTAATTAGCGACGACGACAATTCTGTAAGACAGAATTGTGATCGCGGCTAATTACTCCCGACCCCATTTTGGGGATTTACTCCCGACCCCATTTTGGGGATGTCTCGATTTATTTGCCAATTAGTCTATAATTAAATCCAGGAATGTTCGATTTGAACGAATCGCAACGCCTCGCCGAAGAGCGGCTTGCACGAGCGTCGAAACGGCGGCGGCGTTCCGACGCCGGGCGGCCCCGTCTGCACCCGGTCATCCTCGAAGAAATGCGCTCGTTGCTCCTCGGGTTCGAGCGCCCGTCGATGTCCGCGACGGGGAGCGAGCTCGCCCGTCGTGCGGCGCGACACGGATTGCGGGCGCCGTCCCGCGCGAGTTTGTACAACGCGCCAGCCAGGACTCCCGGACACGTCTACGAGACGTCGCTGCTGCCGGCGCAGGTCCGCGAGGTCCTCTACAACCTGCCGGAAGACGGCCAGATTCCGGGGCACCAACTCGTCTTCTACTGCTTCAACTACGGCCCGCTCTCGGCGGTGAGCTACGCGGCCGGCCTGCCGTGGCTCGATCTCTTCCAGGCGAGCAAGCTGCGCGGCTGGCGGCCGCGGAGCCGCGGCCTGCTCGCGGCCGTCATGCGCGTGCGAGGGATTCGATGACCGCCCGCTACACGCCTGCACAGGTGATGCCCGAACCACTCGCGCACGCGGTTGACGCCATTCCCTATTGGTTCGTGATCGGCGGGCAGGCGGTGCGCTGCTTCGCGCCGTATCGGCCCAGTCGCGACGTGGACTTCGGAGTGGACTCGCCGGTCAGCCTGGACGATCTCCTCGAGCAGCTCCGGCGACGCGGCGAGGTGGAGATCCAGGAGCGCGCGCGCGACACGGTGCACCTGCTGTGGAACGGGACGAAGGTGTCGGCCTTCGTCCTCGAACACCTCGTGACCCACGTGGAGAACCGCCACCTCGATGTCACCGGCGTTCTGGCCACCAAGCTGCACGCGATCCTGGACCGCGGCCTGCGGCGGGACTTCTTCGATCTGTACGTCATGCTCGAAACGCACCGCCTCGGCATCGTCGCCGCACTCGGCGCGATCCGCCGCGTCTACCAGGCGCCGATCGACGACGGCCTGCTGCTGCGGGCGTTGACTTACTTCGACGATGCGGAAAGGGAAGCGCCCCTGCCGGGAGAGGGTCCGGGAGACTGGCGCGCGGTCAAGGACTACTTCATGGTCCAGGTCGGCAGCCTCCTGGTTCCGCCGGCCCGCCCCCTCGCCATCCAGGCACGCATCGTCGATGTGACCGGTACGGCCGACCGGCCCGATGCGACCTGACCCGCCTCGCGCGACTCCAGATTCTGCGGGCGCCCGCGGTCGCCACGCGAGCCGGTGGGGAGCGACCGGAGGCCATGAATGCGGCCTCAATACGGACTACCGCCGGATGTCCACCACCTCGACGTCGTAGACGAGCGTCGTGTTCGGCGAGATCACGAACCGCCTCTCGCCGGGCTTCTCCCTCGCCGTGAACCCGCTTCGGCCGTAGCCGTTCTGCCCCTGCACGACGACCGTCCGCCGCTCGCCCTTGCGCATGGCGGGCAACGCCTCGTCGAAGCCGGGCGTCACCAGCGTCTTCCCGACGACGTAGTCGAACGCCTGCGCGAAGGTCCCGGGCACGGGCCGCCCCTCCTCCGCCGAACTGGCGAACGGACGGCCGTCGAGCAACCGCCCGGTGTATCGCACGGTCATCGTCTGCCCGGGCTCCGCCGGCGAGCCGCTGCCGCGCCGGGTGACGACGACGAGCGCGCCCTTCGGGGACCTCTTCGCGCGCGGCCACTGCTTGCGGATGAGCGCCGCCTCGTCGCGCGCTTTTTTCGCGTCGGCCGCCTGCACGCCGGCTTCGGCCGCCTGCACCATCGCGCGAAACGCCGCGGTGTCGCTCGTGAACGCGCGCGCCTTGTCGCCGACGCGCACGATGCGCACGTGCTCGACGTCGTCGCCCTGCACGATCGCGTTGACGACGTTCAAGCCGGAGACCACCTGTCCGAACAGCGTGTAGTTGCCGTCCAGGTACGAGCGGTCGCCCAGCGTGACGTAGAACTGCGAGGTGTTGGTGTGGGGGCCTGAGTTCGCCATGCCGAGCATGCCCGCCCGGTTGTGGCTGAGCGCCGGCACGATCTCGTTCGGGAACGAGTAGCCCGGCCCGGTCACGCCCGCCAGCGGCATCCCCGCCTGGATGACGTGGCCGGGCACGACGCGGTGGAAGACGGTCCCGTCGAAGAACGGCGCGCCGGGAGGGAGCGCCCGGTTCTCGACGGTGCCCTCGGCGAGGCCGACGAAGCTGGCCACCGTCATCGGCGCGCGCTCGAACTCGAGTTGCAGCACGATGAGGCCCTTGTTGGTGCGCAGCTCCGCGTAGAGGCCGTCCGGGGGCCGCGCCGCGGACGCGGCCGGCGCCGGTCGAACCAGGTAGAACGCTTCCTGCCGCGGCCGGAAGAACTTCCACCCGTCGTCGGCGAGGTAGACGGGATCCTCGGCCATGACGGTGACCGCCTGGCCGTTCCATTCGGGCACCGGCGTCTGGGTGTTGAGTTCCATCGCCAGGTACGAGCCGCGGCGCAGCGGCCCGGGCGGCGCGTTAGGCTCGGGGCGGGCCGAGCGCATGTCGATGGAGGTGCCCAGCGCGTGCCCGTGGTTCCCGAGCGGATGCGAGTAGATCTGCGCGGTGATGCCCCTGGCCTGCATGTCGGCCATCGTCTCGGCGTGCACGTCGCCGGCGGGCTTGCCCGGGCGCGACCATCGCGCGAGCGCATCCTGCAGCGCGTTGGTGTTCGCCATCGCGCGCGTCAGCCCCGCCGGCGCGTCGGATTCGCCCTCGCGGAGCACGTAGGCCATCTTCTGCCAGTCGCTGGCCAGCCCCATGTAGGTGAGACCGAAGTCGAGGTGCACGACGTCGCCCGGCTCGATGACCACGTGCTCCTTCGCGACGGCGAGGAAGCCGCGCGAGGTCGATGGCGCTGCCGAGCGGCGTTGCACGCGCAGGTCCGGCTGGAACCATGGGACGAACCCGGCCGCGTACGACTGGGTGTAGAGCCAGCGGCGGACGTCGCCCACCGTGGTAGCGCCCGGCGCGATCACCTCGTTCGACAACGCGCGGCGACCGAGGTGCTCGGTCCACTCGACCAGCAGGGCGTAGTGGGGCATCTCCTCGGCGATCCGCGTGTCGAGGAACTCCTCGACAAGCGGCTCGGCCGGCACGATCTGCCTGGCGGCCTCCGCGCCGATCGCCTGGAGGATGAACTCGTACGCGTCGTGGGTCAGGCTGCGCGTCACGCCGCGGCTGCCGCCGATCGACAGCGCGATCCGCGCGGGCTGGTACCTGGCGACCAGGGCCGCCAGCGTCTTGTCGGCGGCGGCCGGCTCGTCGGGCGACTCGAAGAACCGCTGGATGTTCTCCTCGGCGTAGCCGGTGATGGCCACGCGCGCGAGTCCCGCCTGGCCGGCGTCGATGAAGACGAAGAAGTCGCGGCGGCCGACGTAGGGACGGGGCGGCGCGACGAGGGAGGTCAGCGGGTCGTCGTGGAACTCCTCGTTGGCGACGATCCACATGCCGACCTTGTGGGCGCGCATCATCGGCAGCAGCAGCTGGTAACGGCGCGCCAGCCACCCCTCGCGCACCGCGATCTGCCGCGCCATGGGGAGCGGCGGGGCGGGGGACGGCTGCACCTGCGCGGCGGGCGCGGCCGCAACCAGCCAGGCGAGGGCGAACAGGACGAACGCACGAAACGGCCACCGGCTGCGGGCAGGGCGGATCATGCGTGAGCCTCTCGAAGGGGGTAGATAGGAGTCACCAGTCAGTAGACCGTAGAAGTGGTTTCAGAACCGAGGATCCTGTTCGGGTCCTGTCCGCGAACAGCCCACGCTGGGGCACCCCAGCGCGGGTGCCGCGCTGGGGACCCCGCCGGTCCGGGCCGAAAAACCCGACCACGGCTGACGGCCCTGCGCGTGGCGTGGGCGCCCGTTCGCGGCCACCCCCTCGAGGGCCTGAACCCACTTCCAGACAGCAGGTTACTGACCGCTACCGCCTACTGACTGCTGACCCCGCCTGTAGATCACCTTGCCGCCGACGATCGTGACGTCCACGCGGTTCTTCATGATCTCGCCGCTGGGCATCGTCAGCAGGTCCTTCTCCATGATGACCAGGTCGGCGAGGTAACCCGGCTTGAGGATGCCCTTGCGCTTTTCCATGAACTCGGCGTAGGCCGCCTCCAGCGTGTACAGCTCGATCGCCTTCTCCATGGTGAGGATCTGGTCGGGGAACCAGCCGGGACCGTTCTCGCCGGTGCGGTCCTTCCTGGTGACCGACGCGTAGAGCCCCTCCATGGGGTCCAGCGGTTCCACCGCGTAGTCGGTGCCGAAGGCCACGTGCGCCCCGGTGTCGAGCAGCGTGCGCCAGGCGTACGCGCCGGCGCAGCGCTCCAGGCCGAGCCGTTTCTCCGCGAACCGCTTGTCGGTGATGCAGTGCGTGGGCTGCATCGACGCGACGACGCCGAGCCGGGCGAACCTCGGGATGTCCTGCGCCTGCAGGATCTGCGCGTGCTCGCTCCGGTGGCGGCTGTCGCGCCGGCCGTTGACCTGCTGGGCCTTCTCGTACGCGTTCAGGATCCAGTTGTTGGCCTTGTCGCCGATGGCATGGATGCCGACCTGGAACCCGCGGGCATCGGACGCGACGATCCGCTTCTCCAGGTCCTCGTAGGACATCTGCGGCAGGCCGGTCTTGCCGGGCTCGTCGGCGAAGGGCTTGAACAGGAGCGCGGTGCCCGACCCGAGCGTGCCGTCGATGAACCCCTTGAGGTAGCCGAACCGGATCCAGTCGCCCTCGGCCGGGTACTTCCTCCGGAGTTCGTCGTAGGCCGCCAGTTGCGCCGGGTTGTCGGTGAGGCTGCCGCCCATGTAGACGCGCGCGGTGAGCGTGCCGGCGTCCTGCAGCTTCTGGTAGCGGGGGAAATCGCCGCCGGGCGGCATCTGGATGGACGTCACGCCGAGCCGCGCGGCCATAGCGAGCGCCGCCTGCATGCCCTCGTCGGCCCGGGCCTGCTCCTCGGCCGGCGTCCGCGGCACGCGAACCGCGCCGTACTTCAGCAGCCGCTGCGCCGCCTCCTTGAAGATCCCCGTCGGCTCGCCCGTCTTCGAGTCGCGCTGGATCTCGCCGCCGGGCGGATCCGGCGTGTCCCTGGTGATGCCCGAGTTCCGGATGACGTAGCTGTTCACCAGCACCGAATGACCGTCCGCCCGGCTGAGCGCAACCGGGTTGTGTGGCGCGACCGCGTCGAGGAGTGCCTTGGTCGGCCACTGGCGGGTCGTGAACATCTCGTGTTCCCACCGGCCGCCTCGGATCATCTCGCCCGGCTGCGCGGTGCGGACCCTGGCCGCCACGCGCTCGGTGATGACCGCCGGGTCGGTGATGTAGCGCAGGTCGATGTAGTCCGGATCGAGCGCCGCGAAATGCGCGTGCGCATCGTTGAAGCCGGGGACGACCAGGCGTTTCTGCGCGTCGAGGACCTGGGTGCGGCCCGGCTGGATGTACTGCCCGATCGCCTGGTCCGTCGTCACCGCGACGATCCGATCCCCCTGGATCGCGATGGCCTCGGCCCGCGGGTGGGCCCGGTCGATCGTGACGATCTTCGCGTGTCGAATGACCAGGTCCGCCGCCGCCGGGCGCGCCTGGCGCATCTGCGCGCCACCGACCGTGAACGCGCCCGCGACGCCTGTGACGACGAGAATCGAGAGGACCGGTCTCAAGGAGATCATGGGGCCGCCTCCTGATGGACGATCGTGCTGCCGACCGCGATCGAAGGTGGGGGCAGAACCGACGACCGGACGCGTTGATTCTAGCGCGACTGCGGTCGCCTGTCGAGCTGGTGCTCCTCGCGCTGTCCGTGCACGAACAGCGATTGCGCCGCGGCGTCCGCCCGACAGACGATGGCGACGCGGCGGTCGTTGTTTCGGCGCCGCCTCGTCGTTCTACTGCCGCGACCGCTTGCCCTGGACGTCGCCCGATGCACGCTCGTGCGCCTCAGATGACGCGGCGGATGCCCGACGCCTGCCGGGCCGCCGTCCGCGCCTGGTCGGCATGGGCAGCCGGCCGCGTGAAGAGCTGCGCCAGCCTGGTCCGGTTCCGCACGCCCGCCTTCTGGAAGATCGTGTAGTTGTGGTCCTTGACCGTCCCCAGCGAGATGAACAGCCGGTTGGCGATCTCCTGGTTGGTGAGGCCCTGGCAGATCAGCTCGATGATCTCCCGCTCGCGCGCGGTGATCTTGAACGTCTCGCACAGCGCGCCGAATCCCCGCGCCGTCTCGGCCTCGGCCGGAGCCGGTGCGGCAAACGCCCCGGCGTAGCGGCCGACCCACACGACGGTCAACACGTTGTACGCCAGTTCGAGCACCAGGTCGGCCGACAGGAGGACGGCCGGGTCTGCGCCGAAGCGTCTCCACGGCACGCCCACCAGGGCCGACAGCAGCGCGAACAGCGCCACGTACGCGTACGCGAGAACCGTCAGCGCCCGCCGCATGCCATCATCCTGCCGGCGTGCGCCCACGGCCAGCACGACGCTGGCCGCCAGCGCAATCGGGAAGAGCAACAGGGTCGTCAACGTGCTCGCGGTGCCGAACGGCAATCGGAGCGCGGGGTTGACGATCCAGAGCGCCCACCCCGCCACGAGCAGCGCCATCAACGCCCAGGCGAGCCACCCCACACCGCGCCTGGCGAGTCTCGACGCGTCCGATTGGAGGAACTGGTCCACCAGCACGAGATGCGAGCGCAACCACGCCAGCGCGAGCAGCGACATCGCGCAACTCGACGCCACCTCGATGTGCCTCGCGACCGGTCGCGCGAGCGTCGGGGACAGGTAGAAGCCGAGGTACTGCGACACGAGCCACGCGGCGATCCACAGGTTGTAGAGGAGCAGCGGGGTGGGAATGGACTGGGGCAGGCGGCTCGGTTTCGCGTGGATCTTGCGCACCAGGACCGCGAACGAGACCACGCCGGCGACCAGCGTGAGCACGAGGCCGAGGACCACGATGTGCGCCATGGCGGAATCCTACCACCGACGGCGGGAAATGCAGGGGAGCCCCGGGGCATCTCACAGGCCGCGCGCGCGACGCCGACAGGCAGTAGGGCGGGTCTTCGGACCCGCCGGAGCGGAGCCCGTGCCCGGCCGCGTGGCCAGGCACCGGGTGCGGGCTCAGTTCATCATCCGTGCGAGCACCTGCACCAGGTACTCCGCGCTCGGGCGATCGAACGTGTTCTGGCTCGTGTACTTGAACCGGATCACTCCGGCCTTGTCGACGAGGAACACCGTCGGCACGTTCTGGTCCACCTTGGCGCGATCCCACTCGAGCGAGAACAACCCCAGGCGTTTCGACACGGCCTGGTCCCCGTCGTACAGAATCGGGAACATCGTCGCGGCCGGACCCGACTGGAAGACGACGCGTTTGGGCAGCCTGCCCCGCAGGGCCGGCACTTCTTCCCGCCAGTTGTCCACCAGCGCCATCTGCTCCGGGAACATCGTCGCCCACTTCGCGACGGTCTCCCTGTCGTACGGCAGCACAAACAGGATTTCGACGTTGCACTTCTTGCGGACCTGCTGCACCTTCTCGAGCTCGGCGAGCTCAGCGTACTGATAGTGACAGAGCTGGCACCAATGGGCCTGCGTGCCGTCCGGATTGGCCACCTTGCCGCGCAGGAAGATCAGGAGGACGTCCCGGCCTTTGAGCTCCGACAGCGTGACGGTCCGACCGTCGATGCCGGGCAGCGAGAAATCGGGCATGGACCGCTCGATCAGTCCCGGCTGCACCCGTGCGCCCTGTGCGAGGGCGGGCAGCGCGGCGCACAGACAGGCGGCGTTTCACGTCGTACCCCTCGACAGGACCTTCGGTGCATCCGATCTTCAAATGGTCGCCGTTCGCGAGGGCGGCGCAGTCGTCGTCACGGCAGTGACCGCCGCGCTCCTCCTGCTCAGCGGCTGCGTCACGTTGTTCGCGCTGGTGCTCGTCCACTACGAACGCCGCCGCCTGGAACTGACCGTTCGCGTTGCCCTCGGCGCCCTTCGCGGCCGCCTGCTCCGTCAACTTTGCGGGGAGCTTGCGGTCGTGATTGCCGCGGGCGCCGCGATGGCGCTGCTCGCCGCGGTCGTCACCATCAGACTGCTGCCTCGCGTGCTCATGGCCGATGGCGTGGATCTCTCGAGGATCGACTTCTCGATCGACTGGCGGGTGCTGGGAGCGGGACTTGCTGTGGCCATCGCCACGATGATGACCGCTGCGGCGTTCCCGCTCGCGCGCTTCAGCCGCGCCACGATCGCGGCCGGCCTGGCGTCCTCGTCAGCAACCGCGACTCCTTCCTTCACGACGACGCGCCAGGCGATGCTGGCCTTGCACATCGCCGCGACGGCTATCGTCCTCGTCATGGCGGGGGTGTTCGTTCGCACGGTTGCCCTCGGCTTCTCGACCGGCGCGGGTTTCGATTCGCCCCACACGCTCTTCGCGACGGTCTACGCCTGGTCGTCGTTGTTTGTTCCCGACGAGGTGCGCACTCGCGAATCTGCCCGGCTGAACGCGATCGCTGATGCCGTGATGGCCGAGATCAGGAATATCCCGGGGGTCGAAGCGGTCGTCTACGGGCAGGCGCCTCTCGGAGCCGCGAGGACTCGGGAACTGGAATTCCCTCAGCCACTGCGAGCGGGGTCAGAGGAGGTGAGCGTCCGGGCCGGCTTAATGAGCGTCGATGAGAACTACATCTCGGCGCTCGGCGCGCCGCTCATGCCGGGGAGCGATGCGCACGCCGCCGGCAGACGTGGAGCCATCCTGACGCAGTCACTCAGTCGTGTGCTCTTCCCCGACGACACGCCGATCGGCAAAGAGGTCGGCGTTGGAAACAGCCGATACACGGTCGTGGGCGTGACCGATCTGGCGTACGGGTCGATCAAGTTCGGCCAAGCACCGGCACTGTTCCGCACGGATCTCACACAACCGCTTCGCTCTGCTGTGGCAATCTGCTTGACGTGCTCCTGGGTGTGCTCCAGACTACCGGCAGCGCAGACCCGGCTGAGGTGCGGTGTGCCTGCCTGCCGGTGCTGCCCGCGGTTCGGCCTGCGCGGCGCCAGGTCTGGAGTCGCAGAAGGGGTCTTTCTGTTGACCACACGGGGCACGCACCGGGAGGTGCCAGGAGTTGGGGCCATCGCCGGGCCCCACGCGATTGGTTGGGGCCGGGCGAGAGGGCCTTTGTCAGCCCTGTGCTCGGGCTGTGCCTGGGCGCGGTACCGTCCGGGGGGCGCCGACGGTGTCTGATAACCTGGCGAGGCGCACCCCGCTACTGTCCGGCCTATCGTCCGCGCCCATCATCCTGGTCCGGCTGCCCACGCGAACAGGATCCTGGCCGTGAGAAGGAGGATTCCATGAGACAGCGAGCGCTACTATCAGGGTTTACCGCGGTGTTTGTGTTCGTAGCGTTGACGTCGTGCCAGAGGGAGACACCGCAGGCGCCAGTGCAGCAGCCCGTGGCGAAGAGCGCGCCTCCCGTGGTGACGCCGGCACCTCCACCCACGCCGCCACCCCCACCGGAAACCTCTCTCGGCAAACTTGTGAGTGTGGAACGAAACGGCAAGACCGCCGTGCAGGTGATGACGCTCGAAGGTGTTCGCAACCGCGAAATCACGGCGTACAGAAGCAAGACGTTCTTGATACTCCATTTTGAAGGAAAGGGGCGAGCGCACGGCGGCGGAATGGCTCAAATGGTCGGCATGGGGGAAGACCGCCCCATGTCCATGAGTGACGAACGGTCCTGGCTGACGGATTCCCAGGGCAAGGAATACACCCCTGCGCTTCTGATGACGAAATCCGCCACGGCACAGATCTCGTTTGAAGTACCGGTGGAGGCCACGGGTCTGGTCTGGCACGACGGGAAGACACGGGCCTATCGGCTGGAGCCTCACCCCGTCGAGATGGAAGAGACGAAAACGGCCGCCCCGACGGCCAAGGGGCCCACACACTGACTGGTGGGGCCTCACGCGAGAAGTCGCAGGCAGCTCACGGTCCGTGGTACGGACTATCCTCCCGATGGTCCGCGACCTGTGGGCGAAGAAGGCCTCGGGGCGGACCAGGGGCACGTTCGCGCCGCGCGCGGCGTCGCACGACATGGTGATGGTGCGGGTGACGCCGCAGGGGCGGGGACGTCGTCGGCTTTCGGCTTCTGGATCTTGGGCTTCCGGGGGCATCGGAGTCCCCCGGGTGGAAGACAAGGCCCGGCCGAGGAGCGTCTGTCATGCTGGAGTGGATGCGCTTTCGCGTTCGCGGCGCTGTCGCGGATGGCCTGGCGCGTGACGTGCACTACGCCGTGCGCCAGCTCACCCGGAATGCCGGCTTTGCCGCCGCCGCCGTGCTCCCGCTCGCCCTTGCTCTCGGTGTCACCACCGGCACGTTCAGCGTCGTGAGCGCGGTCCTCTTCCATCCGCTGCCCTATCGCGATCCCGGCCGACTGGTTCGCGTCAGTGAGGTCAACCGTCCGCACGGCGCGGAGCGCCACGCGGTTCCGCTCCAGAGCCTGCTCGAGTGGCGTGCACGCAGCACAGCCTTCGAACTGCTGGCCGGCTATGAGGCTGCCGCTGGCCCGCTGTTCTTGGGCAGCGAGATCGGCGAGGTGCCGGTCGCCTCGGTCACGCCCGAGATCTTCGACGTTCTGGACGTCAGGCCGTTGATAGGCGCGATTCCTCTCGACGAGAGGAGCATCCTGATCAGCCACCGCTGCTGGTGCACACGGTTCGGGCAGAAGCCGACGATTGTCGGCACGCTGGTGGGACCATCCGACGACCGCCGCACCATTGCTGGCGTCATGCCCGAACGGTTCGATTTCCCTGGGGCCATCGATGTCTGGCGGGTCCTGGTATTCCGCGATCCTGTGCCACGGCAGCGAGCGCTCCAGACACTCATCGTCATCGGTCGGCTCCGTCCTGGCGTACCATTCCCGCAGGCGCGCGCGGAGCTCGAGACGATCGGCCGGCAGCTCGAGCGCGAGTACCCCGCGACGCATCGAGATTGGCGGCCGGTGCTGGCTCCGTTGCACGACGACATCGTCGGCCCATCGCGGTCACCGCTACTGGCGCTCTCCGCGCTCGTCGGCGCCCTTCTGCTGCTGGCCTGCGTCAACCTCTCGAGCCTGCTGCTGGCGAGGGCGACCGAGCGCACCCGCGAGTTCGTCGTCCGGGACGCGCTGGGCGCAAGCCGCTGGCAGATCGTCCGGCAGGTGCTGGTCGAAACCCTGACCATCGCGGTTGCTGCCTGCGCGCTCGGCTTCGGCCTGGCGCGAAGCAGCGTGGGCGCGATGCTCGCCCTGGCGCCAGGCATCGTGGCGCGCCAGCATGAGGTGTCGGTCGACTGGCGCATCTTCCTGTTCGCGCTGCTGGTGACCTGTGTCGCGGCCTTCGGGTGCGGCCTGGCGCCAGCGCTCCGCCTTGTCGCCTCGGGTGCCGGGGGCTCGGTCCGACGGGCGGCGCGTGTCGGCCGCGTCCGGCTGCGCACACATCGCGCGCTCGACCTGCTCGTCGTGTCGGAGATCGCCCTCGCGTTCGTCCTTCTCGTGGGCGCCGGCCTGGCGATCGTCAGCTTCGCGAGGCTCCGGCAGGTCGCCCCGGGATTCCGTCCGGAGCGGCTTGTCGCCGTACGCCTCGGTCACACGGTCAGCCGGTGGCACACGATGCGCACCCGGCTCCTTGCCAGTCCGCCGCCGGGCATGGCTCTGGACACGGACGGAACCATCGACAACCGCGAGGTCCACAACGTCTGGAATCGGGACCTGCTCGAGCGGGTGCTGAGCATTCCCGGCGTGGAACGTGCAGCGATCGCGAGCCGTGTCCCCTTCATGAGTGCGTGGCTCGATGAGCAGCCCTTCTTCGCGGAACCCGAGAGTGCCCGTGCGGGGTCCGCGCTCTCGCGCGCCACGCGTGGAGGATCTGGAACCACACAGCCGCGAAGGCCACTGGGCGAGCGCTTCTATGCGGTCATCGAACCCGTCAGTCGCGACTACTTCCGTACGCTCGACATTCCCCTGCGGCGCGGTCGGTTCTTCACCGTGGATGACCGGCCCGACAGCCTGCCGGTCGCGATCGTGAACGAGACGCTTGCGCGACGACTCTGGCCGGGCAGCAGCGCCATCGGGAAGGTGGTGACAACAGAGGAAGCCCATGGCCGGATCCCCTGTGAGGTGGTTGGCGTCGTGGCGGACGTGCGCGTGGCGAGTGTGGCATCACCATCGACGCTGGGGATCTACAGGCCGTCGGAACAGTGTCCGACCATGGGTGTGCTGATGCTGCGCTCGACGCTGGACCTGGCGCAGTTGGGTGCGCCCCTGCGCAAGCAGATCGAGGCGGCTCGCTTCGATCTGCGCGAGGTCGTGACCATGCCGGACGTCATCGACCGGTCCATCGCGAAGCCCCGTTTCACCACGACCATGCTCGCGCTGTTCGGGGGGCTGGGCCTCGTGCTGGCGATGAGCGGCGTCTATAGCACGCTCGCCTTCGTCGTGCGCCAGCGCAGACACGAGTTGGCAGTTCGTGTGGCGCTGGGCGCGCGTCCAGGAGACCTCGTTCGGCTGATGCTGGTGAAGGGGATGCTGCTGGCGGCGGCCGGTGTCGCGGTGGGCGTGGGTGCCGCAGTGGCCCTGTCGCGCGGCGTCCGCAGCCTGCTGTTCGGCGTGTCTGCGGCGGACCCCGCCACGTTGTGCCTGGTGTCGCTGCTGCTGGGAGTCGTCGTCTTGGCGGCCGGCTATCTTCCGGGGCGGCGGGCCGGGCGAACGGATCCGATTGCGGTGCTGCGGGCCGAGTAGGGGGTTGGCTTTGGGCTTCTGGCTCTTGGCTTGGGAGGGCGATGTGCCCCCTGCGGGCCCTTCGGGGGAGGGACAGGACGCGGCGTCAGCTCCTTCTGCAGGCAGGTGGCCTCGGCGTTGACGATGACGTGGAAGAGCGCGCGGTGGACCCACAGGGCGTTCTGGCCCTCGATGCCGAGGTTGACCCGGTAGTCAACCACCTCGGCGCGAGCGAACACCTGCGAGACCAGATGGCTGACCTGTCCGAAGGCGTCCGGCATCTCGGTGTTCGACCACAGCGCTTCGCGGGCCAGCCACTGGATCACCCTCCGTTCGACACGCGCATCGCCTCGTCGCGACGATCGACCAGCGGGCGGTGATCGATCGGGTCCTGCGTCACCTCGGCCTGCCGACGGATCTCCCCGTCCCGCGTCCGGCGCGCAACAGGGAAAGGACGGGCGGTGTTCAACCACGTCGAATCCGAGCTGACGCGCCTGCCGGAGCCGGTGCCGCCGGCCACGCTTGTGGGAACCGTCATGGCGCGCGTGTCGCGCCTGGCCGAAGAGCGCACGCCCGCTTCCCTCGCCTCCGCGGCCTCGATGGGGAGTTCCCGCGAGGAACGTGTCAGGAGTTGGAACGACCTGCCAGCCTGGGTGGCCGCGCTCGCCGGCCTCGCCATCGTCTTCGTCTCGTGGATCGACGGCCGGCTCGAGGCCGGTTCGTTGCTCGATCTCATGTCGTCGCAAATCGGGGCGCCGAACCTGGTGAGAATGCCGCTCAACGGATCGGCCTTGCTGGGGCTCGTCCTGGGCCGGCTGCTCCACCTGGCAGGTCTGTTCGCGCCGCTCCGCAACAGACAGTAGCACTACCGCCAGCAGACCGGACGCCTGTAGTGGCTGTAGAGACGTTCCTCGTCGCCTCGCTCCGGCAGGCGGTCCGGGTCGTACGCGGCGCTGCTCTTCGATCAAGGACGCGAGACAACAGGCCGAGGCGCGGCACGACTGGACCCGAAGGTCCGTCCGGCGCGTGTCGACCGTGGTTGATCAGCAGCGCCCTCGATCCTCGGCTCGGGCCGCGAGCGCCTTGCCTTGGGCGCCGTGGGATGTGAAGCGATTTGTCAGGACGCGCCCCCGAACAAGGAGATGAGCACCACCGGCAGGTGGCTGCGCCACTCGTGGCCCTCGGGCACCTCGGTGTAGGCCACGGCATGGCCGGCATCGGCGAGCGCCCCTCGCGCTGTAGGCGACGAGGTACTCGATGCGCGCGCGGGGTGCGACGTGTGCCTGGAGTGAGTACCAATCCGTCTACCCCACGCGCGTCATCGTGCCGGCGGCGCTGTCGAAGGTGCCGTCGGCGCGCACGCCCCATCCCGTGAGATCCGAGACGATGCGAGGCACCTGAACGCCGGCGCGTTTGGCGAGGAACGTCACCGTCGCGTCGCCGCTGGTCGTCGGCCCGCCAATGAGTGGCGTCGTCTTTCGGCCCGCCTCGACCTCGGCGATGGCCGCCTGGAGCGCGGTCACGGTCCCGCCAGGCCCCGGGTGTCCCTGTCCGTGAGCCGCGCGCAGCGCCAATACGCCAGTCGCGACGAGAACACCCATCATGGCAAGGACGAAGAGAGGTGTGTGGCGGCGCAGGATGCTCCTTCTGGAGGATTGGACACCGGCGCACGCGGGTCGGATGCGAGCCAGTCCGGGGAACGGGAGGGGTCGCAGCAGCAGCGCGTCCACGACGCTGAAGATGGCGACGTTGGCCGCGATGCACACGGCGGGCGTCAGGACGGCGGAGACGCCGAACGCGGGGCTGCGTCGCAGCGACCGGCAGGCGTGACGGACGTGAAGAAGGAACAGGCCGCGTGATTGTTCGGTCGGTCGTGGTCGCGAAGATCGACGTCATCGATCCCTGGATGCTGGCGGTCGTACCGATTCCACTCGTGCTCGCCGCCTTCTGTGCGTGCCACCTGCCCGCACGCCGCGCGTCCAGAATCGACCCCAACGGTGCGCTTCGGCACTTGCAGGCTCGGCCCATTTTCGCGCACGAGGGCTTCCGGCGGAATCTGCCTGCCGCCGGCCCCTCTTTGCGCCGACATCGGCGCTGCCGCAGAACGTCGCTCGCTCGCGGACGCCTCAGCGCGCTTCGCCAACGCAACGGAATCGGGGGCCAGTGTCGTCCATCGGCTCACTCGTGGCCCGTCGCCTCTGCCCGGGCGCGATCGAGGAGCGTGCGCAACCCTGCGGCATCAGCCACGTCGAGCAGGTCCTTCCAGTCGAGTCTGTCGCCCTGCACCTTGAGGATCCCGAGGACGTCGCGCCATTGCCGCTCGGATGCTTCGCCAGTCTTCCTGTACCACGCCAGCTTCTGGAGGACCACATCCTCCGGTGACAGCATCGGCAGGTCGTCGCCTGGCGTATCCGACACACGGACCGTGCGACTGTGCGTCAACTGTCTGCCGTACAGCGCATCGGCGGATGGCACGAACACGTCGACCTTCCGCGCCGATGCGAGGTTGATGAGGTTGAACGAGGATCGACGTTCGACCGCTCGACGAACCGCGGCTTCGTCGACGTAGAACTCGTCGCGGAGAGCTTCGACCAGCGGTGCGACGTCGTGGAGGCGCACATCAGCCACGAAATCGACGTCTTCGGTGGCTCGCGGTTCGCCGAACACGGAACTGGCCAGCGATCCTCCGACCGCGCAGCGGATGCGAAGCCTGTCGAAGACCGTCGCCAGGTGCAATGCCAGCCGGACGGGATCCAACGTCGACATCCGGTGCCCCCTCTGGTATCCGGCAGGCGAGCCGTAGGCTGCGCGGTACGTCTCCGCTCCCAGACGAAGGGCAGCGAGCCCGAGGAGCCGCGCCTCGATGTCGGCCTCCGGGTGTCGCAACGCCAACCCCGCGAGTGCGAGTTGCTCGACCGCTCGACAATCCTCGACGATCCTTGCCGCCTTGCGTGAAGTGGACATGCCACGGTAGGCCGCCATCAACCGCCGGTCGATGTCGGTGGCGGTGTCTTCGGCCTGCGGTCGGTATCGAACGTGGAGGGAGCGCACGCAGAGAGTGTAGCACCGGCCCCGATCACCGCGCGCTCATCGCATTGAGGAGAAGCGCAGTGTGGCGAGGCTGACGCATCGCCCTGCCGAGAAAGCGGAGCCCCCGGCCCAGGGCCCAAGGCCTGCTGCCCTTGCCCCGGCGAGTTGCTGAGCCAACCAGTCCATGGGTAGCACCACCGCGTGGCGCGCCCCTCCATGTACTCCCTGCACTCTCCTTGAATCCGCTCCCATGGAAATCCCCCGGAATCCCCTTGGTCCGTTCGATCAGGCATAATGACCGGGCAGGGCGTTCGACTGGCTCTTCTCGCAGGTCCGTCCCAAAGGCCGGAGATCTCTTGACCAATGACCAGACGCGTTGGCATGTTGTGGCAGCGCTGGCTGTTGCACTCACCGCCGGCGGCTTCGCCTGCTCCCGGGGACAAACCTCCGCGGCCGCCGACAGCGGGACCGAGACCTTCACGGTTGCGCGTCGGCCGTTCTCGTCGAGCGTGACCGCCATCGGGGCGGTCAAGCCGCAGGTGGGAGCGGAAGTGAAGGTGGGGTCGCGCATCTCCGGCCGGGTCCGGCGTCTGCACGCCAACATCAAGGACCAGGTCCGCAAAGGGCAGGTGATCGCGGAGCTGGAGCAGGCGGATCTGGAAGCCCTCGTCATGCAAACCCGAGCCGAGGCGCGGCTGGCCGAAGCCAAGCTGGCGGCGCTCGACGCGCTGTTTCCCAACGAGGTTGCGAGGGCTCAGACCGACATCACCCGGTGGGACGCCACCGTCGCCCTGGCCCGGAAGGACCTGGAGCGGCAGCGAGCGCTGTTCGCGGAGGCGATCGTGCCGCAGAACGAGGTGGACCGAGCGCAGGAAACGCTGGCGGTGTCGGAGGCCCAGCTTGCAGCGGCGCGCAAGGCGCTCGACCAAGTGCGTGTCCAGCACGCCGAGAACGTCAAGCAGGCCCAGGCGGAACGGGATCGGGACCTGGCGGCGCTCGTCAACGCGCAGGTCCAACTCTCCTACGCGGTCATCAGCGCGCCCATTTCCGGCGTCGTCGGTTCGGTGGCCACCCAGGAAGGCGAGACGGTGGCCGCGGGCCTGAACGCCCCCACGTTTGTCACCATCATCGACCTCGCTCGACTGCAGGTCGAGGCCTACGTGGACGAGGTGGACATCGGGAAGGTCCGGGTGGGCCAGGCCGTCGTGTTCACGGTGGATGCCTTTCCCGCCGACGACTTCCAGGGCCGTGTCGTGGCGATCTATCCCAAGGCCACGATCCAGGACAACGTGGTGAAGTACGTGGTCGCCGTGGACGTCGTGTCGCCCTACGAGGGCCGGCTGCGGCCCGAGATGACCACCAGTGTCAGCATCAAACTCGAGTCCCGCCAGGTTCTGGCCATTCCCTCCAGCGCGGTCCGGCGCGAGGGCGGCAAGTATTTCGTGCTGCTGTCGGTGAACGGCCGATCCGAACGGCGCGAGGTGAGGCTCGGCTGGAAAGACGGCCCGTGGACGGAGGTGGCCGGCGGCCTCACCGAGGGGCAGCAGATTCTCGTCGATCGGTCCGACACGGAGAGAGGGAAGCAATGAAGCGCACCTTGCGACTCGCGCGCCAGGCCGGCGTCACCCTGCGATCGAACCCCCAACGGTCGCTGCTGATGATGCTGGGCCTTGTCATCGGCATCGCGTCGCTCACCTCCGTCGTCTGCATCGGCCAGGGCACGCGCGCGAAGGTCATGGACATGGTTGCCAGGCAGGGGTGGGACCTGATCATGATCCGCGCGGGCGCGGCCAAACAGGTGTTCGCGCCCACCACCGATCGCACCGTCGCCTCGCTGATGGAGGCGGACGCCCAGGCCATCGAGAACAGCCTTGGCAACATCCGCTATGTTTCGGCGGTGCAGAACCAGCGCGGCTGGGAGGTCGTGCAGGGCGACAAGTCGGTCAACACCCGCATCTTCGGCGTGGGGCCCACCTGGCACTACATCCGCCGGCGTCCGGTAGAGAAGGGCGAGTTCCTGACCGCGGCCGATCTGGTGAACATGAACAGGGTGGCCGTTCTCGGTTCCCGCACCGCCACGATGCTCTTTGGCGACGCCGATCCGGTGGGGCGGACGATCCGTCTGGGCAGAGAGCCGTTCGAGGTCAAGGGGGTGTTCGTCGAGGCCGGCATCACGCCCGGGGGAGACGACTGGGACGACCGCATCGTCATCCCGTTGACCACCTCCTCCAGGCGGCTCTTTGGCCGGCTGTACCTGGAGCAGATCGTCGTCCAGGTGCGGAACCCCCGCGCGCTGCCGCAGACCGCCGAGCGGATCCGCACGCTCCTGCGCGAGCGCCACGGGATCCGGCCGGGTGCGGAGGACGATTTCTTCGTCCGCGAACCCGCCGATGTCAAAGAGCAGGCGCTGAGCACGTCGTCCACGCTCACGACGCTCCTCATCGCGCTGTCCGCCATCGCGTTGCTTGCGGGCGGCGTGGCGATCATGAACCTGATGCTCATCTCCCTGTCGCAGCGCGTCCACGAGATCGGACTGCGCCGGACCGTTGGCGCGCGCCAGCGTGACATCCTGAGCCAGTTCCTGTTCGAAGCGCTCTTTGTCGCGCTCGCCGGCGGCGTGCTGGGCGTCCCTTGCGGCATCGCCGTCGCTTCGGTGCTGGCCTGGACGGGTACGGCCACCAGCACGATCACGTGGGTTCCGTTCGCGATGTCGATCGTGGCGTGCAGCCTCGTGGCGCTGGCGTTCGGTCTGTATCCGGCGCGCAAGGCGTCGCGGCTGGATCCGGCCGTGGCGCTCAGGGCGAAACGATTGTAGGAGGCTCCCATGATCGAACTCGAGAACCTGACCAGGCAGTACGTCAAGGGCACGGCGACGACCGACGTGCTCAACGGCGTGTCGTTCCGCGTCGAGAAGGGCGAGTTCGTGGCCATCATGGGCGCCTCAGGCGCCGGCAAGACCACGCTGATGAACATCCTGGGCGGCCTGGACAAACCCACCTCGGGCACCTACCGGCTCGAGGGACTGGACATGACGCGGGCCGGCGACGACGAACTGTCCCGCATTCGCAACCGCAAGATCGGGTTCGTCTTCCAGCAGTTCCACCTGCTCGATCGCGTGGACGCCATGCAGAACGTGATGCTCCCGCTGATCTACGCCGACGGGAACGTCGACGGCCGCGCGGCGGCGGCCAGCGCCCTGGCGGCGGTGAGCCTCACCGCGCGCGCACATCATCGTCCCGCCGAGTTGTCGGGCGGAGAACAACAGCGCGTGGCCATCGCCCGCGCGCTCGTCACGGGCCCCGTGATCCTGCTGGCGGACGAGCCGACGGGCAACCTCGACGCCCGAAACGGCCTGGAAGTGCTGGCGATCTTCCAGCGGCTGCACCGCGAGGGCCGCACCCTCATCATGATCACCCACGATCCTGTCGTGGCCGAACACGCCCGCCGGCTCATCGTGCTGAAAGACGGCCGCAGCGTGAGCGACCAGCCTGTTGGTCAGCCACGCGACGCGGAAGCCGAACTGCGTCGCATGGCGGGGGACGCGCCGGGCGTCCAGTGAAGCTGCGCCTCGAATTGCCGAGACCGCGCCGTGCATTTTTCCCGCAACGCCGCCCTGTCGTGTCAGATCCTTGCGGCGCACCCGCTGCGGACGCTGCTCAGCATGGCCGGCGTGGTCGTGGGTGTCGCGGCCGTCATCCTGATGGTCTCCATCGGGCGGGGCGCCGAACAGCGCATCCTCGACCGCATCGGCAGGATGGGCACGGACCTGGTGACCGTCAATGCCGCGCCCGCCCGCCTCATGATGGGACGGCAGAGGACGGTTGCCACTGTGACCACCCTGACCGCCGGCGACGCCCGCGCCATCGCCGAGGGCTGTCCTCACGTCGTGGCGGCGGTGGCCGCCGTGAACAAGTCCCTCGTCGTCCGCTGGGAAGGCACCAATACCACCACCAGCGTGGTCGGGATGGCCGCCGACGGCTTTCGCATCCGGAACATCCCGCTCGCGTCCGGCCGCCCGTTCGAAGCGGACGAAGATCACGGGCAACGGCGTGTCGCCGTGCTCGGCCCGACCGTCGTGAAGAACATCTTCGGCACGGCCAACCCAGTCGGGCAGGAGATCCGCATCGGGCGCGTCCCGTTCGAGGTCATCGGCACGACCCGCCCGCGCGGCATTGACGCCAACGGCGCAGACCAGGACGACATGGCGCTCGTGCCCCTCGACACGGCCATGCGGCGGCTGCTGAACATTCCCTACATCCAGACAATCTACATCCAGGCGCGCAGCAGCCGTTGGATGGACGACGTCGAACGCGAGGTGCGCGAGCTTCTGCGCGAGCGCCAGCGTCTGCCCGAGGGACGCCCGGACACCTTCACGATCCAGAACCAGAAGACCCTCCTTCTGACCGAGCGGGAGACCGCGCGCGCGATGACGCGGCTCATTGGCGGCGTGGCGGGCATTGCGCTGCTGGTCGGCGGTGTGGGCATCCTGGCCGTCATGCTGATGGCCGTTCGCGAGCGCACGCACGAGATCGGCCTGCGCCGCGCCCTGGGTGCGAGACCGCGCGACGTCCGGGTGCAGTTCCTTGTCGAAGCCGTCCTGCTGGCCGGAGTAGGGGGGCTCCTCGGCGTCGCCGCCGGCATCGGCGCCACGCACGCGGCGGCGGCGCTGGCAGCGTGGGACGCCCTGGTCTCCTGGCCGGCAGCGTCCCTCGCGTTTGCCTTCTCGATTGCTGTGGGCGTGGCCTTCGGTATCTACCCGGCGCTGCGCGCATCCCGCCTCGAGCCGATCCAGGCCCTCAGGTCCGACTAGGCCCGGGATGAGGAGGGCAGCGCACGCGCCACGCGACGGACACGGTGCCCGGGTCGGCGCTGATGGCGCAGGTGTCGTCCTCTCCCTCATCTTCCCGAGCGCCTGGGCGGCCGATCGCCTGTCGGCGAGGGCTGTCCACTGTTCGGCGATCTGACGGCGAAGTCCCGCCAGGCCGGCGGCGCCGAATCGGCCCCCGTGCCCGGGGATGATGGTCTCGAGACCACTCTGATGGCTCGAGACATACGCGATCCGGGCGAGGAGCGTTGGAACGTCAATCGGGTTCCCGGCCGCGGAGGGCGGCGGTGCCGTCCCGCCGGCCGGCTGGAGCGACTCGATGATCTCCCGCGAGGACTCGGCCCGCGGCCGGGAGAAACCGCAGTGGATTGCACATTCGCCTCGGCGGGCATGCCCGTGTGATCCTGCGTGGCTCCTGCAGTCGTATCGCGAGAATGCCGCCAGGGACGCTCCGGGAACGGCCATCTGGGAGAAGCTCTCGGTTGACGTGCCAGCCGCATGAAGCGACGCGACCTCCTGCGACACCTCGAAGAACACGGCTGTCATCTGCACCGCGAAGGCGCCAACCACTCCATCTACCGCAATCCTGCGAACGGTCGGTGCGCGGCCGTGCCACGACACAGCGAAGGCAAGGAGACCGTCGCTCGTACGCCTTTGGGCGCCGATCGGCGATCCATCGTCACGATGGTCATGCGTGAGGCTGTCACGCTGGTGGGCATCGGCCTGGCGCTCGGTGTCGTGCTGGCCGCCATCGCGTCGACGACCGCGAAGGCGATCCTGTTCGGCCTGACGCCGGGCGACCCGACCGTCCTCACAGTGGCTGCCGGCGTCCTCGCTCTGGTGGGGCTCGTGGCGAGTTATCTACCCGCTCGGCGTGCCGGGCGGCTCGATCCGACGCGGGTCCTGCCGGGGGACTGAGCAGGGCAGCCTCGCGCCCGCCGACCGCGCGTCACACGTTGAAGATCGCGTGGAAGCGCTCGCGGCAGGCGCGGCGGTGCGCGCGAGCGGCCGACCGGCCCCTCCATCGACGGCCGTGTGGCCGGCTCAGCGCGCCCTGCAGGATGGGCCGCCCACGCGGGCCCACCCTGCGTCCGGTTCCAGAGCCGTCGAACGCGACCGCACTTCCTCGTCCGTCGATCGTGAGCGTCAACGGCCGGCGCCGGCCAGGCCGGCGCTCAGATCGTTCCAGTTCAGGATCGCGTTGAAGGCCAGGAAGAAGCTCCCCTGCGTCTGGAACCGCCAGAACGGACGGACCCCGAACAGCACGACGTGGCCCTTGCCCAGCCGCACATCGACGAGCGCGGGCCGGCCCGCCAGGCTTTCTCCGCCGACGAGCGCGCCGGAGAGGAGCAGGTCGTTCGGGTCGTTCGGGTACGACAGCAGCACGCGCGGACCGGCGGGTTCGGCCCCGGCCCCGCCGCGGCCTGCGCCTCCGCCCGCGCCACGGCCGGCGCCGCGTCCGCCGGGCGCCGCGCCAGCCGCCGGCGGCCCGTCGAGCGTCGTCAGTCGCGGAGGCGTGGCCATCGGCTGCAGGTTGGGTTGGACGCCCGGCGGCAGCCCCCCGCGCCCGCCAGCGCCGCTACGTCCACCGCCGGCGGTGAGCGCCAGGACGGGCCCGTTCTTGTAGATGGCGCCGAGGACGTTCTGGTCGTACCCGTAGAGGATCGGGCTCGTCCGGTCACCGAGGAGCGTCTTGATGATCGAGCCGGGCGCCCACAGGCCTGTTGGCTGCTCGACGACGACGCCGGGCACGAGCCGATAGTCCGGGAACACCGCCGCCGGCGGTCCCTCGGCGATGAGGACGCCGCCTTCCTGCACGAAGGTCTCGAGCGCCCGCATTCCGTCGCGGCCGAGGCTGCCGCGCCGATCGTCGGTGCTGTCGGGTGCGGTGCCGATGTTCGGGGTGAGGTCGGTCTTCTTGTACGGCTGCGGCGCGCCGCTGGCCGGCATCTCGCCGCCATCCACCTGGACCGGCCCGGCGGGGTAGATGATGACGTCGAACCTTGCGCGCAGGTTGCCCTGGCGCACGGTGTTGTCGGCGAAGTAGGTGTAGGGCACCTTGAGCTTGTCGAGTGCCATCCGCACCCAGCCCTCGTCCTGCGTGCTGGACCAGGAGTGGATGTAGCCGATGCGCGGGACGTCGAGATCGTGCATCGGGACGCCGGGCAGCGTGTCGGTCGCCCATGCCGCCAGCCCGAGTTCCCGAATCTGCGGATCGATCGCCGCGCGGTCTGCGTTCTCGATGATGAACGCCCCCGGGCCAAAGCGGTGTCCGGCCAGCTCGAAGGCCTGCTCGGCGGCCGACATCTTCACCTTGGCGTTGGCGAACCGGAACGTGGCCAGCGTGTTGTCGGTCGTGTGATCGACGACGAGCGTCCGGCCGCTGCCGGTGATCGTCCCGACCGCCCTGAAATCGGCCG
>Ga0315273_10001757_pt1 | contig 24977 bp, 15 predicted proteins | sample YL17G02_0_MG_FD_205753 | JGI IMG/M metagenome (GOLD analysis project Ga0315273, IMG submission 205753) | Sediment microbial communities from Yellowstone Lake, YNP, Wyoming, USA - YL17G02_0 | ecosystem: Environmental > Aquatic > Freshwater > Lake > Sediment | place: USA: Wyoming | collected... | reverse complement strand
CTGGCAATTCGGGTTTCATCTCAAAAATTATGATGCTGAGGTGCGACGCATTATCGCCGCGCGCATGCCCGCTTACGCTTGATCCCTTCGGAACGCTCATGGTTGAGCGGAATGCAGCTGTCTTCCTTCACGAACCTTGGGACGATCGTGAGGAAGCCCTTCACCTTCGAATTCGACAATGGAAGAGGGACTTTACATGGCCACAGCAACCACTAACCGTTTTGATGCCGTCATCGTGGGATCCGGATTCGGCGGGTCGGTCATGGCATACCGCCTCGCGCAGGAAGGATTCAGTGTTTGTGTTCTGGAGCGGGGGAAGAAGTATCCTCCGGGTTCATTCGCACGCAGCCCGCTGGCCGTGCAAAACAATTTTTGGGATCCGAGCCGGGGCCTGTACGGCCTGTTCAACATCTGGTCTTTTCGGGGTATGGATGCGATCGTCAGCAGCGGGGTAGGCGGCGGCTCCCTCATCTATGGGAATGTCCTGCTGCGCAAAGATGAAAAATGGTTCGTGATCGAGGATGCGAAGAATCCGGGCTATAAAGCATGGCCTGTGACTCGCGCCGAGCTTGATCCTCACTACGACAATGTAGAAAGGATGTTGAACGCGCAAAAATACCCGCACGATCACGAGCCTTACAGAAGCACCCCCAAAACCCAGGCGATCAAGCTCGCCGCTGACGAGCTGATAAGGAAAGACCCCGCGAACATACGCTGGGAGTCCCCGAACCTGGCAGTGACATTCGCCAATGCAGGTCGATCGCCCGTCCCTGCCGAGCTTCTCGTTGAGCCGCCTGGTTCGAACCTGCACAACAGTCCCAGGACCACCTGCCGCCTTTGCGGAGAGTGTCTGTTTGGATGCAACTACGGGAGCAAGAATACGCTGGACTACAACTATCTCCCGCAGGCACTGAAGCTCAATGCAGAGATCCGGCCGTTGAGCGAGGTCCGCTCATTTCAGCCCCTGGCGGAGGGCGGCTATCTGGTCAAGTACGTGGTTCACACACCGGATCGTGAAGGAATCAATTCCGATACATCCGAATTGCCGCTCCAAACGATCAGCGCCGACAGGTTGATTCTCGCGGCGGGGGCCGTTGGTTCCACCTATCTGTTGATGAAAAACCGCCCGGCATTTCCCAACATCAGCGCGACGCTCGGATCTCGCTTCGGCGGCAACGGCGACCAGTTTGCTTTTGCCGTAAAGTGCCACGAAACGGTCGGGGGGAAGCGCGTGCCGAGAAAGGTCGACGCGGCGTTTGGTCCGGTGATCACCAGTGCAATACGAATCGCCGACAAGCTGGATGGCGGTACAGGTCGCGGGCTTTACATTGAAGACATGGGTTATTCCGACACTGTAAACTGGATCATCCAGATGTTGAGCGCTCCTGGCCGCACCAAGCGTTACCTCCATTTCATTGCCCGCTTCATCAAGGGGCTTCTGGGTGGCAATGTCAGCAGTGACCTCAATGGCGCCATCTCCGACATGCTCACAGCCAGTGAGATCACGTATGCCACACTCTTCATGATTGCGATGGGACGGGCGCCGCAGGATGGCGTCATGCGGTTGAACGGCAAGTTCCTTGATCTCGACTGGAACCTGGACAGTTCACGTGAATTCTACGCCAGGATGCAGGAATACCTGAAAACCATTGCCGAAACGCTCCAGGCGGATTTCATTAAGAATCCGGAGGATTTCCTGCACAGATCGGCGGTGGCCCATCCTCTCGGCGGATGTCCCATGGGCGGTAACGACAAGGAAGGTGTGGTGGATTCCCGCGGGGAAGTCTTCAACTACCCGGGGTTGTTTGTTGCGGATGGCGCCGTGATGCCGGGGCCCGTCGGGCCGAACCCGGCACTGACCATCGCAGCGATCGCCGATCGTATTGCCGCCTTGATTATCGAACGGTCCAGGAAAGGCTGATGTCCCTGGTGCCGATCCGCCTGCTCGGAGCGCATCAAGCACCTCGGATTCGAAGATCGAGTGGGGGCTGGCTGGCGGACCGCGCCCAAAGGGTCCCATCCGGCGGCCGGGACCTGCTATCCGGGCAATCGTCGGCCCTTTTCATGGGCACGGGTGTACCGCTTGCGCGGGCGACTGTTATTAAATTTCCTGGAGTAATGCTATGACACCGATGGAACGTTTTTTGAAGTTCATGGGCTTGCTGTGCTTTTACAGCTACTTGTTTTTGCTGGTGTCCGGAGGGCTCGTCGGGTATTTGGATCCCGGCTTTGAGCTGAGCAAGAGCTACCAGATCAAGCTGGACACGCTCGACCGCCAGAGCGTGAATTCGCTCTTCGATCACCTCCGCTTTCTCAAGGCCTACGTCCTGGGCTTCGCCGCCTTCGCGATTGTCTTCCGGCGCGAAATCTTTGAAGCCCGCGTCTACAACCGGCTGTTTCTCACCACGCTCTTTCTTTCCGCCGGCGGCAGGCTTCTGACGGTTCTGGTGAACGGCAAACCGAATTCCGTATTGATCTTCTACATGATCACCGAGTTCACATTCGGATTCTGCATTTTGGCCTACTCCCGTATCACCCTCGCCCGCGCCGGATCCATGCCGCAATGAAAATGGGGGACGTCCGAGCCGTTTCCATAGAATCAGGCCGTCGTGAATGAGATCCCCGGCAGGGTCGATCGCCTGGTTGCCGGCTTCCCTGAAGAGGTGCGCAAGGCCTACCGGCAGACCGGAGAGAAGAAGGTCAAGGATAGCTCCAGGGGGCAGATGCCGAGAGAGAAGAAGCCGTAATCCGCTCCTTCGGATCAAATTTCGTATGATCCGTGCCGGGCTCGAAGCGCTTGATGTGGACCTTGAGGAGCCTCTTGCCCAGTGTCCGGATCCAGTCCGGAGGATAGCCCGACGCAACGACATTGCCGATATCGAAACAGGCCCGCACGTAAGGACTCTTGAATTCATCGATGTACCGGGCGAATTCCAGCGGGCTTTGCAGAAACTTGTTGCCGACGTTTTCCACGGCGATGACGACCCTGAGCTCCTTCGCCAGCGGCAGCAGTTCCCGGATGCGCTGCTGGGAGCGTTTATAGACATCCGCATAGCGGACCTCCGCAGTGACGATGCCTGGCACCAGAAGCACGGCATCGGCTCCCAGATCGTGCGCATTGCGCATCGACGTCTTGATGCCGTCGATGCATTTCTTCACCACCTCCGGATCGTTGTCGGTCAAGGGATATTTCCAGTGGTCGGAGTTCATGATCGAGTGGATTTTCACCCCTGTGCACGGGGCGGTCTCTGTCCCCGCCATCGGACGCGAGGTTGTGTCGGTACCAAAAGTGTCACAGCCCGTGTGGCGGGGATTTTCTTTCGCCGGCATGATGACCAGCATCCGGGAATTGGGAGCAAACGAGGCGAGCGCCGGGTGGTGTGGAGCGGCAGGACACGACCATGCTCCTCGATAATGGCGGCAGCCTGCGAATAGTGTCTGGAATGAAGGCTCCCGGTAGGGTAACATTTTTTGAGGTTTATTTATGATCGGGGAGCGGCGGGGTGCAGACGGTCCTGCCGGCAGCCGGGGATGTGAGGCCACCGGGTGCAGACGGTTGGATATCGCCCGAGTGTTCTGCGCGCGAGAAGCCTCGACCGTCATCCGAACGGGTGATACGGCGGCACGATGCTTCCCCAGGTGCGTTCATCAGCCGAGAGTTGAAGCTCAAGTGGGAGAAATAAATTGGGTTTCAGCGAGTTGTACAATAGAAAGAAAATCTGCACTAGAGCTTGCCCATCGGGCTGCCAGCAGGATTTGGTTCGCCGCCATTCAGAGGTACGCATGACGAGTCCTCTGGCGAGAAGGGCAATGCGCAGTTTTCGGGGCGTGAACGGCGGCATTTAGATGCGGCGTTCCATGCCATGCGCCGCCGGTTGCATCGTTCCAATCCCCTACGGCGGTGCTCCGTACGGAGGCTTTTTGTGCGCCTTCATCACCCGACCGTTACTTATCTGCCGTGGGCGGGTCCCACCGGCATTCTCGATTCATTCCGCCGCCCGGCGGCGAAGATTCAAAGGATGTGTATGAGTACGACCAGCATCCGCTGCCCCGAAAGTGATCAGACTTCACCTGATTCTTCCTCAAAGGCTGGGATCCAGCCTGGCGAATTCCGGGCGCTGCGAGGCGTGAAGCACTACCGCAGGCCGATGGAAAGACCCTTCATGGATTCGGAGCGGGACAGGACCACCATACTCATCGGCGGCTTGACCCGCAGGCACGATCGCTTCATCCAGGCGGTCTTTCAGGGATCCGGTTACCAGTGTGAAATTCTGCCCACGCCGGATCAGAGCGCCTTCCATGTGGGCAAGGAGTATGGGAACAACGGCCAGTGCAGCCCGGCATATTTCACCGTGGGAAGTCTGATTCAGTTTCTGAAAAGGCTTGAAGCAGCGGGAATGAGCCGCGACGAAATCAACAACCGGTATGTTTTTTTTACAGCCGGCTCCTGCGGCCCCTGCCGTTTCGGGATGTATGCTGCGGAGTATCGCCTGTCCCTGCAGAGCGCCGGCTTCCATGGATTTCGCGTAATCCGGTTTCAGCAGGATCAAGGCGTGAGACAGAAATCGGTAGAGCCCGGTCTTAAGTACACCCTCGATTTCGGCCTCGGCATGCTGAAAGCGCTCTATTTCGGGGACGTGCTCAACGATCTGGCTTACAACATCCGGCCCTACGAGTCGAAACCGGGTGAGACCGACCGCGTCATGGAACTCTGCGCGCAGGAGGTGTGCGACTATCTGCGCACCTACAAGGCAGAGGACGTCATAAGGAAAATGCCGTCCTGGCTGTCTGCTCAAATCGCCCGGCGCAGCGTTTTGAGGGATACTGTCAGCGTGATCTCGAAATTCCGGGCCCATCTCTACGGCAAGGAATGCCGCGAGGTGCTGGCTCGCTGCAAAGCGCGCATCGATGCCATCGAAATCGATCGCACCCGTGTCAAGCCGATCGTAAAGGTCATCGGAGAATTCTGGGCGCAGCTTACCGAAGGCGAGGGAAACTACCGGATGTTCGATTTCCTCGAGGGGGAAAGCGCGCACGTCCAGACGGAGGCTATCGGGACATGGCTGACCTACCTCCTGACGCATGCCCGCCTCCAGATGCAGCCCAAACGGGGACTGGATGCCAACGGAGAGGAACCCGACCGGTGGGATTTGCGCCGCCGCCTCAAGATTGAAATGCGCTATCAGACTCGGAAGGGGTTGCTGGCTTTCGGGGAGCGGGTTTACACCGGGCAATATCACCGGCTCATCGACGCCCTGGGCGGCACGGCGCACCGGTTGTTGCCCCAGGAGCAACTGGCCGAACTGGCCGATCCCTTCTACAAGCCGCTCGCCCGGGGCGGTGAGGGTTACCTCGAGGTGGCGAAAAACATCTATTACAATGTCAACCACCTCTGCCACATGGTGCTGAGCCTGAAGCCGTTCGGCTGCATGCCTTCTTCGCAATCAGACGGTATTCAATCTGCCGTGGTCAACCGTTTCAAGGACATCATTTTCCTCCCGATCGAGACCTCGGGTGAAGGGGAGGTCAATGCCCACAGCCGCGCCCAGATGACGCTGGGCGAGGCCAAAGCCAAGGCGAAGGCGGAGTTTCAGACATCCCTGGCACGCAGTGGCAGGAGCCTCGAGGAAATCCGCGCCTTCGCAGCGCGTCACCCCGAACTGCGCCGCCCGTTTTACCGGGTCCCCCACCGGGAAGGCGTGGCCGGCGTTGCGGCAAATTTCGTGCTCCACGTGAGCGATCTGATGAAAGCGTAATGGAGTCGTTCCTGTGAATGTCGTTTCCGATTTTTCCTATCGGTTCAGGGTTGGAGTCGATGTCGGTTCCACCACAGTGAAAGCCGTGGTTGTTGACAACGCCGGAGATGAGATTGTCTGGCAGGACTACCGGCGTCACGATACCCGCCAGGCGGAGATGCTGCTGGATTTTCTGCGCCGAATGGAGTCCGAGGCCGGCATCACGCCGGAGAATTGCCGGGTTTTCATCACGGGCGCCGGGGGCGGCCCGCTCGCGGAACTGATCGGCGCGAAGTTTGTCCAGGAGGTCCTCGCCGCATCGCTGATGGCCGAGCGCCTGTGCCCTGATGCCTGTTCGATCGTCGAAATCGGAGGGCAGGATGCAAAGATAGTCATTCTCAAAAAGGATTCCGAAACCGGGCGCATCAAGAAATTTCCCTCGATGAACGACAAGTGCGCCGGCGGCACCGGCGCGGTGATCGACAAGATCAGCGCAAAGCTGGGTTTTTCTCCCAACGACCTGTCCCGGGTGCGCTATGCGGGGATACGGCTGCATCCCGTCGCCGGCAAGTGCGGAGTATTTGCGGAGACTGATATCAACGGCCTGCAGAAGCAGGGCATACCGCCCGACGAGCTGATGGCGTCGCTCTTCGAGGCCTTCGTCCTGCAAAATCTCAAAGTGCTGGCTCGGGGGCACACCCTTTTTCCGCGCGTCCTCCTGCTGGGAGGGCCCAATGCTTTCATCCCGGGAATGCGCGAAGCCTGGCAGCGCAACATCGCAATGATTTGGGAGGAAAGAGGCGTACCGGTGCCGGATGGCGCGCGCCTCGAGGATTTGATCGCCGCTCCCCGGAATGCGGAGTACTACAGCGCGATGGGCGCTGCCGAATACGGCAAAGAAGAAGATCTGGAGGTCGGCCGCTATCGCGGGACTGCCCAGCTGGCGCGCTACATAGGAGGCGACCGGCTCGACGGACGCCTCTCCAGAGGAGCAGCGGGGCTGGTGTCCTCGCAGGAGGAAGTCGAGGCCTTTCTGGACGCTTACGCGCCCCCTCCCTTTATTCCGCCCCGGTTTCTGCCCGGCAGTGTGGTTCGAGGATTCATCGGAGTCGATGGCGGATCCACATCTACCAAGGCCGTGCTCCTCTCCGAGGACGGCGATGTGCTTGTGAAGGCCTACCAGCTCTCCAAAGGCAATCCCATCGAGGACACGATCGAGATCCTTGAAAAGCTGCGCACCCAGGTGGAAGAGCAGGGCGCCCGGATCGAAGTGCTCGGCGCGGCCACCACCGGTTACGCAAAGGACATGCTGCGGGACGTCATCCGCGCCGACGTGGCTCTGGTCGAAACCGTGGCGCATGCAAAATCTGCGCTCCAGTACTATGAACGGCCGGATGCCATCTTGGACGTGGGCGGGCAGGATATCAAGCTCATCATATTGAAAGATGGGCGGGTCAAGGACTTCAAGCTCAACACCCAGTGTTCGGCCGGCAACGGCTACTTCCTCCAGGCGATCGCCCAGGCGTTCGGCTTCAAGGTCGAGGATTATGCAAAGATTGCATTTTCGGCGCGCTCGATGCCCGTTTTCCCTTATGGCTGCGCAGTATTCCTCCAGGCGGACATCGCCAGCTTTCAGGGGCAGGGCTGGAAACCGAACGAAATCCTCGCCGGGCTGGCGGCCGTCCTGCCGAAAAATGTTTGGCTCTACATTGCCAAGATTCCGAATCTGCCTGAGCTCGGCACCCGCTTCATCCTGCAGGGAGGCACCCAAAACAATCTTGCCGCGGTAAAAGCGCAAGTGGATTTCATTGCCGCGCGTTTCGAGGGATCGGGCAAAACCCCGGAGATCATCGTGCACAAGCACACCGGGGAGGCCGGCGCCATCGGCGCGGCATTCGAAGCGATGCACTTGTGGCGGCAGGGGCGAACGACCAGCTTCATAGGAATGGATGCGGTCCGGAATATTCAATACCGGACCACCGTCAGCGAAGAGACCCGCTGCCAATTCTGCAAAAATCACTGTATCCGCACCTTCATCGATATCTTCACGGGCGATAGCGCGGATGCCGCGGCTTGCGCCTCTTCCTCGCAGGTGCCCCTGCGCCCCGGCGAAAGACGGCTGATCATCGCCACCTGCGAAAAGGGGATGGTCGAAGATCTGGGTTCCATGAAAGCGATACAGCAGGGGATGGATGCGACGCGCGAGGCCAATCCGAATCTGCTGGAGTTGGCAGGCCGCGAAGTATGGCGGGTGCGTGCCCGGCAGGTCGTGGCCGATCCGATTCCATCCCGTGCCTGGACCGGGTCACAGCGCGAGCGCCTGGCCCGGATGCGGCGCCGCGGGCAGATCCGTATCGGAATCCCGCGCGTCATGGCGATGTATGCCTATGCGCCTTTGTTCACCGCCTACCTCGAGAGCCTGGGTGTCGCTCCCGGGAACATCGTCTTTTCCGATTTCACCACGGATGAGATGTTCCAGGCCGGCGCCAAACGCGGGTCCATCGATCCCTGTTTTCCTTCAAAGCTGGCGCTGGCGCATATCCACAATCTGATGTTCGTCAAGCATCGCCGGAAATCCATCGACTGCATTTTCTTCCCCATGTTCGACGTGCTCCGGTCGCGACTGGTGAACATCCGTGCGACCAACGCCTGCCCGACTACGGCTCTCACCCCCGAAGTGGTGAAGGCCGCCTTTACCAAGGAAAAGGACATATTCGCCGAGCTGGGCATTCTCTATCTGAACCCTCTGCTCGATCTTTCCAAGCCGGATCTGATGGCGCGCCAGATGCTGGCGGAGTGGGGACCGGTTCTGGGACTGTCGGCAGAGGAAAACCGGCGTGCGATCGCCGAAGGTTACAACGCCCTGGACCGCTTCGAAGCAGGGGTGCGCCGCAAGGCGAGGGCAGTCCTGGACCGGCTGGCGCGGGAGGGAAACGTCGGAATCGTTCTGCTGGGCCGTCCTTACCACCATGATCCGGGCATCAATCAGGGCATTCCCGACGAACTGCAGAAGCGGGGTTACGCCATCTTTACCCAGAACACTCTGCCCATGGACGACGACATCCTCGAGCGTCTGTTCGGCGACGATGTCCGGGAGGGCGTCATCGGGCATCCTCTGGAAATCAACGATGTCTGGAAGCACACCTATTCTGCCAGCAGCGCCAACAAACTGTGGGCGGCGAAGTTTACCGCGCGGCATCCCAACCTGATCGCCGTCGAACTCTCCAATTTCAAATGCGGTCACGACGCGCCGATCTACTCGACCATCGAAAGGATCATCGAGAGCTCGGGCACGCCCTACTTTGCGTTCAAGGATATCGACGAGAACCGGCCGGCCGGTTCCATAAAGCTCCGCATCGAAACCATCGACTACTTCCTGAAGCTCTATCGCCAAAGTCTGGCCCGGGAGCAGGCTCCGGCCCATGCCGGCGAGAGGGAGGAGGATCCCTCCCGCGACGAAACGCGTATTGAAACAACCGCCGGCCCGTAAGGTCTACGTTCCCCCGGGTGGCTGAGTTCGGGAGCGGCGAGGCCAAATCGAAACAGCTGCCGCGAATTCCACGAATCGATGAGGAAATGATTTTGTGAAATTCGTGGCAAAGCCTTAAAAAAATAGTTCGAAAGACAACCTGCTGTGACATCATTCGAGCGGCGTGAGAGTCACCTTTCGGTACTTCACCGGGCCATGATCACCCTGAAGCAGGATCGGGCCCGGTTCGCTCTCATTGGCATCCAGAGCGCCCCCCGTGATGCCGGGCACTTCGATGTTATCGAGAATCCTTGTGCCGTTCAGCACCACCGTGAGGTGGTCGGCAACCAGTGTGATCTCGAATTTCTGCCATTCGCCCGCAGGCTTCTCCGCATTCGTGCTGGGAATCGCGAATCCGTATAATGCACCCTGGCTGTGCACATCGCGGAGCCGCCCTTCGCCATCCATTACCTGGATTTCATAGCGGCCGCGCAAATAGACGCCGCTGTTGCTCTTGGGTGCGACATTGAATTCGACCTCGAGCATGAAGTCCGAGAATGTTTTCTCCGAATAGATGTTGTCGGCGCGATCCTCGTTGATCATCGCGCCGTCCTTCACCGACCACCCGGTCGGCTTGCCCGTGTTCTGCCCCAGCCAACCGGACATATCCTTCCCGTTGAACAACTCGATCGGCTCGCCGGGCCTGCGCGGGCGCGGTTGAACCGGCCACTTTGGGGCCCGCACGCCCGTCAGTTTTCTGGGCGCTTCCTTACCGGATGCGGCGGTGCCTTCCAGCTTTCCGCCCGTCAGGCGGGCGCGATAGACGGCCGCGAGCTTGTCCGCCGGCTTTCCGACGGGATGCTGGAAGACCAGTTCGCCCTTGTTGATGGCGAGCTCCGGCAGCAGGAACACCGCGCCGCCGCCCTGGTTGAAACGCCCCTTGAACGCACCGGCTTCTTTGGTTACCTCCAGCCAGCAATAGCGCGGGCGGCTGTTTCCCTGCGCGGAAATGGTGATGTCCCAGCGCCCGAGATAGTCATTATCCGAAGGGGCGACGCCTGCTGTGGGCACGACGAGCAACAGGACCGCGGCCGCCAGAAGGGCGGAAATTATTGGGAAACGCATGGGAGATTCTCCTTAATTCCATCAGCGTGAAGATTTCTTTCCGATTCGAAAAGAATCTGACTGTTAGCAGTGCAATTGTGCCTCCTCAGCAGGTCAAATCGCGCAACCTCCGGGGCTTCGCCAAGGCTAACGCCTCCCTCGGGGAGGATTCCTGCAGCCACTCGCTCTGCGGTGACGACTCACTGCAGGTGAGCGATCAGGGCACACGACGGTCCGTGAAGACGATCTCGCCGAACTTCGCAGGCTGATGAAAATCGCTCCCGGTCGGAGACCATGCGAGCATCGCCTGATCGGGCTTCTGCTCGACGCGGTACATATTGAGGCGCCAGCGGTCGCCGGGCTTGGGGGGGATATTCGGCGCCGGCACGATGTCCTCCATGGGCAGGGCGATCTCGCAAGTCCACTCCTTGTCTCCCGCCTTCCCATCCACGGTGCCTTCGACATGCACCGCCCATTTCATCTTCTCCGGATTCCAGCTTTCGTAGTGCAGGGGCTTGCGGACGTCGAGCAGAAAAATGTCGATCATGGCTCCGAGCGGATTGACTTCGAGTTCGATATAGCTCGTCTGCCTCGGATCCGCCTGGAGGAATACCTCAACCACCTCCTCTGTCCAAAGATGATCATCACGCCGTGTTATGGTCGCCCAGATATTGTCGTCGACAAAGCGCGAAGCAAAGTAGAGAAACTTGTCGTCGTACAAGACCTTCACTTCGGTGACCAGTGCACTGGGGGAACCGTCGCGGTTGTTGACGACGGGCCCCAGGAGCGGAGCCTTGGCCCAGGCGGCGTCATCCAGGATGCCGTCAATGCGGATAGGTTGGTCTGCGCGCAGCACTTCGTAGACCGGCCGGCCCGGCTGCTGCGACTGGCCCAGCGCGACGATGCCGAATCCGAGAGTGAACAGGATCGAAAGGACACGATGGATTTTCATTTGATCCTCACTTGACGAGTGTTGGAGTCCGGCGGCTTTCCCTCCATCCTTTATGGGCATATCCGCCCCGGCTAGCTTTAACACACCGAAGACAACGGAGGCAAAACAAATGAAAGGACGCAATTAAAACTCTTAACCGCAGATAAACGCGGATAAACCCGGGAATGGACTTTCACATTGGCAGTACAGAGGATCGGGCTGTCAGGCCCTTAAAGGGCTTTCCCAGAGTCGGTGACTCAACCCTGGTCTTGCGAGGCTATCTTACCGAAGCCGGATCTGATAAAAACATGCGCGGAAGGAGGGCACAAGGCTTTGGGAAAGGTAAGCGGCGGTGTCTTTTTCCGGCTGGGTCCGGCTCTCGCGCTGATCGGCTTCACCGCGGTGATCGCGCAGATCGTCCTGATGCGGGAGTTGATGGTCGTGTTCCAGGGGAACGAGCTTGCGCTCGGACTGGTGCTGGCGACCTGGTTTCTCTGGACGGCAATCGGCAGCGGCGCGCTCGGGCGCGCGACCGCACGCGTGCGCAATTCCCGCGCGCTCGCTGCCTCCCTGCAGGCCATCAGCGCATTTGCATTCCCGCTCAGCATTCTCGCAGCGCGCTTCAGCAGAAGTGCCATTCAGTCGCTTCCCGGCGAAATTCTCGGGCCGGGATCGATCCTCGCCATATCCCTCGCGGTCCTTGGCCCGTTCTGCATCATGTCCGGGTGGCTGTTCACCGCGGGCAGCCGTCTCTATGCCGGCGCATCGGGCAGCGCAACTGCCGCCTCCACAAGTTCAATCTATCTTCTGGAAGCGATCGGATCCGGCGCCGGCGGAATTCTCGCCAGCCTGGTTCTGATTCGATATCTCTCTCCTTTCGAGATCGCGGCCCTGCTCAGCCTGTTGAACCTGCTTTCGGCGTCGATGCTGTTCCTCCGCACGCCGTCGGGGCGTGGGGTCGCGGCGGCATTCCTGGTGATATTCGCCGCAATGGCATTTCCGTCCGGCGCCCACCGGCTCGAGGACTGGTCGCTGCGGGCGTTCTGGAGGGGATTCAGCCTGCTGGCGGCGCGCAATTCGTTTTACGGCAACCTGGCCGTGATCGGCACGAGAGGGAACCGGAGCCTGTGCGAAAACGGGCTGGTCATGGCCACGTCCCCCGACCCGGAGGCTGCCGAGGAAGCGGTTCACTATGCGCTCCTCCAGCACCCATTGCCGCGCCGGCTCCTGCTCATCGGCGGGGGAGTGAACGGCAGTCTCGCGCAGGCGCTGCAGCACCCCAGTCTTGCGCGCATCGATTATGTGGAGCTGGACCCCTCGATCCTCGATCTCGCGCGCATGTATTTCGCGGCCGAATGGCAGGCGGCGGAAGCCGATCCCCGGGTGCACACACACAACATCGACGGGCGCCTGTTCGTGAAAAAGGCCCCGTTGGAGTTTGATGTGGTCATCGTGAACCTTCCCGATCCGCAGACCGCACAGTTGAACCGGTTTTACACCGTGGAGTTTTTCGAGGAGGTCCGGCGCAAGCTCGGCCCCGGCGGAGTATTTTCCTTCAGGCTGGCCGGCGCCGAAAACTATATCAGTCCGGGATTGGCGGAGTTTCTCCGCTGCATCAATAAAACCCTGCGCCAGGTTTTTCAGGACGTGGTCGCAATTCCCGGCGATCCTGTTCATTTCTTCGCTTCTCCCCGGGCGAATTCGCTGACAGCGGATCCCGCCCGATTCGTGGCAAGGCTCCATGAGCGGCAACTTCAAACCAGTTACGTGCGCGAATACTACCTTCCGTTTCGCATGACGCCGGACCGGATGGCGGATCTCGAGGCGCAGATCCGCCCTCTCCCGGAAACGGCGATCAACCGGGATTTTGCGCCGATCGCCTATTACTTCGATATCGTGCTGTGGAGCGGGCGGTTCGCTTCCGCCCGGCATCCCTGGCTTCCATCTCTTGCACGCGCGAGATTTCCCTATGTTGTCCTCGGGTTGATGGGCGTGCTTTTGCTGGTTGCCATAGGGATACGCAGGTTTGGCCGCGGCCGGGGCAGACAGCGTGCCAGCGCGGGATTCTGCGTCTCTGCCATGGGATTCACGATGATTGCACTCGAGGTAGTCCTCCTGCTCGGGTTTCAGTCGCTCTATGGCCACGTTTACCGGCAGCTGGCGATCGTGACCGCGGGCTTTATGACAGGGATGGCGCTGGGGAGCTGGCGTGGGCTCAAGCCCCGTGATGCGGCCGCGGGCTTTGTGGCCGGAGACAAGGATCTGAGATCTCTCGCCGCGCTTCAAGGCATCGCGGCCTTCTCTCCGATCCTGCTGGTTCTGCTGTTCATTCCCCTTGCCCGGTTCCTGGACTCGGGCAGCTTGTGGATGGCAGGCCAGGTGATGTTTCCGCTGTTTGCCCTGGGTTGCGGATTTCTGGGCGGATTCCAGTTTCCTTTGGCCAGCCGCATCTACTTCCCGGACTCCGGGCGTGCGACGGCGGGCGTGGGTGCTCTCTATGCTCTCGACCTTGCGGGGTCGTGTCTGGGTGCTGTTTTGCTCAGCATCTGCCTGGTTCCGGTCTTCGGCTTCCTGAAATCCGCGCTTCTGATCGGCCTCGCCAACCTCGTCCCCGCAGCATCGGCCTGGCTAGCACGTTCGGATGCCGATCCAGCCTGTTGACACTTTAAACCACGGATGAACACGGATACGACAGGCTATTGCTCCAGCTGCATGGGCCAGCGTTGCGCGCTGAGACGTCTTCGCCAGGATCCCGCGGTAAAGCGCCTAGTTTGCCACGACAATAGGTGATCCGTGTGAATCCGTGTTTATCCGTGGTTGAATTGCATTCGCTGAATCCTCGTGGTCTCTGGGGTTGTCGTTTACCAGATGCCGGGGATGGGCTCCTGGCAGAACTGGCATTTTCCCTGACGGAGGCGGACGGATTTCACGGTGTAGCCGGCGCGCTCCACGACCATGCGCCGGCACTTCGGACAGTAGGTGCTTTCTGCGGAATGGCCGGGCACGTTGCCGATGTAAACGTAGCGCAACCCTTCGGCATCGGAAACGGCTTTGGCGCGTTCGAGGATTTCCAGCGGCGTGGGAGGCAGGTTTTTCAGCAGATATTGCGGATGAAAGCGCGAAAAGTGGAGCGGCACATCCGGCCCGATTTCCGATTTGACCCACCGGGCCAGCCCCTTGAATTCCTGCTCGCTGTCATTCAAGGTCGGGATCACGAGGTAGACGATTTCGGTCCACATCCCCTGCTTTTTCAAAGTCACGAGGGTGTCGAGCACCGGCTTCAGGTCGCCATTCACGACTTCCTTGTAGAACTTCTGGGAGTACGCCTTGAGATCCACCTTCACAGCGTCAACGTGCCGGCACATTTCTTTAAGAGGATCCTGCTGGATGAACCCTCCTGTGACAACCGCGCTCTTCACGCCGGCTGAGCGTCCGGCGTCGGCCGCGTCCAGCAGATACTCGTAGAAAATGACCGGCTCGCTGTAGGTGTAGGCGATGGCGCGGCACTCGTAGCGCTTTGCCAGCGCAGCCACATCTCGCGGCGGCATATAGTTGCTCCGGACCTGTTCCGGGCGCGCTTGGGAAATCTCCCAGTTCTGGCACATCTTGCAGTTGACGTTGCAGCCCGCGGTCGCTATGGAGAACGCCGCGGTGCCGGGAAGAAAATGGAAGAAAGGCTTTTTCTCGATCGGGTCGACATGGGCAGTGACCACCCGTGAGTGCACGAGGGAATAGTAAATGGAATCCCGGTTTTCGCGTACGCCGCAGTAACCGCGCTCCCGGTCGTCAATGACACATTCGCGCGGGCACAGCTTGCACTTGATTTTCTTATAGGGCAGCTTCTCGTAATACCTGGCCTCGACGGTGAACTGGGCGTCGCTATCGGTGAGGGCCGGAGCATGGAGGGGTATGGCGCGGAGCTCCGACGTTCTGCCCGACGCGCAGAACGCGAGACAGGGTAGCGCCGCACTCCTCATGAACCGCCTGCGATCCAGTTCAGATTTCGCTGCCATCACTGCACCCCAAAATCTTAAACCTCGACTCGCTCGATCAACCTCGGGTCGTTCGTCCCCAGCATGTGCCGCGCGTCGGCAGCCGTCGCGATGTATGCGGGCGCCCGACCCGCATCTTTGAGCGACCTCATCCCCTTTTCGGCGCGCTGGCTTTCGATCATCTGCCATCCGACGTAATCCAGGGCAACGGGATCGCGGGAAGCGAGCAGGCCGTCGCAGCGCCAGGTCCACTGCGGCATGAAGGAGGGACCTCCCTCATACTGCGCCGTTGTGGCGTCGCACAGGGTGAGACGAAGTTTTCTCCGTATGGGATCGAGCATCCACACATCCGCCACATAGGGATTGCCGGCATCCGTGTGGTACTTGTTCGGGTTGTGAATGGCGCCGAACAGGTTTTTCATGGCCATCGTCACGCCGACGATGCCGTGGTCCTTGAGCACCGGCAGGTTGATGACGGCGTCGCAGGTACGCGTCAGCGTTTTGCAGACCAGGCTCGCCACAGAACCGTGGAGGGCAAGTTCATCTTCGTATCCGAAAACGTCGTTTCCCAGAGTGCGGATGGAGTCCTGCCGCGTGGAAATTCTGAAGCCTGCGCTCTCGAGATCCGCGTTCAACCGGTCCCAGATGACGATGTCCTTCGCAGGGATGCCGGCCTGCCGGAGGCGCTCGCACACGGCTTCTACCAGGGGGATGCTGGTCGAGATGCCCTTTCCGGCCAGGCAATTGATCTTCAGCCCGACCACCTCGCCGGGCCGCACCACCCTTTTCCACGCTTCTGCGGGCGAATCCGATTCGCAGAGGGCCTGCATGGTCCGATCCAGCATTGCCAGCAGACGGGAGGAATCGACGCCGGATCCCGCGGGCCTCAGTTTGGCATCGTGGGCAACCACAACTCTTGATTTAACCGCAGCCGTCGGGGCAGCGGCGAGAGCACCTGCAATCCAGGATCGGAGGAAATCCCGCCGACTGTTACTGTGCCATTCGCTCATTTGTTTTTCCCGGGTTGTACTGCTCCGCCGCGCTCTTCTCCGTGCTCTTCCACTGCCGATAGAGTCGTTCGATGCCGGCTTGTTTGCCATCTCCTGCATGAACGACGACCCTGTATCGGAGTTGAAGTTTCTCCCCCTGTTTGAGTATGAAGCCATCCGGACCCAGCCATTCCATAGGGGTGGGGGAGAAGAACCCGTAATCGCGTGTAAACCACTTGCAGGGGAACCAGGGATTCTGCGGCGAATCGAAAATGGCGATCCCTTCCGCGCTGCCGCAGTGCCTTCCCGAGTAGTCACACCACGGTGAGGTTACGCCGAAGGTCCCCTTTTCGGCTGCGGCGCCTTCGGCGTTGATCAGAATGCCGCCGCCCTTGACCGAAAGATCCGGTTCCACGCGAGCGGCGAAAAGCGCATGGTTCGTCTTCTCGATCCTGATGCCTGTCAGGGCAGTCAGAACGATGGCGAAGTCGATGATGCGCAGGTCTTGCGACGGAGCTTCGATTCGGATCTCCCGGCGATCGGAAATGATCGGATTCTGGCCGGGCTGTCGCCAATCGCAGCTGTCCTGGATTTGCACCACAGCCGGACCGTTGGTGGCCACGACCGGCCCCCGGGATATAATCTGCCCCTGCTCGTTTCCTTCCTGCCAGTAGTTGCCGCCATTCACCCTGTCGCATCCGAAAAAGAGCGAGCGGTGGTGAGGATAGGGAAGCGAGGATTCGGTGGTAATCGAACGCCCGGTGGCCGGTCCGTTGACCGGGTAGAAGTAAGGGTACTTCTGGCCCGGTCCGAAGCGATAGCAGGTAAAGGTTTGATCATCGACCCTGACGATGATCCTGTCGTCCAGCCGCTCGGCGCTAAGCATCGGTTGAGGACGGCTTGCCGCTTGCCTCATACCCAGCGCGAGCGGCCCGTTTCCCTGGGCGATGATGAAGATCGCGGCCAGGAATCCCGCCGCGGGCAGTAGGATAGCGTTGCGCCGCATCTTCCTCCTTTGGAGCCGGAAGACCGCAGCATGCCGCGGCCCCGGCGCGGCTCACTGTTTAAATCTGATAAGGCTTGCGCTGCGGGCGCGCGAGCAGCTTGTTGGCCTCGTCATCATTCTTGAACCGCTCCTTTGCCGGATCCCAGTACAGCTTGCGCCGGAGCTTCATCGCGATGTGACTGACCAGGCATGCGCTGGTCGAGCGGTGGCCGACCTCCGCGGGCGAGATCGGCTCTTTTCTTGAAATGATGCAATCGAGCCAGTCTCCGTGCTGCTCGGCGGCCTGGTAAAGGTGGATCTCGGCCGGCTTGATTTCCGAGCCCAGGATTTTCGGATTGCTGGCGGTCAAGGCTTTGGCGTTCCGATCCTTTGAGGCGGGATCGCTGGCGGTGACGGCATAGTTGCCGCGGGTGACGAATATCCATCCTTCGGATCCCTCGAATCGGATCCCGTTGGGATACTCATCGTTCATCAGGAGCGTGACGCCGTTTTCGTATTTGGCTGTAATGTTGTACTTGCCGTGCACATCCCAGATGCCTTTGGTCGGGAATTCGGCCCTCGCCTCCACTTCGATCGGTCCGGTCCGCTCGGTTCCCATTCCCCAGTGCGCGATGTCGACGTGGTGAACGCCCCAGCCGGTGATCATGCCGGCGCCGAACTGCTCGCAACGCAGCCAACCCGGACGTGAATAGTCGTTCTGGGGATGGACGCGCTTTTCCGTATAGTAGACCAGCGGCGTCGATCCCAGCCACATTTCGTAATTCAGGTTTTTCGGCACAGGCATTTCGGGCTCGACGTCTCCCGCCGGATCGGTCGGGAGCCCGATTCTGATGGTGTGGATCCGCCCGATGCGGCCGTTGCGGACCAGTTCGCAGGCGATTCGGAACTGATTCCAGCAGCGCTGCTGGGTTCCCAACTGAAATATACGGCCCGTGCTGCGCGCGGCATCGCTTATCGCCCTACCCTCAGGGATCGTCAGCGCAGCCGGTTTTTGCAGATAGACATCCTTGCCGGCCTGCATGGCGTCGATGGCCGGCTTGGCGTGCCAGTGGTCGGGAGTGCTGATCACCACCGCATCGATGTCCTTGTTCTGAAGGAGTGCGCGATAATCGCCGTACATGCGCACGTCGCTGACCTTGAGGCCTTTTTTCGCATACAGTTCCTCTACGAACTGCTTGCCCTGGGAACAGCGTGTGGAGTCGAGGTCGCAAACCGCGTTGATGCGGGCCTGGCCGTACTTGACGATCTCGGGCAGATCGTGCTCGCGCGAAATTCTCCCCACCCCGATCGCTCCGATGTTGATCCGTTTGCCCGGACCCTGCGCACCCAGAACCGAGGAAGGAATAAATGCCGGCGCCAGAAATGCTGCCGCGGGCGCCGCGATCGACGATTTCAGAAATTCTCTTCTTGGAACACTGACGGTTCGACTTGCTCGCATGGTTTCACCTTCCGCTTTATGGAGAGCTAGCCTAAGTTGAAAGCTGGCGGGCAATCAAGGCAAAACCGCGGCCCGTTGTCTTATCGCTTCAGGAGTTCGCAGCCGATGATCCGGCCCGTGGTTTTGCGCTCTTCGCCTTTGAGGGTCACGACGATTTTCTTTTTCCCCGCGGTCCATTCGGGAGGGATCGGGTATTCCACCTCCCAAAGTCCTCCCGTCTTCGCGGGCTTGAATGGCTGTTTTTTAACCAGTTTCCGATCGATCAGAACGTCGAGGCCGTCGTTCCTGTCGGGTTGAAACAGTGTGCAGCGCAGGAGCACGTTCTGGCTGGGAATAATCTTCATTTCCCACTGCAGGAATTTCATGGTGCGCACCCACCGCATGCCCGATTCTGCGCCCCAGGCCACGTCGGCGCTGGTAAAATGCCGCTCCTCTTCAAACGCCGGATCCCCGATCTTCAGAGCATCCATCACCCCACCCGGGAGCACCTGCGCACGCGCCGCCATCGCGGCCCATTCCGGCTTGGTGTAGATGTTCCAATGAATCGCATAGCGTTCGCCGAAGACCTTGTAGAATGGCGTCAGCGTGGCATCCTGTGGTGCACCGGCGTTCAGGCTGCGGAATGTGAGCGGTTCTCCCGCCACGGGCTTGAGCCATGCGTTCGGATTGATCGAATCCACGACAAAGTAGGGCGCCGGAACCGGATCTCCGGCGGGTCCCATCCTGCCGGAGACGTTTTGTTTCGATATGCCCGCAGTCCCGAGCTTGCCGGCCAGGACCAGCGGTCCATACATCACCGCCGCGACATTGGGATCGTCAGGCGTGCGCTCCAGGCGAAGATCCATCGGCAGATCGACCTCGACGCGGTCGCCCTTTTTCCAGCTGCGTCGAATCTTCAGGTAACTGCCCGGGCTGGACCAAACTTCCAGCAGCTTTCCGTTCAACTTTACACTACCCTGGCCGCTGACCCAGGAAGGGATGCGAATGTTCAGGCCGAAATCCCGCGGTTTTTCGGATTGAACCAGAAGCGTTGTGCCGGATTTCTCCGGGAACTGCGTGTCCTGCCGCAGCTTGAGGTCTTTTTCCGGCCAGCTCAGATCGGATGCGATGAAGAGATTGACATAGATGCCGTCGTCGTCGTGAAAGTAAATGCTGTCGCCGTACTTCGCGTGATTTTCCATGCCCGTGCCCGTGCAGCACCAGAATGAATCGAGCTCGTTCATGAAGGTCTTGTAGTATCCCGAGACCATGGGGACGTAGTACATCATCATGCCGTCGGCGGGATTCTGGGTTGAAAGGATGCCGTTGAACAGGGCCCGCTCGTAGTAATCGGCATATGCCGGATCCGGTTCCCAGCTGAACAGGTGGCGCGTGAGCTTCAACATGTTGTAGGTGCAGCAGGTCTCGTGGCTTTCCGGACCCAGCTGGCTGGATATCTGGTAGGGCTCCGCACGCCAGTGCTCGTCGTCGCTGGTGCCCCCGGTTGCGTAGGATCGAGCCTGGGTCACCTCATTCCAGAAGTAGGAGGCCACGTTGTAGTAGTAGGACTCTCCCGTAAGTTCATAGGCGCGCGCAGCACCGATGATTTTGGGGATCTGCGTGTTGACGTGAAGGCCCTTGAGCTGATCCTTGTGCTCCGACAGGGGATCCAGCACGGCCCGGTGATCGAATCGGCCGGCCAGCTCCAGCAGCGACTTCTCCCCCGTCAGAGCATACAGGTTGCGCAGGACCTCGTTCATTCCCCCGAATTCAACCTTGAGCATGCGCTGCATCTGGTCGTCGTTCAACCGGTCGGTTCGTTTCTTCGCCCACGCCGCCATCCCCATGGCCACCTGCAGGGCCTGCTCATTGCCGCAGTGCACATACACGTCGACCAGGCCGGCGTAGATTTTGTGCAGGGTGTACCAGGGCGCCCAGACCTTTTTGCCCGTCTCCACCCGATCGATGAAATCCTCAGGGAATGCGCTCAGGTAGCCTCCGCGCTTCAGTGCGGTCTGGCACTTTGCGAGTTCGGCCACCAGGGCATCGGCCTTGGACTTGATGGCGCTGTCGCCTGTGCTGGCGTACATCAGGGCGCAGGCGGAGAGATAATGCCCCATGGTGTGACCGCGTAATTCGATTACGGGCGCTTCCCAGCCCGCAAGGGGAGCAGCTTTCGAGGGCAGGCCGGCAGTGACACGGAACATGTGCAGCAGGCGATCCGAGTCCAGTCCGAGCATATAACTCCGGTCCCGTTCCATGGCATCTTTGAACGGACCTTTGAGCAGGCGAACCTGCGTCAGATCGAAGGGACGGGCTTTGAGTGTGATGACGGGCCCGACCTTCTCGATTTTCGGCGCGGTAGATTGCACGGGGGATCCGGGCCCGGAATCGGCCGTTCCGCTCCCCGCACCCCAACAGAGTAGGACCGCCCACAAACACCAGATTCCTATGCGAATTTGCTTCTTCATGCCGTTTGCCCTCTCAGTGATCGCAAAGACCCTCAACAAGACTTTATGCGGAGTCCCAGCATTTTCAACAACATTTTTAGGCTCGACCGGGCGCCTGCGCGCCGCAGCTACAACTGGGAGCGCTTCAATGATGCTCTCGCCTGGGTGCGGTGGCCATCGGTTCGAATCGTGCACCATCTCGATCCGTTCCGGCGACCTGTCGGCTCGGAGAACTGCTGAAGAGCCGGATGCTGGGAAATCCACTTGTCCGGTTCCGAGAGGGGCGGGGCGGCAACTGTCGCTACGGCGACGGGAGCACCCCGCCTACTCGACCCGGCCGTGAGGCCGGGAGATTCGTGTCGCCTCTCGAAATAGCGCCAAAGGCGCGCCACCCTTATCGGCGTTTATCTGCGCTGCTAACAGTCAGATTCTTTTCGAATCGGAAAGAAATCTTCAAGTTGCCTTTTTCACGCAGCGCGGCAAGCCGCTTGGGTAAATCCGGCTTGAACCTCTCTTTGGTTGCGGCTTGCCGCGCTGCGTGCATCTGCGGTTTCGGTAGGGTCAAAACCGCTTCCAGAGCGCTTGGGACAGTTTTCTTGCGCGGGCGGCGATTTGTTCCTCATCCAGCGAAATAAGCTTTTTGTCCTTCATCAGGATTTTGCCGCCGACGATAGTGGTGTCGATCGTGGCTTGCGAAAGCCCGAAAACCAGGTGGCCGTAAAAATTGGCCTGGTTCATGGGCGTCGGTGGATCGTAATCGATGCAGATCACGTCCGCCATCCATCCCTCCCGGAGTTGCCCCACTTTCTGGAAATATCGATTCGCGATCTGCTGGTTGTTCCGGACCAGAAGCTGCACCGCCTCCCCAAAAGCGGCGCCGGGATTCCTGCGCAGCAGCCTTTGTGCCCATAGGGCGCTGCGCAATTCCTCGCGCATGTTGCCGGTCATTGCGTCGGTCCCCAAACCGACCAGCACACCCTTGCGAACCGCCTTTAAAAGATCCATCGTCCCGACGGCGTTGTTCATGTTCGACTGCGGATTGTGGACGACGGCGGTTCCGGTTTCGGCGAGAAGATCCCACTCCCCGTCTTCAAGATGCACGGAATGCACGCAAAGGGATTTCGGCCCCAGCAGGCCATGATCATGCAGACGCTGAACCACCCTTTTGCCAAACCGCCTCTGGGTAATCGTCTGATCCGAGAGGTCCTCCGCGCAGTGGATGTGAAAGCCGGCCTGGTATTGGCGGGCACGCTCCGCACATTGACGGAGGGTGCGCTCGTTCAGAGTAAAGGAGGCGTGCAATCCGAAGAGCGCTTTCAATTGGTTGTCGCTCTGCTCCTGGCATTGCCTCAAAAAACGCAGATTCTCCTCAATCCCGGCTTGCGCAATCTTCCCTCCATCCCGATCCGAAACCTCGTAACAGAGACAGGCACGCAGTCCCAGCTCTTTTACGGCCCGGGCAATTCTTCCCAAGGAGCCTTTGATGGCGTTCGGCGAGGCGTGGTGATCGATGATCGTCGTCGTCCCGTGGCGAATGGCTTCCAGACCCGCCACCAGCGCGCTGCAGTCGCAATCATCGAGCCTCAGCCGGCGATCGAGGCGCCACCAGAGATTGCGCAGGACCTGTGGAAAGTCCGCGGACGGGGCGGCCCGAGTCAGGCCGCGCGCGAAGCTGGAATAAAAATGCATGTGGGTGTTGATGAATCCGGGCATCACCACCTTGCCGCGGGCATCAATCACCCGGGCCCGGATGTTCGAGGCCGACCGCCGCAGGAGGATCGATTTGATGAGCCCGTCTTCAATCAGGAGTTCATGACCGGTGAGGATCCGGTTGGGTTCCTCCAGAGTGACAATGATGCCATTCTTAATCAGCAGTCGAGTCATCGCACCTCAGCAATGATCATGTGCGGGGGGCTTGAGACCCCACGGCGCGCTACTCCGGTTGAAGATACCTGATCATAAACCCCTCAGGTAATCCACCGCCTCTGGCGGTGAGACACCAAAAGGCTCAGCCGTTCCGGCGTTAGGAAGATGGCTTCGGACTTTGTGCCATCACCTGTGGCTGTTCAATATGCAATGAACGTGCGCCCTGGAGGGGCGGCAGAAATGGTATCGCGTCAATCCGTTCTGTCGCCCCTGCCGGGGCTAATTCTCAATTCTAATATTCTACCCCGGGCGGTGCTTCGGTTGCCCGGGGCTATTCTCTTTCGGCCCCTCCGGGGCCACGTTGAGCCTGATGCCCTCCTCTGGGGGGCTTCCTCAGACCATCCCGCAGCGCGGGGTGGTACGTGACTCAATTATATGCAACGATCCTGCTTCTATCCCATCGCTGCGAGCCTTAGATTCTGCCGGCCGGGGCCGGAGGGCCCGGCAGCACATGCAGGCTAATCCCGAGCCAGGGGCAGGGAGAAGCGGCGGATGCCGTCGCGGGCGCACAGTGCATTGGCCACGGCGGCAGCCGTGGGGACGAGCCCTATTTCACCCACGCCCTTGGCGCCGAAAGGCCCGTTCGGATCGCGAGCTTCGATCCCGATGACCACAACGTCCGGCATCTGCGGCGCGCGAATCACGCCGCATTTCCCCAGCTTCAATGATTCCGGCCTTCCATCCTTCATGGGAAAGTCTTCGGTCAATGCATACCCGAGCCCCATGTGGATGGCTCCCTCGATCTGGCCCTCGAACAGCGTCGGATTCATGATCCTGCCGGCATCGTGGGCTGCATAAACTTTCTCGATCTTCCCCTGCTTGTCCAGGGTAACCACCTGAGTCGCGTAGCTGTAGGAGTAATGGGTCTCGTGCCCCACCCCGGGCTTTTCTTTTCCGATCTGCGAAGTCTTGTCATAGATCCACTCGCCGAAGTATTGCCTCCCGGACAATTCCTCGATCCGGTGGTCCCGCAGGTCGAGGGCCAGTTTGTCTGCGGCGACGATCAGCGAGTGGCCAACCAGCGAAGTTCCTCTCGATGCGGTGGTCATTCCGCAGACGGTTTCGGATGCGGTATCGACGCGCACTTCGATGACCGACGGATCGATCCCGGTGCGCTCGCACACCGTTTGCATGGCCATGTTGTGAACCCCCTGGCCCATTTCCGTCCAGCCGTGGTAGACGATCACCCTATCTCCCGATTCGACGACAATCCTGGCCCGTCCGGCGTCGGGAACGCCGTTGCCGATCCCCGTGTTCTTTATCCCGCAGGCGATCCCGGCGCGAGGCGACGATCGGAATGCGTCCTTCACGGCCAGGAGAGTTTCCCTCAAGCCCACGCCGCCTTTCAGGATTTGCCCCGTGACGGTTTCTTCGCCCTCGGTCAAAGCGTTGTCGTAGCGGAACTGCCAGCGATCGAAACCGCCTTGTCTGCAGAGATCGTCGATGCAGCCTTCCATGGCAAATGTGACCTGGGGAACGCCGAAACCGCGCATGGCCCCGCTCGGGATATTGTTGGTGTAAACGGCGCGCGACCGCACCCGGACACTCGGGACGACATAGGCGCCCGCGGCGTGTCCCGCCGCGCGCTCGAGCACCTTCATCCCCACCGATGCATAAGCGCCGGTGTCGCCGGTTATTTCGGCGACCACTGCCGTAAGCCTTCCACTGCGGTCGCAGGCGACGGTGTAGTCAAGGCGCATCGGATGGCGTTTCGGATGCATGATCAGAGATTCTTCCCTGCTGAGCAGGATGCGCACCGGTTGTTTGAGCAGGTAGGCCGACAGCGCGGCGTGCCCCTGGACCGTAATATCCTCTTTGCCGCCGAAGGCGCCGCCGTTGGGCACCTGGATCACGCGCACCTGTTGCTCGGGGAGGCCAAGAATTCCCGCAATTCGGGCGCGATCTTCGTACGCCCCCTGGCCCTGCGAAAAGATCTCGACTCCGCCCTGTTCACGGCT
>Ga0315273_10001753_pt1 | contig 24993 bp, 19 predicted proteins | sample YL17G02_0_MG_FD_205753 | JGI IMG/M metagenome (GOLD analysis project Ga0315273, IMG submission 205753) | Sediment microbial communities from Yellowstone Lake, YNP, Wyoming, USA - YL17G02_0 | ecosystem: Environmental > Aquatic > Freshwater > Lake > Sediment | place: USA: Wyoming | collected... | reverse complement strand
CAAAGCAAGCCAAAGCAGCAGACTGATAACCACCAATACCACTCCTTCTGTAATAAACTGTTGCATTTACAGACGTGTTTATGTTAGTTTCAGTCAGCGAAACCTGAAATAACGTTGAAGATGGAGAAGTTATGTACCTGCCATTAACAGGTATTGTGTTACTCAATACTGGGCTGGTAGAATCTACTTTTATTGTAAAATTGGTTGCATTCCATGCAGAGTTTCCTGCAGAATCATTACACCAAGCATTCCAGATATAAATTCCATCTGCTAAAAATAAAGTGTTGCTTATCTGGACTCCAGATGTTATGGAAGAATTAGTTATGTTCGCTGCCCAACCACCAGAAGCATTATGATAGAGAACGCATGAATCTAGGTGAGAGTTAGTTGGAGTGTATTGGAAAGTCACAGAACCATCATTATCCCAAGAATTGTTTGAAGGAGCGTTTAAAACTATGGTGGGAGATGCACTATCAACATTCAAAGTGTAATTATTAGTAAACCAACCAGTCTGTCCAGCAGAGTCATTGCACAAAATATTCCACAAATAAATACCATCAGTAAGAGTGATTGAAGAGAAGTTTGTGTTAGCATTAGATGTTATTGAAGTTACACTAACATTCGCAACCCATGCACCAGATGCATTATGATATAAAACACAAGTGTCAGCATTTGTTTCAGTCACATTAAAACCAAAAATAACTGTTCCTGAATTTGTCCAAGAATTGTTTGCATAATTGTTTAAGGTATTAACCACCGGGTTAATGTTGTCTACTTTAATTGTATAATTTGTTGCATTAAACGCAGAGTTTCCTGCAGAATCATTGCACCAGACATTCCAGATATAAATTCCATCTGCTAAAGCTAATGTATTATTTACTTGGCTTCCAGAAGTTAAAGAGGAATTTGTTATATTAGCAGCCCAAACAGAAGCATTGTGATATAATATACATGAACCAATATTCGTGTCAGTTGGAGTATAACCGAAAGTTACAGAGCCATCATCATCCCAAGAATTGTTAGCAGGGATGTCTAAAAATACAACAGGACTTGTGGAATCTATCTTTAGTGTATAATTGTTAGCGAACCATGCAGTCTGACCAGCAGAGTCATTACACAAAACATTCCATAAATAAATGCCATCTGAAGAAAATGTTATTGATGTGAAGTTTGTATTAGCATTAGAAGTTATGCTTGTCTTTGTAACATTAGCTGCCCAAGCTCCTGAAGCATTATGGTAAAGCACACATGTTCCTGGGTTTGTATCTGTAACATTAAATCCGAAAGTGACTGTCTTTGAAGTTGTCCATGTGTTGTTTGCATGATTATTCAAAGAGTTAACCACAGGACCTGTAGAGTCTACTGTTGCAGTCAAAGGAGAAACCTGAGTACCATTACTTGCAGTCAAACTCACAACATCAGTTGTATTAAAAAAGAACTGTAAGACTTCTGTATCTCCAACCAAACCAGAAAGATCTACAGTCTTATTACAAACATAATTCGGAGCTGTTCCAAAGCAAGCCAAAGCAGCAGACTGATAACCACCAATACCACTCCTTCTGTAATAAACTGTTGCATTTACAGACGTGTTTATGTTAGTTTCAGTCAGCGAAACCTGAAATAACGTTGAAGATGGAGAGGCTATATAACCTCCACTTGCAGGCAAAGTATTGCTTAATACGGGGCTTGTTGAATCAACCTTTAAAGTATAATTATTCGCGAACCAAGCTGACCTTGCTGAACTGTCATTACACAAAACATTCCACAAATAAGTTCCATCTACAAGAGTGATTGAGCTGAAGTTTTTGTTAACATTAGATGTTATTGAAGTTACAGTAACATTAGCAGCCCAACCAGATGTATTATGGTATACGACACAAGTATCTGCATTTGTTTCAGTTAGATTAAAACCAAATATTACTGTTTGGCTTGTTGTCCAAGAATTGTTAGCATAATTATTCAAAGTGTTGACTACAGGGGAGGTTGTATCTATATTTATAGTACGATTGGCTGAAGCAAACACGCTTTGGCTTGCATTGTTATAACCTTCACAATTCCAAAGCCATGTTCCTTGCTGAAGTTGTGTAGTAAATGGGTATGTCGTTGCATTTGTGACAGCAGAAGTGTTTGTTTGTATCAAAGCCCATGAGCTTGAATTCCAATTACCCCACAAAGAAAGGTTAGCTACAATAGTATCTGCTGTATCTGTCTGGAAAGTGCAATTAAATATTACTGATCCATCACTGTCCCAGGCATTATTATTTGGGGAGTCTAAAGAAACATTCGGAGCAGCGTAACATAATGCAGAAAGAAGAGGTAATATAATCACTATACTAAAAAATAATTTAACCGAACCCATAAAATTCTTATCTAGAAAACTACTCATTTTGCCCTCCTCCAAAAAACATTATTAAAACAAAACACTCGATAATCCCTCACTATTGATGATAAGCAAAATAAAAGATACAATAAATATATAATCGCTTTCGTAACAAAAAAATAAGTTAAAAACATTATCTCCCAAGAAAAGAAAAAACTAAACCTTCCTTCTGCTAAACTTCCAAATAAACAACTCCAGCAAGACAAAAACAACAACAAGAAAAGGCCAAGTCAACAATAAAGGAACCCTCTCCATCTTCAAAACCACAACACCACCAGTGATTTCAGCAAAAGAAACATTCCCAACGCCATTGACATCAGCCTGAACAATTTTCTGCTCGCCAACCACGCCAATTTTCTTCAAAGATAAAAATAAATAAATTAAAACACCAACCAAAACAATGAACAAAAGAACAAACCAAAAACGTTTCAGCACCACAAAAAACACACCCCATCATATCCCTTTTCGTACACAACAAAAATCAAGAAACAATATCAAAATTGGCAGAATCCTCAAAACTATCATCAGAGAACTTAACCTTAAACTTGTAAATACCATAATCATAATTAGTGAGAATATTCCATTCTAAAAGATTAACACTCAAATCAGTAGAAGAAATCAACTTACCACCCTGAACAATATACTTTACTCCATTAGAATCAAACAACTCCTTAAGCGAAACACCAAAAGCTTGACGATAATCAACAAAAACAAGAAGCCTCAAATCCTCATTATAAGATCCAGCACCAACCAAAAGCCTGCCCTCAATAGGCTTGCCTAAAGAATAATCTTTAACAGAAAGCTCCAAACTCAAAGGATTGGTCTGATTCTCAGCAACAGCAAAACCAGTAATACTAAAATTATCACCAAAAAGAAAGAAAAAACCAGCAAAAAAAACCATCAACATCACAAAAACAGCTAACCCCACAGAAACATACGAAACCAACTTATCCTTTTTATCACTTTGCATAACAATCCCAAAACCACACACAATTCCTCAACAACTATAATACCCTTTCTTACACCCCAAACAACAAAACAAGCATTATCCCCTAAAAGAAGAAAAAAAGAATATTTATGCAAAAACAAAAGAAAACAAGAAACATGACCACAATAGAACTAAGCATAGGGGCAACAATACTCGCAGCAGGAACAGCACTACTAGCATACATAAAAAAAGCAAAAAACAAAATGAGAAAATTCACGCTAAGACACAACCAAGAATGAAAACAATAATAATATTTGCATGCATACTAACTATAATATACACAACAATATTCTTCATACCCCAAAGCACAGAAAAACTCAGCCTAGACCCACAACACACAAACCAACCCTGGAGATACATCACATACCAATTCGCACACCTAAACACAACACACCTAATACAAAACATAATAGGACTAGCACTAATAACACTAATAGCAATAGAACTAAAAACAAGATTCTCAAACTTCACAACAACATATCTAACAGCAGGACTATTATCAGTAATACCAATATGGCTAATAATCTCATTCACAACACTAGGAGCATCAAATGCTATATTAGGAGGATTCGGACTAATAAGCCAAGAAACAAAAAAATACGAAATAAACAGCTGGATAATAATCACAACAATAAGCGCACTAATATTCCTACAAACAATAACAACATACTTCACAAACGGAACAGGCAAAGAATTCACACAAGCAATAACACAAGACAGCGCACACTTCTCAGGACTAATATTTGGAATAGGAGCTTACTACCTACTAAAAAAGATAACACCAATAATAGAAAGAAAAAAGACAAGAGTGCTAAGAGGAGGATAAAAAATGAAAACCCCAACAGGAATAGAAGGACTAGACAAGATGCTCAAAGGAGGAATAATACAAGGAAGAAACGTCCTATTATCAGGACCATGCGGAAGCGGAAAAAGTATACTAGCAATGCAATTCCTACACAACGGAGCAACAAAATACAACGAACCAGGACTATACATAACACTAGAAGAAACAAAAGAAAAATTCTACGAAGACATGGAAAAATTCGGGATGAACCTCCAAGAAGCAGAACAAACAGGAAACTTCACACTAATAGGAGGACCAATAGCAAGCCTAAAAAAATATATGGAAAAAGTAGACGCAAGCATGAAAAACCTAACCCAAGAAATAGAAGAAGTAATAAAAGAAAAAAACATAAAACGAGTAGTCATAGACTCAGTAAACCTACTAACAATGCTATCAAAAGACGAAGACGAAAGAAGAAAAGCACTAGCAATGATAAGCAACACACTATCAGCACTAGGATGCACATCAATACTGATCTCAGAAACAAAAGAAGGAACAATGGAACTAAGCAGATACGGAATAGAAGAATTTGTGGTAGACGGAGTAATAGTACTATACTCAGTAAGACTAGGAAGCAAATTCGCACCAGGAATAACAATAAGAAAAATGAGAGGAACAAACCACGACAAAGAAATAAGATACTACCAAATAACAGACAAAGGAATCCAAGTCTACCCAGAAGAAGCAGTATTCAGAGAATAAAAAGAAAAGATTAGGTGACTACAAAACAACCAAAATGTAGTCACCCAAAATAAAAACATTTAAATATGTAGTCACCTATAATGCTATTATGCACATAGAAAAGAGGATTTCTAAAGATAGAATAAAGTATTATCTTGCTCACTCATACAGGGAAGGCTCTAAAGTGCATAAGTTTAGGAAATACCTAGGGCAAGACTTGACAAAAGAGAAATTTAATGAAAGGAAACAAATTGCAGAAAAGCTCATTTTAGAAGAAATCCACAAATACAACATAATAAAAGACCCGCTTCAAATTGAGCTTTCTAAGGAAGAAGTAGACTTAATAAGAAAGCTTGAAGCAAAAATACCATTAAAAATAAATCATTTATCAGAAGGAGATTGGAAAGAATTCTCAAAAATATTCACTTATAACACTAATGCCATAGAAGGAAGCAAATTAAATCAGGAAGAAGTGAAAGAGCTGCTGGAAAAAGACAAATGGCCTAACAAATCAAAAGAAGATATTGCCGAAGCTTTTGGAGTAGATGAAGCAATTTCATATATTCGAATTGCAAAAGAGCATATTTCATTAGATCTTATAAATAAAATACATAAAATTGTATTCAAAAACTCCAAGCCATTCGCTGGAAAAATAAGAAAGAAAAGAGAAGAAGTAGTTGTAATCGACAGCAAAGGGAATGTTGTGTATGAAGGAGCGCCGCAAGCTAGAATAAACCACCTTTTGCGTGAATTGACAGAATGGTACAAAAATAATAAAGATAGATATCCTGGATTGATTCTTGGAGCAGTTATCCACAACCAATTTGAAAATATCCATCCCTTTAGAGATGGAAATGGGAGGGTTGGGAGAATACTGTTAAATAATATCCTTATCAAGCACAATCTGCCCCCAATAAATATAGATTTTAAGAACCGTGCAGAATATTATACATCCTTAAAAGATTATGAAACAAATCACGATTTAAAGCCGACAATAGAACTTTATATGAAAGAATATAATAAACTAAAGAAAAAATTAGGTTACTACAAAGCGAAGAAAAAGTAGTCACATGTGATAAAATAACAACTTATTCTTAAGATAACAAAAAGCAGTATTCAGAGAATAAAAAAAGAAAAAAATGGCCAGGAGTTACCTCCCAGCCCAATCCCCGCTGCCGGATTTGAACTAGCAACCTTTCGGTATTGGCTGGCTCTCTATCATCCCTTGCATAATGCGTGGTCATAGAGCGCATCTTTGGCTCCAAAAACATATTTTGGTACAGCCGAACGCTCTAGCCATTGAGCTAAGCGGGGAGCTTTATAAACTAGAATATAAAGAATAAGAAAACTGTTTAAAAACTTTTTGGTTACTAATCAGAATCCTGAGACACAACCAAGGTATTAGACCTGACAACAACCAACCTACCCTTAGGGGTCCTGTACTTTATGATGACAGGTGAAAGAGTCAAGTTACCAAGAATAGAAAGCTTAGACTTGATCTCATAATTGATCATCCTCTCCTCACTACCCTCAACATCATCAAGCTTCCACTTAACAATAGTGCCCTTCATCTTATGAGTCAAGATCTTATCAGGCTTCAAAGTGCCAACAGGAAAATCCTGCTTAATATCAGCAATATGAGGAACCTTATCAATCACTTCAACATCCTTAATCCTATGACTGCCAGTGTTCTTGATCTTAATAAGAATCTTAATATCAGAAATACCACCCTCCTTCATAGAAATGCTGGTGAACTTCTTAGTGACAACCAAAGGACTCTTGAAAAGAAAAAACAACACAAGAGCAATAGCGAAAAACAACATGATGTAAAACAAAGACCTGTAACTAGTAGAAACCTTAACCTGAGCAAACTGAGCAGGCTCTAACTCAACATACCAACTCAAGTACTTCTTCCCATCCTTATCCAACAACTGAGGATCCTCAGAAGAAGAAGTGAACAACCTCTGAACCCAAGACTTCTCAACCCTAACCTGCTCACCTTTCACAACATTACCCTCATTTGTCAAAGTAATAATTGTCTCCATCTTCAAGAAAGAAAACTTCTCAACATTAAGCTTGGTCAATTCCTGAGTGTAATCAATAACCTGAAAAACCTTATCAGCAGGAGTGAACAATTCACCATCAGCATAAACAACAGCAGTAATTACATCATTAATAGGAGGCTGCCTCACATCCAAAATCAAAGGAACAGAAACAGTCTTAGCCTCATTAGGAGCAAGAGTCTCAACCAAAACAATCTTGCCAAGCAACACACTATCAAGAACAATAGTAAGATTAGAGATGTTCCTAAAATTATTATTCTTCAAAACAACCCTTACATTATTATTCTGACGAGGATCAACATTACCAACAGAATCACCAACAGCAATCACAGCCCTAACATTAGGCTTGTACACACCCTTAAGACTTGACAATGACTCAACACTAACAGGAAGCAAAACCTCAACCCTCTCAGCAGTATCAGTCCTGATGACAGTAACATCCTCAACATAAGAACTCACAGGAGTAGAAGACCTAGACTTCACAAAAACAATAAAAGACTCAGCAGAGTTAGGAGCAACCTCAACACCAGTAATACCATAATAAGTAGGCTCAGTACCAACAAGAGACCACTCACCAGCATTCGAAAAATCAAGATCAAAACTCAAAGTAGAATTCCCCTTATTAACAATAGTAACATTAAACTCTGCCTTCTCACCCTGAAGAACAGAACCAACAAAAGTATCATAGATAACACTAAAAGAACCACTACCACTATTCTCTGTACCAACAGAAGGAATCATAACAGCACAAGCAAAAAAAGCATTCAATAAAAGAAATAGTGAAAAAACCCACAAAACCCTCTGTCTCATAACTCACACCTCTTCAAACAACTAAGGAATTAGTAGTTTATAAAAGTTTCGCTTTTAAATAGAATTAAATAACATAACCAATATGCTAGTTTTTAGCAATCATAACAAAAAATAACAAAAAAACTTATTTAATCTTTTTCTCAACACGCCTAATTGCCTTCCTCAAAGTAGCCTTAACAAGCTTCTTCTGCTTCTGCACATACTCCTGAGTCAAAGGATCATTCCAAACCTTCTTAGCAAAACTTTTCCCTTTCTTAGATATCCTCCTTAACACCTTCTTAATCTTTTTAGACCTCATTTTTTCACATCTCCTCAAATAAATTTCTCATCAAAACTCCCAAGATAAGTCAGGAGCATAGAAAGAATAATCGGACCCAAAAACAAACCAACAAAACCAAACAAGTTAACACCACCAATAACACCCATGATAACAATGATAGGATGCACCTCAGCCTTAGCCTGAATAATCTTAATCCTCAAAATATTATCAATAGTGCTAATGACAAGAATGCCATACACAAACAAACCAACACCTTTAGCAAGAGTAAAATAATCCTGAGTAAGATAACCACTCAAGACAAGAAACAAAGAAGCAGGAAACCAAACAAAAGCAGTGCCCACAGTAGGGATCAATGCAAAAAATGCCATGACAATACCCCAAAAAATTGGAAGAGGAACACCAAAAATGTAGAAACCGACAACTCCAACAAAACCCTGAGCCAAAGCAACAAACAACTGCGCAAAAACAATAGTGTAAGTAATCCTCTTAAACTGACCAATAAGCTTATTCACAGTCTTTTTTCTGAAAGGAATCCAATTAGCAATATGCTTAACAATCTTCTCTCCATCCCTAAAAAGAAAATAAGAAATAAACAAAGAAAGAACAATACCAACAATCACTTGAGGAATCTTAACTAAATAACCAGTCACAACACCCACCAAGCTCAATAAAAAATTCTGCAAATGCTTATCCAAACCCCACTTTGACAACTCCTCAACACTAAACCTCTCAGCACTATTAATGAACAAACAAAATTTTGAATCAGCAACCTTACAAGAAAAACCAAACAAAGTACCTTCAGCAATATTCCCAGACAAAGAACCATATAAATAAGAACTCTGATTAGAAACCTCAAAAATAAGATAAGAAAACGGAAGCAAAATCACCACAGCAATAATCAATATGACAAGAATAATAGAAAAAAACTCATTACGAACCCTCTTCTTCAAAACTTTATACAACGGAAAAAAAACATACGTAATAATAATACTGCTCAAAAAAATAGTCATCAAAGGCTCAACAATCTTAAACAACAAAAAAACAGCAAGCGAAAATATTATCAGATGCACCAAACCCCTATGCTGATCTTCCGACGACATTTTAAAAAGATTTCTTGTAAGCTAAATCAACCAGAATAAAAAAAACACCGGAAAAACTCTTACCAGACCTCTTTTTCTTAACCATAAAAATACCTCTTCAGAACAACAAACAAAAAGCAAGTTTATAAAATTTTCGCTCTAAAAAATTAAATAACAGAACTAATATGCTCGTTTTTAGCAATCTTAACCACATTATCAACAAAAGACTCAATCTTAGACTCGTGAGAGACAATAATGACCTGCTTAACACCCAACTGCTCAACCACATCCCTAACCTTGTCAAGCTGTTCTGAAGAGAAGCCATCAGTAGGCTCATCCAAAATAATAATATCCTTAGTCTTAATAGTACTGACAACATTATTAACAACCTTATTCAAAGACAACCGGTAAGCCAAAGCAGCAGAAGTTCGTTCACCACCAGACAAGTTCTCAACAGAAGTCTCATAACCATTCTGCTCAATAACAGGAGTGAAAGACTCATCAAGCCTACAAGTCAAAGACTCCTCACTGACCAACTGCGAAAACCAATCCCTAAATAAAGAATCAAACTGAGAATAAACACTAAACATAACATGCTTCTCCATCACAGACATCAAACTAATAAAATAAGAATCAAGCCAATTCTGCAACTGAGAAATCCCATAAATCCTATCCTTCAACAACTGCTTGTCACCAACCTCTTTAGCCAAGACAGAAAGATTCTTCCTCAAACCATCAACCTCAGTCCTCAACTTCTCAACAAAAACCTCAGAAGCACGCTCCTTACCAATAAAATCCTCAACAACAACAACCAAACTATCATAATTCTCAACAACACCATCAAGCTCCTTCAAACCAGAAAACAAACCAACCCTTTCCTTCTCCAAAACAACAATCTGACCAGACAAAGAATCCAGATCATCAACCAATCTCTGACGCTGAAACAATCTTTCCTTCAACAAATCATTCAAAAGCTTCAACTCATGCTCCTTAGACTTATTATTCCTAACAATAGAAAGAAGCTTCCTAAAATTAGCAACAGACTTAGACAAAGAAGACGTGTCAACACTCTCAAGCACAGAAACCTTTTTCAACAAAGAATCCTCCAACTCCAACAAATGATTAAAAGACTTCTGCAAATCAACCAAATCCTTAACCTCATCATCCAACTTCCTAACCTCAGACTTCAAAACATCCAAAGAACGCTGCTTCTTCAAAAACTCAACATGAAAAAGCTTTTGCTCCTTCAAAAGCGTCTCCTTCAAATCCTTAACACTAACAAGCTCATCAATCTCAAAAGAATGCTTCTTAATCTTCAAATGCTCCTCATCACTAATCCTAGACTTATGAAACTTATCAACACCCTGCAAACAAGTAGGACAATTATCCAGCTTAGACAATTTCTCAATCAAAACCTTACTGTTATTAATCAAAACCTTCCTAGTATTTATGTCACCAGAAATTCTGGCAATCAAAGAAAGATTCTCATCAATCTGCCTGTCAACACTACTAAAACTTTTTACTTCATCTGACAAAGAATCAATCAAAGCCTTCTTCAAAATCAAATCTTTAGACTTGATACTCTTATCCTCAAACTGTTTCTTCAAAAAAGAAACCTTCTCTTTAACACCCCTTAATTTTTCCTTAGAAACCTCTAACTCTTTAGTGATAGAATTAAATTTTTCCTCCTTCTCTCTCAACTCTTTTTCTATTTCCTCTTCACTCTTCAAAGGAACAGGAACAATCTTTACAGAAGAAATCTTGTGCTCCAAAGATTTCAATTGAGCATCCAAAGCCTTCAAATCAACAGAAAACTTTTCCTTCCTAACAAACTTATCATCAAAAACTTTACCCAAATGCACCAAATCCTTTTTCATATTATTAAAATTTTGAAGCTTGACCTCAAACTCCATCAACTTCAACTTCTTATGACCAGTCTCAGATTTTAATTTATCAAGAGAATCCTCAGCAACAGACAATCTTTTACCAACAACAACCAATTCCTCATCCAACCTATCCTTAACAACCAATTTTGCTGCTAAATCAGAAATCTGACCATCAAAATTACTTTTTTTCTCCCTCAACTCCCTCAACAACAAACCAGTATTCTCCCTAACCCTCTTATACTTATCAATCCCAAAAATCTTCCTCAACAAATCAAGCCTGTTCTCAGGCTCATCAAGCAATATCTGCTTCATCTCCTCCTGAGGAGTATACACAGTATAACGATAAATCATATCCTTCTTAGTAAGAAACTCTTTAGGATAACCAAGCAAGTCAAGAACAAAATCCTTAAGCTCAACAGGAGTCAAATCCTTCTTAGAACCATCAATAATAATATAGCCAGAAGACTGCACAATATTATCCCTCTGCCTCTTCAAAACCCTCTTAATAATAATCTCCTTCTTACCAACAAAAAATTTCAACTCAACAAAACCCTCACTCTTACCATTTCTTAATAACGCAGCGCCACCCAAATCCTTTCTCTTCAAACCAAACAAAGCAAACTCAATAGCCAAAAGAATAGAAGACTTACCAGAACCAATATCACCACTAAGAAGAACAGAACCTTGCGGAAAAACTACTCTCTCATCAAGATAACTCCGGATATTATGCAAGTGAACAGAATCGATAATCATAAGCGTAAAAAAAAGAAATTAATATAAAAAATTGTTGTCGTATCTGACTGGTTACTTATGCAATTTGCGCTCTTCCTCAAGAATCTTAAGCGTAGTCTTAACAACAGTATCAGGATTCAAACTAATACTATCAATACCACACTTAACAAGGAACTGCGCAAAATCAGGAAAATCACTCGGAGCCTGACCACAAATACCAATCTTCCTATGAGCAGCCTTAGCCTTCTGGATAACAGACGCAATAAGCTTCTTAACAGCAGGATTCCTCTCATCATAGATATGACTCACTAATTGCGAATCCCTATCAAGACCCAAAGTAAGCTGAGTTAAATCATTAGAGCCAATACTGAAACCATCAAAAATCTTAGAGAATTCTTCAGCTAAAATAACGTTTGAAGGAATCTCACACATAACATAAACTTGCAACTTGTTCTTTCCTCTCACCAAACCATACTTAGCCATCTCATTCAGCACAGCCTTGCCCTCATTAACAGTCCTGCAAAAAGGAATCATCAACTTAATATTAGTCAAACCCATCTCATCCCTAACCTTTATCATAGCTTTGCATTCTAGTGCAAAACCCTCCCTATAATTAGGATCGTAATACCTTGAAGCTCCCCTCCAACCAATCATAGGATTATCCTCAACAGGCTCGAACTGCCTACCACCAATAAGATTAGCATACTCATTACTCTTAAAATCAGACATCCTAACAATAACATCTTTAGGATAGAAAGCAGCACCAATAGTAGCAACACCCTGAGCTAATTTGTCTATGAAAAACTGAGCTTTGTCCTTATAACCCTTAGTCATAACAGCAATCTTTTCCTTAGCATCCTTATCCTTCAAATGATCAAAAGCAAGCAAAGCCCTAGGATGAATCTTGATAAACTCATTAATGATAAACTCCATCCTAGCAAGACCAACGCCATCATTAGGAACAAAAGACAACTCAAACGCCTGATCAGGATTACCAACATTCATCATGACCTTAGTCTTAGGCCTCTTCAAACCCTTCAAGTTAGTCCTCTGAATCTCAAATTTTAAAATACCCCTGTAAACAAAACCTTCCTCGCCCTCAGCACAATCAACAGTAACAGGAGTTCCAGATTTTAAAACCTCAGTACCCTTATTAGTGCCAACAATACAAGGAATACCAAGCTCCCTAGAAATAATAGCAGCATGACAAGTCCTACCACCACGATTTGTCACTATTGCTGACGCTATCTTCATAATAGGCTCCCAATCAGGATCAGTCATATCAGTAACAAGAACTTCACCTTTCTGAAACTTAGAAATCTGATGAGAACTCCTGATAACATTCACTTTACCAGAACCAATCTTAGCACCAACAGAATTACCAGTAATCAAAACATCACCCTTCTGCTTAAGCTTGTACTCCTCAAGAACAGACAAATCCTTCTGAGACATCACAGTCTCAGGCCTTGCTTGAACAATAAACAACTCATCAGTCCTACCATCCTTAGCCCACTCCATATCCATAGGCTTGAAATGACCAGCTTTTTTTGAGTAGTGATCCTCAATAATACACGCCCACTTAGAAAGAGTAAGAACCTCATCCTCACTTAAAACAAACAAATCCCTATCAGCAGGAGGAGTAGAAATATTCTTAGTAGGCTTATTAGAATCCTCAGTATAAATCATCTTAATAGACTTCTCACCCAAACGCTTCATAAGAATAGGCCTCTTACCCAATTTAAGAGTAGGCTTGAAAACATAAAATTGGTCAGGATTAACAGCACCCTGAACAACATTCTCACCCAAACCATAAGAACCAGTCACATAAACAACATCCTTAAAACCAGACTCTGTATCAATAGAAAACATAACACCAGAACAAGACATGTCAGAACGAACCATCTTCTGAACACCTATAGATAGTGCAATCTTGAAATGATCAAAACCTTTGTCAACCCTGTATGATATAGCTCTATTAGTAAACAGCGACGCAAAACATCTCTTGCAAGCATCCATCAAAGCATGATCTCCCCTAATATTCAAATAAGTCTCTTGCTGACCAGCAAAACTAGCATCAGGCAAATCCTCTGCTGTCGCTGAAGACCTTACCGCAACATCAGTATTCCTACCATACTCCTTACAAAGAACAGAATAAGATTTTTTTATCTCATCCTGCAAATCCCTAGGCAAATCAGCATTAAGAATTAGTTCTCTTACTCTCCTACCCCTATCCTGCAAATCCCTAATATTCTTAGTATCCAAACCAGTAAGAGTCTCCCTAATCTGATCCTTGATGCCAGCCTTGATAATAAAATAACGATAAGCAAAAGCGGTCACTGCAAAACCATTAGGAATCCTAACACCCTTCTTAGTCAAATTCCTATACATCTCACCCAAAGAAGCATTCTTACCACCAACAAAAGGAACATCCTCAATACCTAAACTATTGAACCAAAGAACAAACTTCCTATCCTTACCATTAACCAACAGAACACCACCTCTCTTTTAAAGAAATAACTACCAAAGAAGTATATAAATGTTATTGTTAAAAAACAAAGAAAGAAAAAATAAAATAGAAAAATTAAATCTTTAAGTTCTTCAACTTATCCATTGCCTTTGCTACATTCTCAGGAGTCTGGAAAGCGCTAAACCTAACATAACCTTGACCATTTCTTCCAAAACCAGAACCAGGAGTGCAAACAACACCAGCTTTATTAAGTAAATAATCAAAAGTTTCCCAAGAATCCTGCCTGTTAGTCTTTGTCCAGATGTAAGGCGAATTATCTCCACCAGTAACCTCCAAACCCTTCAAACCCAATTCCTGCCTTATGAATCCAGCATTATTCAAAACTTTATCAATGCTAGCCCTGCACTCAGCCTGACCATCCTCAGTCAAAGTAGCCTCAGCTGCCCTCTGCACAGGATAACTAACACCATTAAACTTTGTAGTCTGCCGTCTATTCCACATAGGATGCAAACTTACCATCCCCTCAAGCCCCATACCCTTAACTGTTTTCGGAACAACAGTATACGCACATCTTGTTCCAGTAAAATTAGCCTCTTTAGAGAAAGACCTAAACTCAATAGCGCAATCTTTTGCACCATCAACCTCATAAATTGATTTTATCATATTTTCATCTCTGATAAAATCTGCATAAGCTGCGTCAAACAATATCAGCGCTCCCTCTCTCTTTGCATGATTAACAAACTTCTTAGCTTGCTCTTTTTTTATTCCTGCTCCGGTAGGATTATTTGGGAAGCATAAATAAATCACATCAGCCCCTTCAGGAACTTTTGGAACAAAACCATTCTTTGCAGTACAATCCATATAGATAAAACCAGGATACCTACCATTATCCTGTTTACCAGTTATCCTTCCTGCCAAAGCATTACTATCAACATAAACAGGATACACAGGATCAGGAACAGCAATCTTCACATCAACACCAAAAAGCTCCTGAAAATTTGCAGTATCACACTTAGCACCATCAGAAACAAATATTTCGTCAGCACTAATTCCTAAACCTTTGAATTTTACATCAACAAGCTTCTCCCTCAACCAAGAATAACCCTGCTCAGGACCATAACCACCAAATTTCCTAAAACCTTCATCAGTACCAATCTCATCAAAAGCTTTTTTTGCAGCCTCAACACTCACTTTAGGAATAGGAAAAATAGCATCACCAATACCCATCTTTATAATTTCCCTACCTGGATTTTGTTCTTGGAACTCCTTAACTTTTTTTCCAATCGTACTAAAAAGATAACTACTCGCAATTAATTCATAATTTTGGTTTACCTTAAACATTCTACATCAACTCCTTCAAAGATTCTAATTTGGTGACAAGATTAAACCTGTAAAGAATCTGATCCAAATCCTCAACACCTTTAGAACAGTGCACTAGTTCACCATTGTGCTCCAACATAATATTAGCTCTGCCTCTCAAACAATAAGGAGAAGACATAGCATCACCATAAGCGCCAGCATCCAACAAACCAAGAACATCACCCTCTCTAATCTCAGGAATCAACCTAGGATGATTCTGAGTAAAAGTATCACCAGTCTCACAAACATTACCATCAACAGCATACTCTCTCAATTCACCATTCGGATTAGAAACATTAACAATCTCATGATGCGCATGATACATTTTAGGACGAACAAGAGTACCCATACTAGCATCAGTGTAAGCATGTAATATACTATTCTTTTCCTCAACAGTGTTAACTCTTGTTAGAAGTATTGTAGAATCACCAACCAAACTCCTACCAGGCTCAACAATCAACTTATTAATCTTAACACCACTCCTAGCAATCTCTTCAGCAATTATTTTAGTGTAAGCATCAAAAGGAAAAGACTGTTGTGACTCTTTATACCTAATACCAGGACCGCCACCAACATCAAGATTCAAACCAGTAAAACCATAATCATTCAATTGCTTCATAACACCAAGAGTGTTCTGCAAAGCAGTCCTAAAATGAACAACATCATCACCAAGCCAGCCAGAACCAATATGCATATGCAAAGTATCAGGAACAAAACCATACTCTTTAGCATCAACAAAAGTATCAATAACTTTTCCCTGCTCAATACCAAACTTTATAGGAACACCATCCTCATTCCTGACGCCAGCAGTGATAACATCAGCATTATGGCCAGCGCCAACACTAGGATTCATCCTCACAGAAAGCCTCAAACCACTAATCCCCCACTCATGCCTGTGAGTAGCGAGCTTATCAAGCTGAGAATTAGAATCAATATTAACCTTGTAATTACCAAACCTGACCAACCTCTCCAAATCGTCTTTAGAAACAGAAGTACCAGTAAACATAATTTTATCTTTAGGAATTCCTCTTTGTTCAGCAAGAACAGCCTCGTTAGGAGAGACAACATCAGCACCCAAACCAAGCAAAGCAATCAAATCAAGAACCTGAGGACAATAATTTGCTTTAACAGCATAGTTAATGTCAACAGATCCCCCATAATTCTTAGCAAAAGCATCCCTAATTATTCTCGCTTTATCCTGGACCCTTTTACCATTAGTAAAATACAAAGGAGTAGGATAAGTATCTACTAACTCATCCAAAGAACAATCACTAAAAGAACGAGACCAAACCTTGTTATTCCTAACATCAAAACCCTTGAAAAACCACCAATACTGCCTATCCTCAACCATAACCCTCCCCCTCTCAAGCTTGGCAAAAAAACTAATTAATAAATGTTTTCATTTTATAATAGTATCAAAGCTTTAAATAGTCTTGTGGTTTGAGAAATGGAAGAGGTGTCTGAGTGAAATTCACAAAAATCGTAGCAACAATAGGGCCAGCAAGCGATTCTACACAAAAAATAAAAGAACTAATAGATAATGGAATGGATGTAGCAAGACTCAACTTCTCACACGGAAACTACGAATACTTCACAGACGTAATAAAAAAACTAAGAAAAGCATCAAACAAGATACCAATACTATTAGACACAAAAGGACCAGAGATAAGGATAGGAATCCTAGAAAAACCAATCGAGATAAAAAAAGGACAAGTCATAGCATTCACACCACACAAAGTACCAACAGGAAGCAACAAACTGATACCTGTGAACTATAAAGGACTAGCAAAAGATGTAAGCAAAGGAAACACAATATTAGCAGATGATGGAAAACTAGAATTCAAAGTATTAAGCAAAAGAGGAGACCACGTAATATGCAGAGTCATGAATGACGGAACAATAAAATCACAAAAATCCATAGACATACCAGGAGTCTCAGTGAGCTTGCCAGATGTAACAACACAAGATATAAAAGACATAGCATACGGAATGAAGATGGACCTAGACATAATAGCAGCATCACTAGTAAGAAAACCAGAAGCAATAACAAAAATAAGAAAACTATGCGGAAACAAAAAAGTATTGATAATAGCAAAAATAGAACACCCAGACGCAATAACAAACTTTGACAAAATACTAGAATTATCAGACGGAGCAATGGTAGCAAGAGGAGACCTAGGACTGAACATACCACCAGAAGAAGTACCAACAGTACAAAAAATGATAATAAAAAAATGTAATGCTGCAGGAAAACCAGTAATTGTTGCAACACAGATGCTAGAATCAATGACGGAAAACCCAAGACCAACAAGAGCAGAAGCATCAGATGTCGCGAACGCAATATTCGACGGAGCAGATGCAGTAATGCTAAGCGGTGAAACTGCAAGCGGAAAATACCCGATAGAATCAATAAAAACAATGAACAAGATATGCGAGATAACAGATAAAAATTACAACTACCACCTAAAAAAATCAGAGATAGAACAAAGAGAAAGCGTGTCAGAAAGCATATCAATAATAGTAAAAGAAGCATCAGAAGAGATGGATGTAAAAGCAATAATCGCACCAACAAGCACAGGATTCACAGCAAGACTAATATCAAAACACAGACCACAAATCCCAATCATCGCACTAACAACAAACTACAAAGTAATGAGACAAATGGGACTGACACGAGGAGTTTTCCAGTTCGAATCAAAACACAAAGAAATGAAAAAACTAATAATAGAATCAGTAAAAGATGCGGCAAACTCACACCTAGTAAAGAAGAACGACAAAATAATATTAGTATACAACTCCAGCAAAAAACTATGCACAACAAACGCGATAGAAATAAGAGAAGTAAGAGAATATGTATAATTATTTCCAAATTCTAAAATTATCAAACTTAGCACACCTATCATTCAACTTAGCAGTATAATCAGCAGAATAACCAAGCCTGTCCAAAAACTCACGATTATGAGAATGATTAACAAGAACATTCTTTACAAATTCTTCATTATCACCAAACTGATCAATCAAACCACTAAGAGTGCTAAAATTTAAAGGAATCTTCCTACCAAAATGCGACTGATACTCTCTAGCACCAGCAAAATTACCACTTTTGATAAGACCAATATAATTATTAGCAACACTAGGATCAACAGAAGCATTAACAACAGGAACTGAAGGAACAACAGAATCTTTAGCAGGAACAGCTGCTTCAGAAATATAAACTTCTTTAACAAGACCAGAAGAATCAACAGGCTGAACAACATGAACCAATTCCTTACTAACAACAGCATCAATAGAACCCCTCTTATCAGCAACAACAGTAGAATCACCAGTAGCCTTCAAAACAGTCTTAGCACCCTCCTGCAATTTATTGATAACATAATTAGTAGAATTATTATAAGTACCAACACAAAAATTCCTGACATCATCATACCTAGAAGCACCAGCACCAAGCAAAGCACTCAAAACAGTAAGAATCACATAACTCTTAAAAGAACCACCCTTTAACCTAGAAGGCTTAACAAAACCCCTCTTGGTAGTAATACTAGAAACATACTCCTCTAACCTAATCTTATCCCTCTCATCCTTAACAGGAACAGAAACTAAAAACTCACCCTGCACTTTAGGATCCTGAGAAAAAAATGGCTGACTAGTCTTAGGAAAAACCTTTTGTCCAGAGTCAACACTACCTTCTTCACCACTCTCACTTAATTTTTTCTCTTGCGCTAGTTGTTGACAAGTTCTTGGCATTTTTCATTTGACCGATTAAAACTTATTTTATTGATTTCCCTGCTTCTTTATAACCACCAATAGCCTGCTCATTAGTCAAACCAAGAGCAGCAGCCTTACTAATAAACTCATAACCTTTCTCAATCTTGCCATCATCAAGCAATTTAGTAGACTGAAGTATAACATAATTAGCCATCCTGACCTTCAAAGCATCTTCCTCAGACAAAGACTGCTTACCATTCAATTCCATAGACTTTTTCTCAAGCTTGTAAGCCTCAAGCAATTCAGCAATAGCATCATCAATATTATTCTTCTGAAGATCAGACTCAGCCTTCTTGAAAAAACCATCAGACTGAACATGATAAACATCAGCAACCTTATCCTTGATGTCAGAAGCCTGCTTACCATAAGCAGTAGGATCAATACTAGCAGCCAAAGAAGCTTTACCCAAAGCAGCATCATACTGCTTATCCTTCAACAACTTCTCAGCGTCAGCAGACAACTTCTTAGCCATCTTAGTCGCATAAGTAAACATGATAGGATTATCCTTCAAATCATAAGCCTGCTTCTTAGCACCAGCCTTCTTCTTTGAAACAACAACAGATTGCTGACCATCCTCACTAGACTCTTCAACCTGTGAATCCCTTAACTCCCTATACTTGTTAAGCAAATCACCAATTGTGCTACCACAATCAGAACTCACAGTAACTGAAGGAGCCTTATTATTAAAAACATTAACCTTACTACCACCATAAACAAAAGATACAGAGTCACCATCACTAGCCTTACCCTGACCAACAAGATTGTCAATACCGTCAACAATACAATTGCCAGCAGAGCTCATCAAAAAGTTAGCAGTCTCCTTATCCATCTGAACATTAAAAACATCCTTCAAAGAACCTTTGACACTTCTCTCAATATCACTTCTGCCAACACCATTAAGCTGAACAGTATAAGTACCAGGAACAAATTTTTCCAAAACAGAACCATACTTCAACAAAGCATCATCACTCTGAGCCTTAACACCAGCATAAGCGCCAAGACCTAAAATAGTTGCCAAAGTCAAAATCATCTTGTTCTTCATTTTGTAACACCCTTGTACCCATTAATATCATTCATTACGCCTGCAATCTGAACAGTAAATCTAGGATCAATCTTGTACTGTTTCTCCTTCCTTTTATTATCCATAAAAGTAAAAGTATAAGCGCCACTATTCTCCTCAATCTTCAAACTAGTCAAATCACCAGACTGAAACAACTGAGACAATTGCGAAGCACCAAAATACCTGTCAGGAAGAATATTCTCCAACTTAACAGCAACATGATACAAAAACTTCTGATCATCATCCTTCAAAACCATCTTAGTGCCCTTCTTAGTACCAATAGTAACACTAGCACCACTCAAATCTGAAGCAGGTGTAACCCTATAAAAAATTGACACAGCAGAATCAACAGCACCATCAAGAGTAGCATTATCCATAGTCAAAGTATGCTGAGTATCTTTCAACTTCTTAGACAAAGCAATAGCCTGACTAGTCAAAGCCTTCTTCTCATCCCTAACCTGAACAAGATGATTAATCTTACCCTCAAGCTCTGTATGCTCAACAACATCAACGCCAAGCTCACCCATCTTCTTAGCAAGAACCTTCTGGCTGTAAATCATCTTATCATTATTAGGATCATAAACATTATCCTGACCTAAAACTTTCAAAGCAATATCATACTTCTGCTCACTGATCAAAGCCTTAACTTTCTCATTCCTATCATCATACTGAACCTTCAAATCTTTAGCACTAGACAAATCAGAAGCAATAGCAGCATACTGAATTCCAGGCTTCAAATCCTCAGCCTTAGCAACAAAATCAATAGCTGTAGAAACATCACTCTGCCTCATCATATCCTGGGCCTTAGCAACATAATTATTAGCAGTCTGCTCCAAAGTCTGCTCTTTAACAGCAACTTCCTGAACAGCAATATTCTTCTCTTTAGTAGTATAATGATTCTTAACAGCAAGACCAGCCACAACAAGACCAGCACCTAACAAAGATACACCACCTATCTTAGCAACCTTCCTTAAAGTAGGACTCTCTTTCCAATTAAACCAAAACTGACTACCAATATCTTTAGCTCTTTGTTCAGTAAGTTTTCCAGACGGACGAAATTTAGTCATTTTTTATCACCAAATCAGATCTTCATTTTATCAATCATATCATCAGCAAACTGGTTAAGAGTAATTCCTCCATCAAGAGAAAGTGCTCCCTCCATCTTCTTCCTATCCCTAGGCCCTCCAACAAGCTCGTACTCACCAGTAGGGCTTTTGAATGCTGTGAAAAAACCAGCACCATTAATAGTATCAATGTTTGACACGTTTCTTATCATATTCTTCTCATTAATCTTCATAGTTGGAGAAACAACTCTGTCAACAAAATTATTATAAGGAATATTATCACCCATCTCAGCCCTTATAATCAAATTCCTAATCTCCTCCCTCTTCTCAGGAGTGTCAAAATCCTTAGGAGGAACAAATTGCGTCAATCCTTCCTTTCCAAAATACCTACACTTGACACCATACTCATAATAAACAGTTGTCATGAATTGAACATAATAATCGATAGAACCACTAACAGCTTTAGCAATATCAGAACGGTCAGCTCCAACCCTATTCATCACTGCATAAGTATTATCATCAAATCTTGAACGAACATTAACAAGCCTATCCTTAACTTCATTCCTCTCATCCTCACTAAAATCCTGATGAATACTTTCATATTTTTTTGTTAGTTCACCAATCTTAACATCAATTTCTTTTGTGCTCTGCTTCAACCTGATCTTTCCCTGCCTCTGAGCTTCCAGAGTACCCAAATCAATCTCTATCTGAGATGCAAGCTGAGAACCTTTCTGAGGAACATCAAAATAATCAAAGAAATAACCATAAGAAATATCTTTCCTCTCAAAAAACTTTAATGCCTTACTATCAACAGAGCTACCTGTTGAAAATTCTCTAGTAACCAGATGATCAATACATTCCCTCACTGCAGAAGCTGCACCACTCAAAGAACCAACATCCTGATTCAAAACCAAAGCTTTGTACTCACCATCACTAAAAGGCTCAATCTTTAACTCGGTCTTTCCAGCACCCATATCATTAACTACAATGTAACCTTTATCATTCAATCCTTGAAAGAATTTGTTAAGTTTTGTAGCAAGCTCAGGATAACGCTGATGCATATTAGACAATTTTGTGCTGTCAGTTGAAAGAACAACCCACAAGTTAGGAATATCAGTAGGAGTAACAATCTTATCAAGCCTCACCCTAGAATCAAACTCTTTATCAACCAACTGCTGAGCTGCAGCCTCAACATCTTTACTATCCAAGTCACGAACAGCAGTATCAATATCTTTACCCTCAGTTAGCATAAGAGATCTGTAAGAAGAAGAATCTCTATTAATCAAACTCTCGACAAGCTTAGGCAACCCATCATTCCTTGCATCAGCACTAACACTCGCAGCCTTATCCTTCAAAGTCTGTGTTGCAGTACCAGACTTGACTTCTTTAATATGATCACAAATTATTCCAGTATACTTTGAGAACTCGTCCTTTATTCCAGCATAATCTGTTACTATCTCATCCAAAAGAACAGGATTACGAACGTTATGCTCAAATATACCAATAGCAGTAGGATGCTCATAATCCCTATCGATGTAAACAGTAGGATGACCCTTTACTGCAAAAGATACAGAAGTATTAGAAGATACAGTAGATTTACCACTTCCACCTTTAACTCCAGATACTGAAAGAGTGAATGGCTTGATATTTTCCTTTTCTGCGTCCATAGTTTCACGACCTCAAAATAAATGATATAAAATCACTACCTTGTAGTAAGTATAACTAGTATATAAACATTTCGATTTTTTAACCATTTAGTGGGGACAACAACTGGAGTAGTGACAGCAGCCCCTTACAGTAAGCTTTTTAAACAAAAGCCTTATCCTCAATAGTAAGAATAGATGTGGGCGACTGCTTGCCTGAATATTCTGCAAAAAAACACAATAATGGAGGCTACAAAATGGGGTATTTAAAATATGTAAGAAACCTTTGGAAAAAACCAAAGGAAAACATGCCAGAACTTCTAAGAGAAAGATTAATTGCTTGGAGACAAGAACCAGTAACAGTAAAACTAGAACATCCAACAAGAATTGACAGAGCAAGAAGCCTAGGCTATAAAGCAAAACAAGGATACATAATAATAAGACAAAGAGTAGACCGCGGCGGAAGAATGAGAATACACGAAAGAGGCGGCAGAAGACCAAAACATTTCAGACTAAGAAAGATCCTAGACATGAACTACCAACAGATAGCAGAAACAAGAGCAAGCAAACAATACACAAACTGCGAAGTACTAAACAGCTACAAAGTAGCAGAAGACGGACTGTACTATTGGTACGAGATAATCCTAGTAGACAGAGCTCATCCATCAATAATCGCAGACGACAGGATAAACTGGATATGCGACAAGAAAGGAAGATCAGAAAGAGGACTTACATCTGCAGGAAGAAAATCAAGAGGACTAAGACACAGAGGAAAAGGATCAGAAAAAGTAAGACCAAGCAGAAATGCAAACTTAACGATGAGAGGAAAAAAGTAAATCCTCTTAATTTTTTCTTTTTATTTTTTTATTTATTTCTTTAATATTTAACCACGAGGATCCTTGAAATTATCCCTAAAAAGAATAGGAACACCAAAAGCCTCAACAAAATGAGGAGTTGAAACATAATCCTTAACAGACATATAATCGCCTGAAAAAATATTCTTCTTCAAAGAAGAAACTAAACTCTTACCAGAAGAACAATCAAGAAAAGAACAGATAAACGCAGAACCCATAGCACCCAACAACCTCTTGTTCCTAGCATGCACGTCAGAATCAGGAACAACAGGAAGATTATAACCTTCCTCTTTCAATCTTGCAGAAAGATCCTCAACATCATTATTCACATCCCTACCACCCAAAAACTTACGAATCCAAGGCTTGCAATAAGCATTCCACTCCAAAGCAAGACCACCACTATACTTGATGCAAAGAGACCTCAAGAATGACTCCTTACAAAAACCCAGCTCCTTACTCAGATTATCATTATCAACAAAAGGATGATCAAAAACAACCAAAGCATCATCACCCAAAGCAGAATCAATAGTCTCCTCAGTACCCTTATGAGGAACTGCTTTATCAGAACCAAAAATCAAAAGATGAAAATTATCCTCAGTGCATAACTCAATAGCATTAAGCAAATAATAATTTTTTTTATCCTTAGAAATGACAGCAGCATAATCATCAGAACCAACAAACTTGTAACCAGTCTTTTCAGCGAGCTTTTTTACATCAGGAAATATGTGCCTGTTCAAACTCTCAAGACCTAAAACATTCACACACCTATCTTCCATAGCATCAACTACAGAATCAATACCATAAGAACCAAAAAATGGATGCAGATGCAACTCAACTTTTTCAAAACCCATAAATGCACCAACAAGCAACTAGTTAATATTAGTTATGCTCCAAACAATCTTACCCATCAAGTTATTGAAATCCTTCTTGTAATCATCATTAATAGGGTCAAAATACTGCTTTCCTTCACACTCTGAAGAAGATATCCTTGAAGCAACAACAGAATCGATAGTTTCCATACTAGATACACCTCTGACT
>Ga0315273_10001752_pt1 | contig 25005 bp, 15 predicted proteins | sample YL17G02_0_MG_FD_205753 | JGI IMG/M metagenome (GOLD analysis project Ga0315273, IMG submission 205753) | Sediment microbial communities from Yellowstone Lake, YNP, Wyoming, USA - YL17G02_0 | ecosystem: Environmental > Aquatic > Freshwater > Lake > Sediment | place: USA: Wyoming | collected... | reverse complement strand
CAGGATAGCAGCCAAGACCATGGTAACGGGCTCTGCACACTGCATGATCTGAAGCAGATCGAGTTTTTGGACACTGCGGGATAGCGCATTTGCCTCCGTAGCAACAGGTCGGCCGTTCGAATCGGCCTGGGCACCAGCCCTTCGCACCTCTTTAGCTCAGGTTCATGCCGAAGAGCTTCACGCGCATTCCGGCCATGCGCACGGCCAGCCGTATCCGGCGGGGTCCGGCGGTGTCCAGGCCGCGGCCGCGCCACGTCACTTGCACCGCGCGGCCGTTCTCGGGCGCGTCGCAATCGGCGTGATCGAATCCGGGGAGTGCGGTTCCGGTGCGCGCGTCCAGCGCGGCACAGGAGATGGTATTGGCCGCGTTCAAGCCTTCCACATCGAGAGTGAGCCGGTGCGCCCGAGTAAGTTGAAGCTGAACCGTCGCTAGTTCCGCGTTGTCCGCATCGCGTGCCAATTGCAGGTGTATCCACCGGCCCGCTTCGATCTCCGCCAGGCCTTCCTGGTTGGGCGCATTGAGGCCGAAGTGGCTGGTCTTTGCGCCGATCCCGCCGAGCCCGTGCTTCCAGCCGCACCCGGTATAGTATTGGCGCCACACTCCGTTGACAAGGAACGGAGCTTCGCGCAGTGCAACACGTCCCGCGTCCCAGGCGCCCGCCTGCCCCAGCGGAAGCGTCGGCCGGCCGCCTGCCACGCGGCTGAAGTTCAGCCCGTCGCGACTCGCCGCCAGGCCGCATTGAATATGCCCGTCGGCGCTCCACTTCATGTAGTGCAACAGCCAGCGGTCGCCGTCGCGAAAAACGTAGCCGCCGTGGATCTCGTCCTCGTCCTCGGGTCCGGACCAGGAGTCGAGCAGGATACGGCCAGTGCTGCCGCGGTCGGCCGGCGCGCCGAAAGGATTCTGGAAATCGAGTGTCTCGCGGATATCGTTGTTCCAGTGCACGCCATCGGCGCTGGTCCACTGCGCGCAAACGCGGCCGCAAAAACTGCGGCTGATCCCGATGGCCTTGAACCGGCGCAGCGGCAGGTCGTGGGAATCGATCCAGATCCGCAGATCGTCGTCGGCGCGCACGACTGCATCCGTTTCCACGATGGTCCAGCGCGCGCCGTCGGGTGATACCACGGGCAAGTAGCCCCACGGCTCGTGCTTCAGAGAACGCCACAGGCCCTTGTAGCGCCACGCCGGGTTCTTCTCCTGCCGGTCTTCGACGTAGCGGATGGTGTACTTGTGGTCGCCGCTGCCGTTCACGGTGTAACGGCTGGCCAGAGGCTGCGGCGGCAGCTTTTTCCAGACAACGCCGTCGGCGCTGACCGCGACTCCGTCGGATCGCCAGCCGCGGTCCGCCGTATTCGGATTGGCATTCGCGGCGGTGATGTACATAACATCCGCGCGCCAGCCCGAGCCCTCGCGGTAGAAATCCGCAACGACAGCGCCATCCGCATTACCGCCCGGCGGATCCACCGGAATGACCGGATTGCGCGGATGACGCCGCATCTGGTTGACCTGCGTTTCAAGGCCGCGGCTGAAGGCGAGCTCGTCCGCGGTAAGAAAATCGATGCGCCGGCCGCGGGACACCAGGGGGTTTGCTAGCGCCACCCGCTCCAGGTACACCCGCGTGGCGCTCACCACTGCAAGCGGCACTCCGGAGAACTGCTCGGGAACGGAACGAGGCGCGATGCCGGCAACCAACTGTTCGACCGGGCCGCGGATTTCGATCGCCGGTGCGAATTCGTCCCCGAGCAGACGGGAGCCGTAAATCCAACGGCGCTCCAGGTCGCACCAGAGGACCTGAACCACGCCGTCGGGTCCGAGCGCGAGCGCCGGTTGACCGAACTCTTCATAGCGCACCAGAAGTTCGCGGTTGGAACCGCCGCCATAGGCGCCATCGGTGGGATAGAGCGGTTTTACGATCTGGCGCGAGTCGGCCAGGCGCACGCGCGTCCAGCCTTTCTCCCCCGACATGAGTACCGCGATGTACCCGCCCCGGCCGAGCCGGTCCCATGCCATCCCGCCACTGTGCGGCGTAACCAGGCGCACCGATTCGCCCCGGTAGGCCAGCACAACTCGCCCGCTGTGCGCCAGAATCACGGGAAAGAAACCAAACGCCTCGGCGGCGCGCCCGGATTCGACCGGCGATGCGTTTCGAAATCCTCGTTTGGCGTCGTAGCGCCGGTATTCGATCCCCTGGCGCTTTTCGAAGGCGAGGTGCAGGTGGCCCGCGCTATCGAAATCGAGCGAGGCGCGGCCGGCGCCGTCATCCACCGCGGTCTCTTCCAGGCCGCCCTTCGTCACGGCGATGAGAAATAGCCGGCCCGAGCGCGCCACGGCGAGCGCGGTCCTGCCGTCCGGCGAAGAGGCTGCGTCCAGCAGGTCGCCTTGCACTCCCGCGACCTCGGCGGGCGGCGCAGCCCAATCGCGGGTGCTCGCGACGCGGCCCCCCGCGGATATCCAGAGCACCGGATCGCCCTGCCGGGCTCCCACCAGCAGCGGGCTGGAGATCCCGCCCGGCAATTTGTGCTGGGCCACGGGTGCGCGGTCCCGCCAGATGCGCAGCACCGGCGCTGCGCCATTCCAAGCCAAAGCGGTGATCACGGACCCGTCTGGCAAAGCAAGCATCTGCCGGCCCTGATTCCCGGGGACGGGAGGGGCGGCGCTCTCCACCAGGAGGTTGCCATCGAACTGCGTGCGGTGCGGGCCGCTGCCAGCCTGCTGGGCGGCTGCGCGTGTCTGGGCGGCGGCGCTCAGGAACGTTCCAGCGGAGGTCGTTCCCAGCCATTGTCTGCGTGATATTTTTCTCATGGTTTTAGTGTGTGGCGGACGTACTGTACCTGGCACGGCGGACCCTGCGACAGCCACAAGTCGCCCGTCCGCGTGACGGCAATGAAGGAGCAGGAGGTATACAATTCGCCAGGGTTGTCGTGGATGTGCTGGCACATGCCGCCGGCTTCGTGCGTCTGCATCAGGGAGATGACGTCGCGCAAGCTGAGCCGGTCCGCGCGAGACCCGGCGAACTGCTCGAGGAAGCGTTCGCGCAGCATCGTATTCGCCGCCCACCCCCACTTGGGCCCGATGGCGAACAGGCCGTCCGCGCGCCGATGCGGATAATTGCCGGCGACGAAGAACCCGCTCTCTCCCGGTTTGCGCCGGAAGACCTGGCGATCGATACCCACGGATTCCACGCGCGCAGCATTGCCGCCGCGGTCCAGCAAGAGCAGGTTGCCGGTGAACTCGAGCGGCGCTTCGGGGTCTTGAATCATGGCGAGCGCCTCGTCCACGTTGCGGCACATGGCGAGCAACATCCAGAGGGAAACCGAGGGCGGCATCACGCGCCTGCCGGATTGCTTCCACTCGGCGACGGCCTGGTGGCCGATGGCGGTGGTGCGCGGGTCTTCGTTCAAGGTGGCGCCGGAAGTGGACAGGCCTTCGGAGTTGACGCCGTAATTCATGTACAGGTGAAACGCGTAGCCGCGCGCCGGCAGGACCTGCACGTATCCCAGGCCTTTGAATCCCTCGTTGCTGCGTTCCTTGGAGAATGCATTGATGGGTCCGTCCGGGCCAAAAAACGCTACGTCCATGCAGGCGGCCCGGTCCTCGAGCGCGCGGTTCGCGAGGACCATCTCCGCGGGCCGGATGCCGCTTACTTTCGAAGCGCCGGCGAGCATCTCGGTATAAAAGGGGAAGCGCTTAGCGTAAAACGACAGGTCCGCATCGGAAACGCCGGCGTTGCGCCTTCTGACTTCGACGTGACTTGCTCCTCCAATCCGTTTCCCGTTGGCGGCCATCTGTTCGCCGATTTCCCTCCAGGAGCCGCGGTAATGCTCTTCGGGCATCCGCGCAGTGTACATCTCCCAGACCTGCGGGCGTCCGGCAGGCGCGCCGTCGATTGCGCTGTGCCCCTCGGCATCGGCCAGTTTGACGCCTCCGGCATCCAGGACGGTGGTGCGGACAGCCAAGTCACCCGCGCGAGCCGGCGTGCAGGTGAACGGTACTCGCTCCACCTTGCCCGGAACAAGTTGCAGGTCCGCGCGCGCGATTTCGCGGCCGGATTCCGTGACTACTACCCGCGCGCGCCGCGCGACCGGAGACACGACCGTGGCGAATCCAATGAGAGGCTCACCGGATCTTCCCGCCGCTGCGACATCCGAGCGCACCAGAACCGGTCCGGCGGCGTTCCGCTGATCGGGCGCGCCGCCGCCTTCGTCGATCCATACCGTACTTGCGAATGTCACTTTGCCGTGCGCGGGAATAGTCACGGGCTCGGATCGCCACGTGACTCCGCCGGGCAGTGGTTGGGAGAGTTCTACCGGCGCCGCAACGCGCTCGACGCGATACAGAAACCCAGTTCCGTACTGTTCGATCTGCCGCCAGAAAAAGGGACCGCTCGGGATGCGCAGCGGCGGAACCGGCGGTGCGACCGCTTGGGAACTGTCGCCGATCCAGGACCGCTGCGTCAGACGCCACGGTTCCGGCCTTTGCCGGCTCGCGGTTCCGATCCGAACGGAGATTGCGCCGCCGGTATCGTTACGAACCTGGTCCCGAATCGAGAAACCGCTCTCCGCCGCGCCGGTGCTGAGCGTGCGCTCGAACGAGAGTCCTTCCACCGGGCTTGCCAGCAGCGTGATCGCCCGCGCGGCGCGATGCTCCACCTTCATTCCGGAGATGGTCAGCGGCTTGCCGCCGAGTTCGATAGCGGGAGCGAACAGCACGCCGCTGCCCGCCACGCCCGCACCCCGTTCGGCGATCAACGGAAACCGGAGCACGTTCTTGTACAGCATGTCGGTGACGGCACCGCCCTGCCGCGGATCGATGGCCACCCGCACGTATTCATTTTCCAGCAGCAGGGGCTCGGCGGCGATGGCCGAAGCCGCCGCCAGCAGCAGAGCGCCCGCGCTCAGCAGGCAGCGGAGTTGCGGGTATCGCGGCATGGGTGCGTCCTCTTTTCCAAAATTAGTCGGTGGGGAAGCCGCGAGTCAATGCTTTCGGACGCGTGTTCCGGCAGGTGGAACACGATTGCCGCCCAAGAGCTTCACACTCCTGAGTTCCAAGCAACTCGCGCTATTGCCGGGATATGGATCCCGAAGACAACTTCCGTGCGTCGAACCGCGGGTAAGTTTCGAGAAGCGAGAAGCGTGCCGCGGCGTTTATCGCGCAAAGGCGACTTATACGCACGCGTCTCCCGGAATACGGGAATTCCGACGTGCCCGGTTCACGAGCATCCGTTGTTCTATTGCATGGAACATCGGGTCGAAATCGTTGACACGGTAGCCAACGGGAATTAACGTTATAAGCGTACGACAATATGCGGAAACTACAAATCGGTCCCATCAACGCTGCTAGCCCGACGCCGCTGAACGCGGACGGCGAACTCGATCGCGCATCCGCTCGGCGTCTCAGTCGCCGCTGGCTGGATCTGCAACTCGACGGCGTTTTCATCCTGGGCAGTATGGGAGAAGGCGGCTTGCTGTCCGACGCCACGCGAACAGCATTTCTGGAAACGGCGCTCGACGAAGCGGGCGGCAATCTCACGATTTTTGTCAGCGCGGCGGACAGTTCTCTCGCGCGCATGCGCGAGCGCGCTCTGACCTGCGCGAAGATGGGTGCGCCGTGCGTCGTGCTATGCATCGCGCCCGGCGTCTCGCCGGCGCGCGCCGTCGATGACGTGAAGCGCATTGCCGATGCCTGCCCCGTGCCGTGCGCCTACTACGACGTTCCGTCGCGCACCGGGACGGCCCTGGCGCTGAACGATATCCTGCGCATTCTCGCGCACCCCAACATTGTCGCTTTCAAGGATTCGAGCACCAGCGAAGTCATCGCGCAAGGCGTCACGTCGCGCGAGTTCCGGCCCATCGGTGTAAGCATTCTCGACGGCGTCGAGTACCGTACCGCGGTTTCCGCCGCGCTGGGATACGACGGCGTGCTGCACGGAGGCGCGGTGCTGACCGCGCGCCGCGTTCGCGCAATATGGGAACTGGCCCAGGCCGGCCGTTTCCGCGAGGCCTTCGAACTGGACCGCGAAAACACGCTCTTCCTGGCCACGGTCTACAACCGCATGTCGCGCCCGCTACAGAATACCATCGGGCAGAAATACGCGCTGCAGTTGCTCGGGGTCCTGGACAACCCCGCTGTGGCCATCGATCAATTGCTCGACGACGAGTCGCGCACGCGCATCGCAAGAGCGGTTGAAGCGCACCGCGCGTGGCTGGTCCCCGCCATGGAAGTTATCGGCGCGTGATCCCGCGCGGGAACGCGCCCCGGGAGGAAATATGACACGATCCTGGTTGCTTCCCTTCGGGCTGGGGATCTGCGTTCTGGGCGCGATCGCGTTCCAGCCCGCTCCGGTGATCTGGCGGCAGGACTCGTTCCAGGAGTTCCGCCGCGGCACGCTCGAAGACGGCGGGGCGAATCTGTACGTCAGCGCGCGCGGGGCCGTCCAACTTGTGAACCGCTGGGACTATAACAACGACGGCAATCTGGACCTGCTGTTCGTCGGCAATCACGACAACCGCGAAAGCCTGGACGCATCGCTCTACACCAACCGGGGCGGCGCTTTCGATGCCTCCGCTCCCGCCGCGCTACCCACCAGCGGCGGCAATTGGGGGCTGATTCGCGATTTGGACGGCGACGGCTTCGCCGACATCGTCATCGCCAACACCGACAACGGCACCCTGGGCGATCTGGATTCCTTCGTCTACTGGGGCTCGGCCAAGGGCTTCTCTCCTCGCAACCGGAGCGAACTGCCGACCTTTTTCGCCGGGAAGCCGGCCGCCGCGGACCTTAACAAGAACGGCTATATCGACCTGGTGTTTCCGAGCGGATCGCTGTACGCGCTGCATCCCGGCGATGAAGTCTATGACCGGGGCTCGTACGTCTACTGGGGCGGTCCCGGCGGGTTTCGCAAAGAGAGCCGTCTGGAACTGCCTACGTCCAACGCCAAAGCCGCTGCGGTGGCCGATTTCGACGGAGACGGTTGGCCGGATATCGCTTTCGCCAATTACAGCGCCAAAAACAATACTCAAATCCTGATCGGCGGCCGTGAAAACGTACCAGTCGGCCCAACCGATTCGTTCATCTACTGGGGTGGTCCGAAGGGCTTCTCGCCGGACCGCCGCACCGGCATCCGCACCGATCAGGCTACCATGGTACGCACGTACGACCTGGATGGTGACGGCCGCCCCGAGCCCGTGTTTCTGGACCGCCGTGGCTTGGTGGTCTGCCGAAACCTCGGCGGACGCCGCTTGGAACCAGTATTGCTGCCTGAAGCGAAAGCGGCGCGCGATTTCGCCATCGCCGACCTGAATCGCGACGGCCGTCCCGACCTCGTCCTTGCCCGCGATACGGGCACAATCGCGCTCGGCACCGGAGCTCTGAAGTTCGCGTTCGATCGCGCCATCTCTCTGCCGGTGCAGCATGCGCGCTCCTGCGAGGCCGCCGACCTGGACGGCAACGGCTATCCCGACATCGTGTTCCTGAACAACAACGATGGCGATTCTTACGACACCAAATCCTACGTGTACTGGAATGGCCTTGAAGGGTTCTCCGCGAATCGCCGCCAGGAGCTGCCATCCAGCGGAGCGGCGAGCGCGGCCGTCGGAGATGTTAATCGAGACGGGCGTCCCGACCTGTTGATCCTCAACGCCATGGGCGGGCACCTGCGCCGCACCCCGACTTACATCTACTTTGGCAACACCAAGGGCGAATACACGCCCGCGGCGCGCCGCCTCATCGAAACCGAAGGCGCCAACGACGGGGCCTCCGCGGATTTCAACGACGATGGCTACACCGATCTCGTGCTCACCCAAAACCTGCGGCTAAACCCGCAGGACCTGTTCGCGCAACTGAAGTCCAAGAGCAAGCCTCCGCTGGAGAGCGACGGCAAGGTGGAAGCGCAGCCGCTCTACTGGGGAGGGCCGGACAGCTTCGCCAACCTCAAAACCACGTACCTGCCGATGTTCGGCAGTTACGGCGCATCGGTTGCCGATCTAAACCGGGACGGCTATCTGGATCTCGTGCTCTCCGGCTATTTCCGCCGCAGCGGCGCGGAGACGGACGTTTCCCGCATCTACTACGGCGGCCCAGACGGTTTCACTCTGGATCGGATTACCGAACTGGACACACCTGGCGCCGAACCGTCCCTCATTGCCGATTTCAACCGCGACGGCTGGCTCGACATCGTGTTTCCGAACCGCAAGACCGGCCAGACGGAGGGTTCGATACTGTACTGGGGCGGTCCCAACGGCTACTCCAAGCAGCACTCCACCATTCTGCAAACCGCGCACACCACGCGCGCGCAGGCGGCGGATCTGGATGGCGATGGCTGGCTCGATCTTATCTTCAGCAACCAGATCGAGTCCGGTAGCCAGTTCAGCTCGACGTTGATCTACTGGGGCGGCCTGGAGGGATTCTCGACGCGCCGCCACACGCGGCTTCCCACCTGGGGCGGATACGGCATCTGCGTGGCCGATTACAACCGCGACGGCTATCTCGATATTGCGGTGCCGAGCTATAAAGGATTCCACACGCGTACTACCGAGTCGCGCGTTTTCTGGGGCGGAGCACAAGGATTCAACGACACGAATTACGCCGCCCTGCAGACGGAATCCGGCGCGGAGTGCATGGCCGCCGACTTCAATCGCGACGGCTGGACGGACCTGCTCATCCTCTGCCATCGCCGCGATGCCAATTCACAAGCTCCCGGCCAACCGGCGGACCACGCAACCAACTCGTTTCTCTACTGGAGCGGTCCCGGCGGCTTTCAGCGAAAGCCTTATCTGATTCCAACCGTGGGAACGCACTGCAACAACTCGGTGGATTACGGCAATGTCTACGACCGCAAATTGCGCTGGGGTTACACCTCCGCGGCTTTCGACTTCGGCGGCCGCGCGCCGCGCACGATTCATTGGAACGCGGCGACGCCGTTTCGCAGCTTCGTCCGGTTCCAGATACGCACGGCTCCCACTGCCGGAGGTCTGTCTGCCGCACCCTGGCGCGGTCCGGACGGCCCCGGAGGATTCTACACGCGAGCAGGGCAAACAATCGGCGAAGCGGGCCCCAACGACCGCTGGATGCAGTACCGCTTCGAACTCGGCTTTGACGAGGGTACCGGGAACCCGGAGGTCACCGCGGTGGAGTTTCGGGGGCGCTGATCGGCGCGCCTGTCCAGGAGTCCATCTCGGCTTTCCACGCCGCGGGAATCGGCGCGCGCAGCGCCTCGAGCGCATTCTCAATGTGAGCCGGCGTGCGGGCGCCCACGAGCGCGCAATCCACGTCCGGATTCGACAAGGCCCAACTCATGGCCAGCCGCACCATCGGGATTCCGGTGAGTGCAGCCTTCTCCCGCAGGCGCTCGAGAATTGCGAAGTGCTCCGGCTTGAAGTAGATGTTGGCGTGCCCTGGCTTGATGCCGAACCGCGAGCCGGCGGGAATGGCCGCGCGGTCCGGCGTGTACTTGCCCGCAAGAAAGCCCGCGCCGAGCGGGCTGTAGCTGACCACGCCGATGTTGTGCGACCGCGTGAACGGGAGCAATTCGGTCTCGATGCCCCGCTCCACCAGGTTGTAGATCGGTTCGGTGACCTCGAATCGCGACAGCCCGCGGGCTTTGCTGATGGCGAGAGCGGCAGCGAGTTGTGCCGCGCTGAAATTGCTCGCTCCCACCGACCGCGTTCTGCCCTCCGCGACCATCGAGGTCAGCGCTTCAATCGTTTCCTCGAGCGGAACGGAAGTGTCGAAGGAGTGCAGCATGTAGATATCGACGCGGTCGAGGCCCAGGCGTTCCAGGCTGCGCTCCAACGCCTCCCGCATGCGGGCGCATGTAAAGCCGCGCGTCATCTTGGTCGCGACCGCGATCCGCCGCCCCATGCCGCGCGAACGCAGCCAGCGTCCGATGATGCGCTCGGAAGCGCCGTCGCCGTACGATTCCGCCGTATCGAACAGCGTGATTCCGTTCTCCACGGCGTAATCCATGATCGCGGATGACGCATTTTCGCCGATTTCCCGCCCGAAAGTGACGCAGCCCAGCCCGACTTTGCCGGTCATGACGCCGGTCCCGCCCAGCATCGGAACTGCGCTCATCGGCGCGCCGCCTCTCCGGTGCAGCGCGAAATGATCGCCCTGTTGCGCTCCGCTTCGGCGTATCCGGGTTGGAGCCGCGGCGCTTCGCGGTAAGGTGCCATGGCTTCGCTGTAGCGCGCGCGGAGGGCAATGCAGGTCCAGTCCCGCCATTTGATGATCTTACCCGTCGCCATCGGCTTGTCGATTCGAGGGGCGGCGCGCCCCATACAACGCCACGATAGCACGGCCTCCGCGGCGGACTGGCGGGCCGTTCCGTGCCGCGGAACGGGCCTCTTGGAGGGTTGTTGCCGCAAGGCTACAGCCTTCGGCATGGGCGGGCGGGGGCGAAGGTCAGGTCGATTCGTCCACCGCCGGTCATGGCGCTTACATCCGAACCCGCTGTGCCGCACATACGAAGACCGCCAGCAAGCCTGCCTTATTCCTGTTCCTACTGATGGAACAGGTATTGATTCCGGCGTCGCTTCGGAGTATAAAGATAGTGGGTAAAGAGCGGGGGTTCAAGTCATGAAGCGCTTCCTTACGTCTGTCTCGATTTTCTCGCTTCTATTTGCGTGCAGGCTCGCCGGCCAGATCGGCACGGCCGTCGTCGTCGGCCGCGTCACCGATTCGAGCGGGGCCGTGCTGGTGTCGGCCGAAATACAGATGACACGTCTTGCCACCAACGAGGCCTACCGCACGACCACTACCAACACCGGAGCCTACTCGATTTCCAGCCTCCCGGTGGGCACCTATGAGCTGCGCGTGTCCATGGCCGGATTCAAGACTGAAGCGCGCACCGGCATCACGCTCGAGGTCGGGCGTACATACCGGATCGACGTACCGCTCACGGTCGGCAACGTCACGGAAACCCTGGAGATCACTTCCGCGGCGCCGGTGCTGAAGACCGAAACGCCGGAATTCGGACAAGTGATCGACAACCGCCGGATCATGGACATACCGCTCAACGGGCGCGACGTGCTGGGCTCGCTCAGCATCCTTACACCCGGCACGGCCCCCGCGCGCAGCGCGCGGCTGGGCAGCGGCATTGACGTGAACGTGCGTGGACAGCGGCGGTCGGACAATGTCCTGCTGGTGGACGGCACAATGATGTCCCAGGGCAACGCGGCGGTCACGTTCTTCCTCAACCCGGACACGGTGCAAGAGTTCGAGGTCAAGACCGGTCTCTACGGCGCCGAGTACGGAGTCAAGCCGGGTGGCCAGTTCAGCATGGTGACCAAAAGTGGAACCAACGAACTGCACGGCACGCTTTTTGAGTTCGTGCGGAACAACAAGCTCGACGCGCGCAATTTCTTCGACCCGGGTCCGCGGCCGGGTTTCAAGCGGAACCAGTTCGGCGCTGTGGCTGGTGGCCCGGTGTACATCCCCAAGCTGTTTAACGGCAAGGACCGTATGTGGTGGTTCTTCGGATACGGCGGCCAGCGCCTGCGGCAGTTCCGCCCTCTGACCGGCAACGTGGTCACGCCGGACGAGAAGGCGGGACGGTTCGCCCGCAGCATCACGGATCCGACCACCCGCCAGCCTTTCCCGAACAACGCCATTCCAGCCAGCCGCATCAGCCCAATGTCAGCCAAGTTCCTCGGCTTTTGGCCGGAGCCGAACACGACCGGCCGGGGCTTCAACTACACGAGTCCCAATTCGGTGGACAAGACCACCAGCGACCAGTACGTGGCGCGGCTGGATTTCCGCGTGTCGGACACCGACCATTGGTCCGGGCGGCTCATCCGGGACATCGCGCCGATCTACATCAACAACGCCATCCCGATCTTTTACGGTTACGAGCCTTTCGGCACATGGGCGCTGGCGGCGTCCAACACGCGGACTTTCAGCGCACGGCTGGTGAACGAGTTCGGCGTGCATTTCTTCCGGCGGCCGTTCTACCAGGGCTGGAAGGGCGAGAATCAGTCGGCGCAGGGGTTCGGCAAGACGCTGGGCATCGCCGGATTCCCGGCGGGGCCGCTGGACGTAAACGGCGTGCCGGTGGTCAGCGTGACCGGGATCCTGGGCTTGGGCGACCGCGACAACGCAGGGCCGTCCATTACGGGGGGCTGGGAAGTTCGCGACACGGCGAGTTTCAACACCGGATCGCACTCCTTGAAGGCCGGCTACCACTACCGGCGGCACATCGAGCACTACGCCTTCCGCCGGCGCACCACGTTCGCTTTCGACCAACGCTACACGGGGTATGGCTTCAGCGATTTCCTGCTGGGGCAGGTGTACACGGTGCGGCCGGCGGTGGAGGACCTGCGTGGAAGAGTGAACCAACCCGGACATTACCTGTTTGTGCAAGACAGTTGGAAGGTGCGGTCAAACCTCACGCTTTCGCTCGGACTGCGGTACGAGTACCGCGCACCGCTGCGCGACCAGCGCGGGTTCAACTCCAGCTTCAACTTCGACACGGGCCGGTTCGTCCCGCCGCTCGAGACCCGGGCGCTCCAGCCGTGGGAGACGGGACGGTTCGAGCCGAACAAGCCGCTGGTTGAGTGGAGCAAGAAGGGCTGGCTGCCGCGGATCGGCATCGCCTATCGGCCCGCGCGCAAGTTTGTGGTGCGCACCGGGTTTGGGATCTTTGCCAACGAGCCGCCGCTCGGCATGTTCCAGGATATGGGCCGCAACCCGCGCCCGGGTGCGGAAAGCCTGGTGTTCACGGGGAACGCGACCACGCCCAATATCTCTTTCGCGGATCCATTTAACCGGTCGGTGGTGACGCCGGGGAGCACGGCCCCGACGTTGACCGGGTTCGAGAGCCCGCTGGCCAACTGGATGGTCTACAATTGGGGGCTTTCGATCCAGCGTGAGTTGAGCGCCGAAATGGTTTTCGAGATTGGCTACCAGGGATCCAAGACGACTCACGAGCTGACGATCATCTCCGCCAACGATGCCACCCCGGGCACCGAGCCGCGGCAGTCCCGGCGGCCGTATCCGCAATACCAGCAGATCAACTTCGTGAGGCCCATCGGCAGCGCCAGCTACAACGGTATGGAGATCTCGCTGCGCAAACGGCCGGGCGCATCCGGGCTGAGCCTGTTGACGGCATATACCTTCGCGAAAAGCATCGATATGATGGGCGGGCGGCTCGGCGTGCCGGGCGATCCCAGCGGCATCTCGCGGAACATGACGCTGGCCCAGAACCGCGGGCTGGGTGAGACCCACATCCCGCACCGCTTCGTGACTAACGCCGGCTACCAACTGCCGTTTGGCAAAGGCAAGTCTATGGCGACCGAAGGGTTTGGCGCGGCCCTTCTGGGCGGCTGGACCTTGAACGGCACGCTGTCGCTCGAGAAGGGCCGGTGGTTCACGCCCGCGATGTCGTCGGACATCCTGGACGTGGGAAGCACCGTAACGGCACGGCCGGACGTCCTCCGCAACCCGAACCTGGCGGCGGATGCGCGCCGGCCGCAGCAGTGGTTCGACTCGGCAGCCTTCCAGCGCCCTCCGCTAACGCGCTACGGCAACGCGGGACGGGGCATTATCGAGGGACCGGGGTTGTTCAACGTCGATCTTTCGGTACTGCGCTCGTTCCGCATCCGCGAGCGGTCGCGGCTGGAGTTCCGCTTCGAAACGTTCAACCTGACCAACCACACCAATTTCGACCTGCCGGGCAATTCGTTCGGGGTGGCGAGCTTTGGCGTGATCGGATCGGCCATGGAGTCGCGTGACTTACAGTTGGGTCTGAAGATCTATTTCTGACTCCCATGGACGCGTTTTCGCGAAGGAAGTTCATCACTGGAGGCGCGGCCTGTGCCGCGGCTTTCCCATTTGGCCGCGCCGCGGGCGCCAAGCCCTCCAGCCGCATCGAAAGAATCGAACCCAGGAGCGTGCTGATTCGCGATTCCACCATCGCGGGCGAGTCCCGGCGCGACGATAAGACTCCCGCGCACCCCAACGGCATCCCGGTCAGCCGGGATAAATGGCTTCTGATCTACGCCACCCGCGGATTCCGCGGCGTGGACGACGATTGCAGCATCCTCTATCAGTTGCGCGCCGGCGCGCCCGATGGAAAGCTGATTCGCGAAGGCGTATTCGTGCGCTCCCGCTCCGATTGGGACCCGCTTGGCGACGGCCGGGTCTGCATTGCGCAGCATGGCCATCCCGTGGTGTTCGGCGTTCCCAAAGGCGCGCTCGCCGGCGGCAAACCGGCCCCTTCGGCCAATGTCTTTGTCGTCAGGTGGCGCAAGCTCGCCCGGCTCTATGATAAGTCCCGCAACTATGTGGAGCATGCGAGCAAAGATCCCGACCTCGCGGACCGCACGCAGACGGTGGAGTGGGCGCAGTTCCGGCTCAATCGCAACGAGGACAATATCGAGATCATCCAGCCCGTTGCCGGATTGCGGCAGCGCGGCTTCGAAGCCGGCCCGGCGCTTTCGAGCGCTCCGGTCCGGCATATGAACCAGAGCTTCGTGCAGGCCGTGCCGTATACGTCCGATGGCACCGAGTGGGCCGACTGCAATCATTTCAACGGCGGCCGCATCGCCGCGCTGCGGTATCGCTTCAATCGGCGATCGGGCCGCTATGAATGGGTCGAGACGGGCCCCCTGCTCGGCGGTGAGCAGAATCCGCTGAGCGAGGCGAGCCTTGCGCGATACGGGACGCGATGGGTCATCGCGGCGCGGCGGAACCGCGGAGGCGCCTGGACCATCGTTGAGGACCCGTTCGCCAAATCGCTCCCGCCGCTCACCTCGCCCGTGCAACCTGCCGGGACATCGCCAATGACAGCGTATACGGCTGCGGATGGCGTCCTGCGCCTGTTCACCGGTGATCCGGGCATTTCACCTTACAAGAACGCGCGCGATCCGCTTTACTGCTGGGAGATCGACCCGGACAGCGGTTTCACCGCCTCGCAACGAAGAACGATTTTCGACAGCGTGCGGGCCGGGCTGCCGATCCGGCCGGCTGCCGCGCCCAAAATCGACATGTGCAAGCTCCTGCCGCACACCGGAGGGCGCGTGCAATACCTCGCTTACCGCGTCAGCATGCGCGCCTTCAACTTCCCGTACGTCGGCGGCAGCGGGGTGGTGGCGGGAATCCCGATCGCGAACGCCGAAGAGAAAGCGGCGTGCGCGATTTACTACTCCAAGGTGCACTACACCGAAGCATTTCCCGGGTTGTGGGAATTCGATGAGACGTGACCCGGCAATCGGCGGGAGAGAGTGTCTCGCCGCGGCGCCTGCACTGGCGGCGGCGCGCGCCATCTGCTACGCACGCGCGAACTGCATGGAATCGTTTGCGGCGCTGGGGACCAGGTGAAGGTCTCGTCCTGCTGCCGCCCTTCCGCGCCGCTGGGGTGGACTCCATCCCGCTCAACGGCACAAAGCAGCTCTTTCTCGGCGATTTCGCCCCTGCCTCCGCCGGAACGTCAGGCGTGTGATCCATGGCGCGCGCAGGTATTCCGGCAATCCGGTGCTGGCGAACGGGACGATCTACGGATCCGTCATCCGTGACGGCCCGAAATACCGGGCGTGGCGCCTGGCCGATCTGTCCGGTAAGTGCTTGCGGATACGCGGCAGGTTGCTGAGCCGCGCGCGCAAGCAAGCGGTTTCTGGATTCTTTCCGCGCCCTGCTACACCACGCGCTCACTCCTGCCGGACTCGGCCGCCCGGTAACACGCGAACACCGTTTTCAGCGCGGCGACGCTTTCGTCGGTTGTTAACGGCGGCGGCTGCAGGCCCAGACAGGCCCGCGCCACGCCGCGCAAGAATCCGGCGTACACGTCTCCGGAAGGCTTCACGGTGGAATCCAGCCGGTGCATCCGCCCGTTGCTGTACCACTGCAGCGGAACGTCCCTGTGCTTCTGGATCAGCAGCCACCCGTTCGCCCCCCACACCTTCAGCTCGGAATCGTAGCCTTTGTCAAGGTAATAGCCGGACGTAAGCGTGCCTAAGGTCCCGTTTGCGAACCGCATCGCCACGGCCGCACTATCTTCCACATCAAGCGGCTGCCCGCCGACATTAGCCGTAAAAGCCGCGACCGATTGGACCGGCGACCCCGTCACGAATGCCGCCAGGTCCAGCCAGTGAATGCCGAGCCACATCAGGTGCCCGCCGGCTGCCCGCGCCTTCTGCGCTCGCCAGCTCTTGTGGTACGCGGGTTGTGTCAGGCGCGTCTGGTCGGCCACGAAACGCACCTCGACGCCGTAAACCTTGCCGATTTCCCCGTCGCGCAGCAGGCGGCGCGCTTCGATCATGACAGGATCCACGCGGTTCGCCAGCGCCAGCACGAGATACCGGTTCCGTGCGCGCGCCTTGGCCGCCAGCCGCTCGAAATCCTCCAGCCGCACGCACGCCGGTTTTTCGGCCAGCACGTGGCAGCCCGCGTCCAGCGCCGCGTCGATGACAGGCGGAGAAGTGACGCCCTCCATGCTGATGGCTGCCAACAGCGGCTTCTCTTTCGCGAGCATCGGGCGGAGGTCTCTATGGAACCCGGACAGTTTCGGCCCCAGTATCCTGCGAGCCAGCGCTTCCGATCCGCCGCCCGCGTCGCACACTGCGACCGATTCGATTTCCGTAGCCGCCGCGAGCGCGGCGAAGTACATGTCCAGGTGCAGACCGCCGGGTTCCGTTATCATCACGGCCCGCATGCGCTCAGCCCCGCTCCCCAGAGCCGACAGCGCCAGCCCCGCGCCCAGCGCCTTGGTTACCGATCTGCGTTGCATGCCGTTCCTCCCTCTCCAGAATAGGCTTCAGTTTCGCAAGCGCGTGCTCGACGGTGGCGTTCCGCGCCTCGAGCGCGACGCCGCCGAGCCCTCCTGCGCGGCGGCAGACGCCCGCGGGCGCGCGTAAAGTTTCGCCATATTCGGCAAACTCGGGAGTTCCATGCGGGACTACCAGGTAACCGCCTTACAGCAGGTGCGGTACGCCGCCGCCCCCGCCGTATCCCGGATGCCCGGAATTCCCGGGCCGCCCGCGCCCGCATAGCCCATGCTCGCGCCATTTGCGTCCGGCGCAACCCAGAAGGCGTATAACGAACCCGCGCGCAGATGGAACCGGAACCGCACCGGTTTGCCCGCGATGCCGGCGAGATCGGCCCCGCCCCGCCAATTGACTTCCTGCAGCGTGTTGTCCGCCCGCACAGGGAGGCAGTTCTCGTGCGTGAAGGGCGGAATGGCGCGGCCTTGCGCGTCCGTCACTTCGGCGGTGAATTCACCCGCCGTGCTGTTCACGTTCACGAACAGCCGCTTACCGCTGAAGCGCACCGTGTGCGTGAGCAGTTGCCCCGCGTCACCTGCGTCCATGGACGCGAACCCGTCCCGGCGCAGCGTCGCCAGGCCCGTACTCGTATTCCCGGAAGCGCGAACGCCGCGCGCGCCGCCGCGCCCGCTCACGTAGAAATACAGGCGGTCGCCCGTCACCAGGCAGCAGCCCCCGGCGGATTGCACGTTGCAGTAGTTCCAGTCGCCGAACTGCTCCGAAACGGGAATGAACGCGCGGCGGTCGGGACGCCACCAGTGGAAGCCGTCGCGGCTGAACCCGGCCGTGATCTCGTTCGGCTTGTCGCGGTCCGGCGGTTGCCCGCGCCAGATCGAGAACAGCCCGAGGAGCACGCTCTCGTACGCCACCGCGTCCAGGTTGTAAAGCTGCGGCTGCACATTGAGGTCGATCCGGCGAGGGTCGAGGCGATCCGCCATGACCCACAGCACCGGATCGTCGCGCTTCCATTTCAATCCCGCTTCAAACGACGGGCTCTCCCAGTATTTTCGTAATCGCCCGATATATTCCCGGTTCTCCGGTTGCCCAGGCGTCCAGTCGTGATCGCGCAGGCTGAACACCCACACGTTTCGGAACGGGTTCTTGAAAAACGTCGCCCGGTCGCTCCACGGGATCGTCTCGCCCACCGGTTCGCCCCAGTGAACACCGTCCGCCGACTCGTGCATCACCAGCGGCTTCATGTGGCCGCGGGAATAGAGGAACTTGTAGCGCTTGCGGGCGTCCTTCTCGCCGGAATCCAGCCAGACGGTTGCGGAATCGCGCTTGCCCAAGTGCACGATGTTCGTGCCCTTCCGGACGTCGAAGGCGGGCTTGTCCCAGTGCACGCCGTCGCGAGAGGTCGCGTGCAACATGCAATCCGATCCCATGTACCAGATCTTGTAGAGGCCGGCGTCGGGATCGTAGAATACGCCGTCGCTGAACGGCATCGCCTTGCCCACGCCATCCGAGAATTCCCACGGCCGGTCGGCCTTGAGTACCGGGTTTCCGAAATAATACTGCGCCCGGTGGAAAGTGCGGCGGAGGGTCGTCTCCTGCACCAGGAAATCGTCAACGAACAACTGGCGGCCGGTGTCGATAGGAATCACGTCGGGCGGGCTCAGCAGGTAACCGGGCTCGGGCAGCGGGTCGTTGCTGAGTTGAACGTCGCGCGGAGGCCAGGTGTCCGGCAGCCGGATCCCGTTGTAAAGAGTCTCTCCCCCGGCGGCACGCAGGCGCGGCGCGAACAACAGCGCGGCAGCCATCATGTCGCGCCTTGTCATCAGGATCTTAGACATGGTCACCTTTATGTACCACCGCTCCGGAGTTGGGTCAATGCCGCGTTCCAATTGGCGGAACGGATGTTCCTCCGGGGCCTGTTCTATCCCGGCCCGATTCGTTATAATTGCAGGCAAATAGGCGCGCAATATGGCAACCGCTGTCAAACCGTCAGTTCGGTCTCCAGGGATCCAGTCTGTCTCGAAGGCGTTGGAGCTGCTCTGCTGTTTCTCCCCCGATCGTCCGGAATGGGGGGTCACCGAGGTCGCCGACTATCTCGGATTGTGCAAGAGCGCGGCTCATCGCATTCTGGCCACCTGTGAGGAATATCATTTCGTGGTCCGCACCTCGTCGCGCCGCTACCGCCTGGGTACCCGCGCGCTGGATTTGGGTAACATTTACCGGTTCGACCGGCGCATGCTCTGGAAAGCGGAGATGCCGTTGCGGCAACTGGCGGACCAGACGGGATCCGTCGTGCACATTGGCGAACTCGACGGCCGCGATGTCCTCGAGTTGTTGCGCAGCTCCGGGCCCGGCGCGGTGGTCTTCACGCCTACGCCGCGCCTGAGGGGGGCGGCACACGCCACCGCCATGGGCAAAATCCTGCTCGCGTTCAGCGGAGAAGCAGTGTTCTCCCATTTTGCGGGCCTCCGTCGGACTTTTACGCAGTTTACACCGCACACCATCGTCACGCCGGAGGCTCTCAAGAAGGAACTGGAGGTTGTCGCATCCCAGGGTTATGCCATCTCCGACCAGGAGGCCGTGCTCGGATGCCGCTGCGTAGGTGTCCCGATTCGCAGCCGCCGGCGCAACCTGGTCGCGGCGCTGAGCGTGTCCAATACTCCGGAGAAGTTCTGCGAGCGCGAAATCCCATCGCTGCTGACTAAGCTGTTCACCTCGGCCGAGTTGATCGGCCGCGAGGTCCTGGATTGAATCGCAAGGCGCCGCCCGGATACGAAAGATTCCTTCCATGAATGCAGCCGCTCTCTGTGACCAGTATCGGCGATTGTTAATCGAAGGCATAATTCCATTCTGGATGCGACACGGCGTGGACGAGGAATACGGCGGCGTGCTTTCCTGCATGCAGGAAGACGGCACTCCGATCAACACCGACAAATACACGTGGTCGCAGGCGCGCTTCGTCTGGACTCTCTCCGCGCTGTACAACCGCTTCGACGCTCGGCCTGAGTACCTGGCCCGCGCTCGCAAGACCATCGATTTTCTGCTGACCTGCGCGCGCGACGACCGGGGGCGGTTCGTCTACCGCACCACTCGCGAAGGCCGCATCCTGGAAGGCGCAACCAGCATCTACGCCGACTGTTTCGCGGTCTACGGCCTGAGCGAGTACTGTCGCGCCGTGCGGGATGAGGAACTGCTGACCACCGCGCGCCAGATCTTTGAGCGCGTGTGCCGCCGGGTGGACGAACCGGACTTCTGCGAAACCGCACCCTACTTACTGCCGACCGGCCGGCGACTGCACGCCGTTCCCATGATCCTGACGGAAGTGGCCAACGAACTGGCGGTTACCACCGGAGATCCGGCCATCGAGGCGGCCGCCGACGAGTACGCCGCGCGGGTGATGAATCATTTCGTGCGCCCGCGGCGCAAGCTGCTGCTGGAGTTTCTGGACCGCGATTATCAGGAACTGCCCGGCCCCGAGGGCACCTATGTCATGCCGGGCCACGCTATCGAGTCCATGTGGTTCATGCTGCATCTGGCGCGGCGCAGAAACAACCCGGAAATGGTACGGCGCGCGGCCGAGGTCATTCGCTGGCACCTGGAGGCGGGCTGGGATCCTGAATACGGCGGCATCTTCCTGGGTATCGACGCCGAAGGAAACACGCCGTGCCTGCCCAACGCAGAGAAGAAGATCTGGTGGCCGCACACGGAAGCGCTATACGCGTTGTTGCTGGCGCACCGGTTAACCGGCGAGCGCTGGTGCGAGGACTGGTACGACCGCGTGCATGAATGGAGCTTCTCGCATTTCGCGCTGCCCGAGGCGGGTGAATGGCGCCAGCGCCTGGACCGGCGCGGACGCCCCATCACGGAACTGGTTGCACTGCCGGTGAAGGACCCCTTCCACCTGCCGCGCGCCCTGATTCTGATCGTGCAACTACTGGCGGCTCAGAATTCGCCGCGTGCGGCCTTTAGTGGGCCGGCGTAGAACGCGTACAACTGCGCCACCTGGAAGCCCGGATCCGAGAACATGGCGAACATCTTCGCCTCGTTCGCCGCGACCTTTGCCGCGGCTTCCAGGATGTCCTGCACCCGGTCCGCCGGAACGATCAGCGCGCCGTTCTCGTCGGCGTGAATGAGGTCCCCCGGGTGAACCGCCATGCCCGCGATCTCGACTGGCACTTGGTAGCGGTGGAAGCGAATGCGACCGCGGTCGGCGGAACAGCCCCCGGCCCACACCGCCCAGGACATCTCGCGCAGGGCCGCCAGATCGCGAATGCACCCGTCGCAGAGCACGCCGGCGGCGCCGGCGGCGCGCATCGCGCGCGACATCCCTTCCCCGATCATGGCATCGCGCCCGGCTCGCTCGGATTCATCGTGGAACACGGCGATCACCGGCAGCGGACAGCGTTCGATTTCGTCGAGGAACTTCAGCCACGGCTCCAGGTGGGCGAACTTGCCACCCCACTGCTCCTTCATCATTGCGGTAACGGCAATCCCGACCACCGGCCCGGATGCTCCCGTCATCGGCCGGATCTGTGGCCCGGTGAATCGCCGGTCGGCAATCTGCAAGGTCTCCATCGCGTTGGCGATGGTCGGCGTGTCCAACGTGGCGAGCGCATGAATGTGGTCGATCATTGTGGATGCTGTGCTCATTAGATCCTCTCCTGTGCACGAAATGAAAACAGCCGCGAATCCCGCAGCAGGAACACCAGGCGGATGCGGCGGCCCTTCAGTTGGTCGAGGCTCAGGCCAGCCGGCCGGCGCACCGGCGACTCCCTGGTTTCCCACGGGCCGGGCGATACAACGTTGTGCCGGGCGCGCCGCTCGCCGCGCCTCGCGCCGGGCAGCACCGCCAACATCGCCAGGAATTCCCGCCGGTTCATGCACATGCCTTATCCCGCCTTCGACGCCATGAGTTGCCGGTCCGGACTTTCCGGCAGGCTGCGCCGCGTCAATCCGCGAATCTTCTCGGGCGGTGGCGGCGGGAACGCGAGACTCGCCAGAAACCCCGCCACGATCGTAAGCACAGCGCCGAGGAATCCGTAGTAAAAGTTCGATACGCGGCCGAGATACCGGAACGTCTCCGACTCGGACCACAGCACCTGGCCAGCCGGAACCGCGATGGTCGCCAGGAAACCCAGAACGCCGCCGATGAGCACGCCCGAAGCATTCGCCCGGTGCGACAGGAGGGCGAGAAGAAAGATCCCCAGCAGCACTCCCGTGAACGGGAACATGACGATATTCAAAATCTGGATGATGCTGTTCTGCCGGCCCATGGAGCGCACCCAGCATGCCGCCAAGATAATAGAGACGCCGGTGATCAGCAGCAGTATCCTCGCCAGCAGCACCGACTCGCGGTCGCCGAGTTCGCGCGCAATCCGCGGTTTGATGAAGTTCACCTGCACGGCGGCGGAGACCGCGGTCAATCCCGATTGCACCGCTGTCAGCACCGCGGCCGTCATCGCGATGGTCATCAGCCCGCGTGCCCCGGGAGGCAGCACGTGCACCAGGAAAACCGGCAGCGCGTCATCCGGAATTCTCATCAGCCGCGCAACGTCGGGATGCGTGCGATAAAAGGCGAACATGATCAATCCGAGCACGGGATAAACCAGGCTCACGGGTTTGAGCAGAAAACCGTTGCGCCACAGCGAAGCCGTCGCCTCCCGCTCGCTGCGGGCGGTGAGGTACTGCTGCAGCAGAACCTGGTCGGTGCCGGACATGGAAAGCATACCGACGAAGCCCAGCAACAGGCCGCCCACGAGACTGAGGTCGTCCGTCACGCTGAAGAACGCGGGCGGCGTAAAGCGATGCGCCTCGCTGCCGATGCGAACCACCTCTCCGATGCCTCCGCTGAGCCGGAGCCCCATGACAATCATGGCGATCAGTCCGCCGAGCAGCACGAAGAACTGCATGACATCGGTCCAGATCACCGCGCGCATCCCGCCGATCAGCGCGAAGCTGGTTGCCAGCACGCCGATGGTGAGAATGGCCCACAACTGCCCGTTCGGCATCCCGTTCGCCGCCGTCCAGCCGAGCATCATGGAGAGGACGAGCGACGCGGAGTAGAGGATCGTCGACATCCACATCAGCCGCGAACCGAGGAAGAAAGCGGTCGCGGCATTGCGCACCGCATGGTTGAAGCGCCGGTTCAGGTATTCGTATGCCGAGGTGATGCGCAACCGGTAGTACAGCGCCGGATACAGCGTCACGATCAGGGGCACGGCCAGCACAATGCCGATCGTCTGCAGCCCGATCCAGACCGTGCCGTTCGGGCGGTTCACCCACCCGGTAACACCCAGAAACGTGTTGGTGCTGAACAGCGCCATGTACATGCTGATGGCTATCGGCCACCGGCCCATGGACCTGCCCGCGAGAAACACGTCGTCCTGCCGCCGCATCTGGCGCGAGTGGTAAAGCGCGATGCCTGTCAGCGCCAGCGAGTAGATCCCGATGGTAGCCCAGTCCAGAAAAGCGGCGCCGTTGCGCATGGGTTCAGCCGCGAGCCAACATAGCATTCCCGCCCGGCCGTGCCGCCGCCGTTCCATGGGGTGGAACCACGCTCGCGTTCGCTCCGCCGCGAGGCAGGGTTTGCGTGTAAACGCGCCGCCAGTTTTCGTAGTACAACTTGCGCAGCATATCGCCGGAGTACCCGCGGCGCAGCAGTTCGGCGGTGAGATGCGGCAGTTCGCCTATGTTCCGCATGTCGGCCGGCCACTGGTCTTCATCGATGCCGTTCACGTCGCCGCCCAGGCCGACGTGGTCCTGGCCGGCCACCCGGATCAGATAGTCGATCGTGTTCGCCAGGTCGGTGACGTGGGCCATCGGCGCGCGCGGCGTCTGGGGATCGGGCGGCAGCCCGCGTTCGCGATAGAAAGCCTCCTGCGCGGCGGCATTCCTGCGCAGTCTCATGCGTTCGGCCGGATCCCGCGTGAGCGCCAGGACGTGGCGGTTGTATTCCCAGAGCCGGCTGCGATACTCGCGCTTGAGATTTCCGTCCGGGCCATGCTGGGTGTACTTGCGCCTCCAGACCTCGGTGGTGAGGAATTGCTCGGCGAAGTGCACGCCGATAACGCCGCCCTTATCGGCGATCATGCGCAGCGTGCCATCGTCGTGGCCGCGCGATTGCGGCACCAGGGCGGTGCTCGTGGTGTGGCTGTCCACCACCGGCGCCATGGATGCGCGGATGAATTCGCGCGCGCTTTCGTCGGTTGCGTGCGCCGTATCGAGCACGATGCCGCGCTGGTTCATGCGCGCAATCACACGGCGGCCGAATTCGGTCAGTACGGGTCCGGCCATCCCTTCTTTCGCCGAGCACCAACGGTTGTGATAAGGCAGCGCCGGATGCCACAACCGCACGCCGAGATCGGCAAAACGGTCCACCACGCCCAAGTCCAACGTGTGGTTATTGCCCGAAATCTCCAAGATGACCCCGAGCGTTTGGTGCCGCGGTGGTGCGGCGGTCTGCGTGGCAGTGGTGATCAGGCGTGCCTTCGGGCAGGCGCGAATGACCGCAAGCGCGTCCGCAACGTTACGCAGTTGCGTCTCCAGTATCCACTCGTCGGGACCGGCCAGCGTGAACGCGCGCGGCCCAGTGGCGAAATAGGAGCCGCTGCCCACGGCCGTAACAATCGTCCTCACGCCGGCCGCGTCGAATTTTGACAGATCGCTTTGGCGGCCGCCTTCAGGCTGGAACTGCTCGCTCGAATAATTGCAGCCGCCCAGAAACACCGGAATCGACCGGTGCAACTCGCGTGCCTCCGCGAGAAAATCGCGGGCGCCCGCCGTCGTTGCGGCGGCCGAAACCAGGAATCGCCGCCGGTTCATGCCGCACTCCCGGAGCGCGCGAACTCCCACGGCGCGGGGTAGCTCTCCCCGTATGTGAGGGTGGCGTAGTAAATGCCGCAGGCGGCCTTCTCGCGCTCGTTGATGATGGGGATCTCCTTCGCCACCGAACCGTCGCCGCCGATGTAGGCGTGGTTGAAGGATCGCACGCTCACGCGATGCACGATGTATTGCGTCGATCCCCCGTCGTGCGGCAGCAGTTTGCACATGTCCACCTTGGGAGATGCGGCGGGGCGGATCGGCAGACCCGCCGCCACGGTGTCATATACGGTGAGCCGGTTGACCACGCGGAAACCGTCGTCCGGGTCAATTTCCCAGCAGTACATCGGATCGCGGTCTTTGTGTTGCGGCGACACGGTGGCGTCACCGGTGAACACGCGAAGCACGCCGTCCGGGCAGGCATAAGCGCACAGAGGCGAGCTGACCGCGGGGCTCGGTGGATGGACGACCTTCCCC